>Ga0209130_1001089_pt1 | contig 20261 bp, 17 predicted proteins | sample AraplaMF_Cvi_mLB_FD_184264 | JGI IMG/M metagenome (GOLD analysis project Ga0209130, IMG submission 184264) | Arabidopsis root microbial communities from the University of North Carolina, USA - plate scrape MF_Cvi_mLB (SPAdes) (version 2) | ecosystem: Host-associated > Plants > Roots > Endosphere...
CTAAAGTTCACCCCACCGATTCAATTCGACATAAAATTAGAAAATCCTTTTTTCTTTTTCTTCCATCGCTTTTGAAAGACGCACTAAATATCGTCTCAGTGGGAAACAAACTATCAATAAGAAAATTCCATTTAGCAATAAAGTAGCAAGGAGACGATCGGTGAAAAAGACATACGCCGACATGTGAGTACGCCCTAACAAAGTTAAAAATCCATACACATAATACTCTAATGCTGCAATACTAGCTAATACGATAGAAACAACAATAAATAAATTCAATTGCAATACCTTCATCGCACTATAAACTAAATATGTCAAAATTGGATAAGCAAATATATATATACCAACAAGTTCTGTGTATACGGTATCAAATAAGAAACCAAATAATAGTCCGTAGTAAATCCCTTGAACCAGACCATAGTACACTGTAATAAAACATAACACAATTATAAAGAAATGAGGTGCTGCTATACTGTCTTTCCAAAAGACGTCTATTGGAACAACAGTAGAGAACATATTTTCAAATAAAAAAACAAAAAGGAGCAAAAGAGGAAGAGCTGCTCTTTTTAAAACTTTCATCATCTCTTCTTCCCCCCCTATTCTAACGGTGCCGAAGGCGTGTCACGTTTGACAACCGTAATATGCTCTACGTCATTTAAATCAGCAGCAGGTTTTACATAAGCTGTTTTTGTTAAACCGTATGGATCAGGCTGAACATCAACGATTTTTCCGATTACAAGACCCTTCGGGAAAATATCACCAAGTCCAGATGTTACAACTAGTTGATCTTTTTGTACTGGTACATCAGAGCCAATCTTTGTGAAAAGAAGTAATTGTTTTTCTTTATCGTAACCTTCAATCAACCCAAAGATTTTTTCTTGTCCTTGTACAATAGCAGAAACACGGTTTGTTCGGCTCATAGAACTTAACAACTCTACTGATGATGTAAACTGAGATACACTTTTCACTCGTCCAACTAAACCTTGTGAAGTTATTACCGCCATATCTTTTTTAATTCCTTGTTGTGCCCCTTTATCAATTCCAACTAGATCGTACCATTTGTCGGGATTACGAGAAACAACAGTAGCTGGAATTTCAGTATAACCGCTATTTAACGCTGTTTTACCAGTTAACTCTTGTAGTTTCTTTTTATCATCTTCTAATTGCTTTACGTCAACTGATAACTTTGCATAGTTATCTAATTTTGCTTTTAATTCTTTATTCTCTTCATACGTGCGCTTTACATCTTCTACGTTTTCGAAGAATCCGGCAACATAATTCGCTGGCTTTTGGAATACACGTTCTACAACACCGACAGTATCTTTTATAAACTGCTCGGGCCATGTTAAACTGTTCCGTTCTTTCAATGAGATTCCAATCAATGCCACGAGAAGAATAATACTAACTAACAAAACAATTAATCTTTTGTTTAAGAAAAACTGTGGCACGTTCACACCCTCTTAATTTCATTGATTTTTATTTTGCAATATTATCGAGCAGCAGTTTTGAAAAGGTCGATATTGTCTAATGCTTTACCCGTTCCAATCGCTACGCAATCTAATGGGTTTTCTGCAACAAGAACTGGCATATTTGTTTCTTCACTAATAACTTTATCTAAGTTACGTAGTAATGCCCCGCCACCCGTTAATACGATACCACGGTCCATAATATCTGCCGCTAATTCAGGTGGAGTTTTCTCTAATGTATTTTTAACTGATTCTACAATCGCATCTACTGTATCTTTTAATGCATCTGCAATTTCTTCTGGTTGAATTAATACTGTTTTTGGTAAACCACTTACTAAATCACGACCGCGAATTTCCATAGGTTCAATACCTTCTGGCTCGCCTGCAGAACCGATTTCTAATTTTAATGCTTCAGCTGTTCTTTCACCAATCATTAAGTTGTAGCTTTTCTTAATGTACTGAATGATTGAATCATCCATATCATCACCAGCAACACGAACTGATTGACTTGTTACAATACCACCTAAAGAAATAATTGCAACTTCTGTTGTACCACCACCGATATCAACAACCATACTACCAGTTGGTTCCCAAACAGGTAGGTTCGCACCAATTGCTGCTGCAAATGGCTCTTCAATTGGATATGCATCACGAGCACCAGCTTGACGAGTTGCATCGATTACTGCACGTCTTTCTACAGCTGTAATACCAGATGGTACACATACCATTACGTATGGCTTACGTGAGAAGAATCCATTTGATTTTTGAGCCTGTTGAATGTAATATTTCATCATTGTTGCTGTTGTTTCGTAATCAGCAATTACACCGTCTTTCATAGGGCGAAGTGCCACTACGTTTCCTGGTGTACGACCAATCATTTGTTTTGCATCGCTACCTACTGCAACGATTTGTTTCGTATCAGTTTGTAATGCTACTACTGAAGGCTCACGTAAAACTACACCTTTTCCTTTTACATATACAAGCGTGTTCGCAGTTCCTAAATCTATTCCAAGATCGCGAGTAAAGCCACCAAATCCAAACATATTATTTATCTTCCTTTCTTGTTTTCACGGACTCATTTTCTCTTACTTTATATGATAAAAACAGTACGTTTTTTTATATCTGTATCCTTTTTGTAGATAATTTTCTACAAAAAACTCATAAATCACATTATAAAACAAAATAAGTAAAAAGCATAGTCTTAAATATGACCTTTTTCCTTTAAACTCACGAATTTATGGTCACCTATTATAATATGATCGAGCACTTCAATTCCGATAATCTGGCCGCATTCTACTAAACGTTTTGTTACTTCAATATCTTCTCGGCTCGGCGTCGGGTCTTATCAATAGTGAATTTCAAAAAAACCTTTCAAATCAACCCCCTAACATTAAATACATATCTTTAAAGAAGATTTACGTCTTGAATTATTTTACATCTCTTTTCACATATTTAAAATATTTTTGGGGAAGTATTCTTACCAGAAGGTTCTACATCCTCATTTCAAATATGTATACAAATGTATACCGTATTTACATGACTTATTTTTTCTACCAAAAGAATGAATTATAAGAGCGATACTAACATGTATGTACTTCCAAAAACCACAAAAACAAACGAGGTGTGATATAAATGGCAGAAACATTTAGAAGAGGAAAAATAATTGAGCACACTAAGCGCCTTATTTCACGGAAAGAGATTATTGCGAGTCAACTTATACAAAATGAATTCTCTTGTATACGAGACAGTCTTTTGGGTCAAGTTCAATGTTTAGACTTTATAATAAACGAATTAATTATAGAATTTGATCTTAAAAATGAATTATAAAAAGACCCTATATACATATTTTTTATTAACACAAGGACTTAAAGTATACAGATGTATACTTTAATACCTAGCATATTTTTAACATAATTCCAAAAAAAAAACCCTTCTTAAAGTAAAATTTAAAGAAGGGGTTGAAACTTTTCTATTTTGTATTCTTATTTAAAATTTAAAACCGAAAAACCTATTTACCTCTTCTTCAGTTCGATCTAATTTTGCTACAATACATCTATTTTCTTCAAAAAACTTTAAATCTTCTTCTAATAATTCACTTTTATTAAGAGTTACAAAATATTGTCCACGGTCTATTTTGTGTAGCTTTTCTCCAATGTCTCTTAACAGTTTACCCTTTACATGGTCATCCGGTTTTGAATAAGAACCGTCATGAATAAGAAATTCTATAGGCTCGTTTTGTTCTATCCTATATAAGAACCATGTTAAGTCAAACATATTTACCTTCATATGTAGTCTACCATGTGATTTCTCATCTGGAATTGAACAACTTACTTTCAACCTACCTAGTGTAGCGTTTTTAATGCGATTATCATATTCGAAATCTAAGAAACCATGCTGATTATACGTAACTTGCATTAAATTATTGAAAATTTCTTGTAATCGTTCTTTTTGCTCTTTATACGAGGTAACTTCATCATAATTCATTGAATTTATTCTTAGTATCTCTTGTTGAATTTCGTTAATCTGATCATTTAATGTATTCATTTTATTATAGTCTTTGATTCGTAATTTAATTTCAGTTAGTTCAACTTCTTTTTCTCTACGATCATTCATTAAAATAGAGAGATCTTCAATAAATTCATTCGTATTGAGCATTTGTGTACTTGTTTCTAATTGAACCTCTAATTCAGCTTTGAGTTCATAAAGTTTTTTTAACTTAGATTGTAAATTTTCTATTTTATTATTAAAGTATTTCCCTCTACTTTCTACCATAAAATCATAGAACCCTCTAACTTCTTGATAATTCTCTTTAACCTCAGTTGGAAAGAATCCTAATAATTCCTCATAAAACTCTTCTACATCATCTAATTTTTTTATTTCATTAACTTTATCTACTAGGTTGTCTATGTTTTTTTTATATTGATTACAAATATGTTCGTACTCAAATATTGTATCCTGTACTTCATTCAAAGTTTTTTTCACCTTTGAATACTCAATTGTATTCTCATTGTATCGTTTTACTGTCTTCGCTTGTTCTATTAAAGAGTTTAATTCTTCTATTTCCTTGATAAATTCTTCTTCTCTAACCTTTAATTTTCCGATATCACCTGTTAAAGATTCAATTAGTTTAATTTCATTATTGAGCTTTTCTATTTCCTTATTCAGAACTTTAATTTTATTTTCTGTCTCATAAGGCATTTTAAAAAGGTATGCCAATAGCATGTATTGTTTAAGGGCTGCTCTATTAGGAAGTACAATATCATTAAATCCCGTTTTTTCATCTCGAATAATGTATTCCCTTAAGCCTGCAAAAGTAATTTTTTTATCACTGTTATCCAGTACAAAGCTCTCTATAACTTTTTTATAATCAGTGATCTTCATTTTTTTCCAGTCATTTATATCAAAAGATACTTTTTCTAAACGTAGAATATAGCCGTTACGCGGACTAGCAAACGATCTACCTAAAAATATTGTTTCACCTTGTACTTCTATTTCAAGAACAATAAATAGATTTTTCTCAATTAAAATAACATTATTTTCATAATAATTAGAGATACCTTTTCCTAATAACATTTGTAAACAATCCACCATAGTTGTTTTACCAACACCATTAGCTTCATCTTTATTCTCTCTTTTTTCACCTAAAATTATATTTAATCCTTTAGAATTAAATTCATACTCTTTCAACTTTTCCATGTCACGAAGACTATATATAATTAATTTTTTTAAAATCATTTTTATTTTTTCTCTATCCTTTCTATCATATTATCATTAAATTTGATTTTCCCTATTGTGAATAAGAATGTTAATGCTAAATATAAAACCCGTTCTATATTTAAGTTCAAAGTAATATCTTGTTTTTTTATAAACTCTAAGAAAAGCTCATCTATATGTAGCTTTGAATCACCAATTTGTTCATAAAGAATTTTAGCTGTAAACAAAACGTTTTCTTCAACCGTACTTTGTTTATTTAATAGAAAATATCTCATAGCTAACCTTTCCTTTTTATCGTAGTTTAAATTAATATTTTTTAAAAAAGGAACCACTACATTCTTTGAATTAGTAGTAACAGCTTTATTTTTTTTCAAATATGCATAAATCGAATCTCTAAGTATACAATTTGCAGTAAGTTTTAAACCTTCCATTTTACATTGCTTTCTCTTTCTTATCATCATTAAATATTAGACATTTGTATATAACCCAACTAGTTAATATCTTTATATACCTTTTCACTCGTAATTTAGAATAAGAAAAATAACTAGCATATTCTTCAGTGATTTGCTCGACTAATTTTATAAAAATTTCATCACCCGTTTTACACTGATGATGGATTAATAAATATTTATCACTAATTTCCTCTGTTATCAATTCTTTCTTATCAGATGAAACATATGATGTAGAGGACATAATCTTATCAATTATATCAAAGCACCTTGAATAAGCATCAAAATTCATCTGGAAGGTTTCACTACAAACCATATTTGTAAATTTATCTTCCAAATCTACCTTATAATCAAAACTTCCTCCTGTATGCTTTTGAGAAGATATACTTTCATGTAACTCAATAATAAAGCTTTTAAATTCATTTTCATCTACTTCTTCTAAAGAGGCTTCTTTATGTAGCTCAAACTCTTTTAATACTTCAGGTACTTTTTTTTTATTTAATCTTTCTATGGTGTGGCTTAATGTACCCTTCTTCACTCTTCTACCTACTTGATTATCTACAGCCCAATATTCTCCAGAATTATTCCATATATGATACTTGGTAGTAGATTTTCCATCTTCTAAGTTCACCTCAACTTCTACAAATCCGGGTGTTGCATACTTGTCGCTCATCACAGCACCACTCACCAATTCAAGGAATGGAGCATCTCCATGATTTAAACTGACGTTATATGAAGGATCGTGGACATGTCCAGATAAATATAGATCGATGTTGTGGTCAGCAAAATTATTTCTCATTGCCTCTCTATCTTCTTCACAAAGACACTCAAGTGTATGATGTCCAATTGCGATATTTAATACTTTTTCTTCTTTAGTATGTCTTAATTCCCTTATAGCTTTATAGAACTTGTTAATATCAACTAATAAATGCCCTTCTTCACCATTTTTACCTGAAACTAAGCAAGTATTAATGTGAAATACATTATATTTATCAGATTTTTTAATGAAATGAAGATCTTCCTTCGGATATTCTTCTTGTAAATAACTACTATAAAAATTAAAAAACTCCTCTTGTCCCTGCAATAAAGTAGAATACACTTCTCCGTTTAATTCATTAGACACACCTTTTTTTCCTTGCATACTATCAATTATGTAACCTCTTACTTGCTTAGAACGATTAATATCATGATTGCCTGGTATAATGTACATACTTTTCTTAGTAAGATCTGTACTTTTTAAAACATCATCTAAAAATCCCCTGATATCCGAGGTGTATTCTCTTCCTTGATGAGTTATATCACCAGTTACAACTAAAAAATCTATTCCATTCTCCTGGTTTAATTGGCCTAGATAGTCTGATAATGAATCTCTCATTCTCATTATATTATAATTTTGATATTGAAAATGAATATCTGATAACTGGATAAAATGAACTTTCAACTTCAAACCCCTCTTCCCTAAAAATCCCTTTTTAAGTTAATTATAGTATTATAAATATATCATATATGTTCCCTAACAAGAATGAACTTTGCTTCATAATGTGACTTTGAAAGAAAGTCGCGATGTTTATAAAAATGTTGCGATGCTCTATTCCTTTAGATGGTTATCTAAAGGAATAGAGCATCTGAATTGAAAGATAGATTAAGAAACTGTTGATTGGCAATAAGTTATTCCGTTAAAGGGCCATATTCTTGAACAAAGAAGGAATTTATATGAACAATCTCAGAATTGTAATTAATTCCAGAAAAGGCCATTGTTGTTAAATAAGGTGCAAATATATAGTCCAACCAGTACGTGCCTATTATGTAATTCATTTAAAGGATATAAAGAATAAAAAGGCTCTAATATTGAATAAGAATATAAAGGGCGGAACTTATTTGAAGACTTTTGAAACTTTGTACTTTTAGGTAGTTTTTAAAACTAATAGGCTTCATTTCTTAAGTGAGAAGGGAGAATGTCTTTTGAGCTTAAAACATGAGAAACATATGAGGTCAGAAATACCTGATAAAACTTATTTGACTAAAGGATGGGGCTATGTTGCAGCTCTTGCACTGTTGCCGTATGCGATTTTAAAATCACTTTGGGCATGGGGATCAACGGTAGGACTTACAACAAAACAAGCTGTACAAAATGTAGCAGGGTTTGGTGATACATTAAAGGAAGGATCTGCTTTTCTATATACGTTATATACCATTGGAATAGACTTCACAGCTATCTTGGCGATACTGGCATCTTTATTTGCTTTAGCTCTCGTGGCTTCCTGGGGGGAGAAACTACCAAAATGGTTATTAATCATATTAGGATGGTCAGTTGGGGTGTTGACAGTTCTAATTAGCTTCTTGACAGCTCTTCAATTTTTAGGAGTGCTTCCAAAAGGATATACCGAAGGGTTAGCCATTTGGGTGTATGTGGTAACGTACGGAGGATTGTTCTTGTGGGGAGTAACTGTATTTATAGCGACTCTGTCGTTCCAGCATCGGATTAAAAACAAACAGTCCCTACAAAAAAGGTATTTTAGGCAATAATTTACTTCGAGTGCTTATCTTGAATATCCTTTCAGTGTTGGTGTTCCGGGACAATTTTCAACAATCGGGCGCTGTCCTGGAATAAGGATAGGCGCTCATTTTTCATTTTAGGGCCAGATTGTAGAGTAAAGTAAAGAATTATTAGAAAGTAAATCAAACCTCTACTTTTAATTTTGCTGCATATAATGATGGTGGGGTGAAAGGAATTGAAGATTAGTCAAATGAAATGGGCTGGTTATGCTGCATGTATCTGGTCGCTCTTGTATATTCCGATTCACGTTTATTGGGCATTTGGAGGAATGGCATGGATGCCTGGGGTTTTGAAAGATGAGGAGATGTGGGAAGCAGTAAACTGGGGAGCATCTGCAATGTTGTTAGTAGCTGCAATACTTGCGCTTTCACTGGTTCATCCTTGGGGGAAAAGTATCCCACGATGGTTAATGCTTGTTATGGGCTGGACTGCTTGTATACTTCCGTTCATGCATGCTGTATATGGCTATGTTACAAAGGGGCTCTTATTGGCTGGCATTATTCGTTTAGAGTTCTTCGATTTCTCTGTATGGGCAACTTTAAACGTCGAATATTGGATTCTAACTGACCTTTTACTTTTCGAACCTTGGTTTTTAATCGCAGGGATCTTATTCGGATTGGCTACTTTGCACTATCAGAGTGATATAAGGGGAGTAATGGATCAACAATGTAATATTAAATAAGGTTTGAGCAATAAATAATGTAAAAAACCTGAAAAGTTACTGTAATTAATAATAATTGTGGATAAAATTTCTGATGTCTTATCCAATTAAAGGGCGCTATTATTGAACAACATAAGTAAAAAAGAACAATCTTTTTTATAAAAACCAATCTTAAATCTACTAGAAAAGCATCCATTTTAATCAATCTTTTTTTCAAAATGGATGCTTTTTATTTATTGTAAAATGCTGGCTTGTGGGGTGTTTTTGATCAAACTTTATTTCAAAGCTACACATAACAGCATTCTTGTTAGGCAACATTTTTTCACTAAAATTAAATCCAATAATTCTTACTTTCACTCTTCTCTTCTAATACATCCCTATCACTCATCTTCATTTTCTCCCTAATTTGCTTATAAACGATTAATCCAATACAGGTAAGAATACAAAATATAAATAATGAATAGCTTAGTAATTTCATTACAAAGAATATCGTAAAAGTTATTATATATACAAACGGAAAAATTAAACTTGTTTTTTCACCGGCCCAATAATGGGTTCCTTCACCCTTTTTCAGCATATAATATAGTAAAAACATTGAAGTAATTGTGCATGGTACTACCACATACCAATGATTAGCCATTGCTTCGATAGGATAATATATAAAAATACTAACAATTAAATTATGTAGTACATGGGCCAAAATAGATGCGAGAATACTACCAGTAGCAAAGGTCACAATCGTATACACAATTGAGGACGAAAGGGTATATAGTGCTTGTTGTGAGTTTCCATGCATAACTGAAAATGCAACAGTAGTAATTATAATGGCAAACACAGGATTGTAAGGTCGAAACTGGTGTAATACAAAACCTCTTATCAAAAGTTCTTCAAGGATAGGCCCGAAAATTACCAAAGCTAGCATAAATATTAAGAAATCCGTCTTTTCACTTAAAACACCAAACGATTGAGTATGGTTGCCGAAAATAGACTTTCCAAATTCATTTAATAGATTACTTAAAGGAAATTGGAAGATTACTATTAATATAATTAAAAATACATCCCTAACTTTAATTTTTCTTATTGGTATAATCTCTAAAAATTTAAGCGGTTTTATTTCAAAAAATTCCGTTTTTTCATTCTGCAATTTAGCCGAATTAGATAGCGCTACAATTGCATAAATACCAACAATCCCCACTAACAGTGCCCCAAGCTGCGAGAAAGCCAGAAAATATGTTGTCGATGACATAACCCCACCTATCCACCAACCTATATATTGGGCATTAAAAATGCCAATAAACAACATTGTACATACTAATCCTAAAACTACATCCTTAGCAATAGCCTGTTTCAAATTATCATCTCCTAACCAATTAACATCTCATATTAACGTTCAAATTTCTTAAATATTAATGTCCTTATTGGTCTAAATACACTTACCTTTAATTACTTTGGCTATAAACCTGTCCATATAATTCCTGAATCTGCTTTTTAAAAATTTTATTTTCTTCTTCTAAAACTTTTAGCCTGTTCTTCAAAGTTTTAATTAATACTTCTTCTGAGCGTGGGCTTTTGTGTTGAGTAACAACATATTTCCTTTTGATTTGTTGCCCTCTCAATAATTCAATCCTTTCTCTTACATCTTCTTGTTTGTATAACCAAGACTTTGAAACTTCCGCAACTTTAGATACCGTATTAAAATTAATTGTTTCCCCACTCAATGCTAACTGAGAAATTACTCTATCTACTTTTTCTTTTGTTTTTTTTGACTTTTCTTTAGCTAATTGAACGATAGATTTCGTATTTCTTTTATATTCAATCATATTATTCTGTCTCCTTTAAAGAATGGATGATGTGCTCTAATTTATCTTTTACACGCTTATTTGTTTCAATTTGCCGTTGCCACTGATTTTTAATTGCATAAGTTAATAGCTCTTCTGTTCTGTTTAAATGTTCTTCGTGTTCTTTTAAGAACTTTTTACTAGTACAAAAATGTGTACAATCTAAACAAGCATTAGCATGTGGACATGGTCCTGTCACTATAGGTAGACGACAATAGCCATTTGGTAATACCTGTGCATTAATATTCTTTTTAAACCATTGGAAATCTGTAGTGTCAACTTCTCCTTTATCGAAACTAATAGAATGACCTTCTTTAGTCACTAACCTCTCTTGAAATTTTTCAAATTCTATCTTAAGAGTTTCATCAAAAATATGAGCATATCTACTTGTCATTTCAGGAGTTTCGTGACCAAGAAATTTTTGTACAATGTGTTGTGGTACTCCATTGTTAATCATTTTGGTTCCAACTGTATGTCGAAAAGCATGCGCATGAAATCTAAATAATTTCCCTTGTCGATCAACAATTTTCTCTTCCACAGATAAATTATTTAACGCTGTTCTAAATGTATCTTGTTTTAAAGGCAACCCTTGCTTAGTAGAAAATAAATACTCACAGGATGGATCTGTATACTTTTCATGTACCTGTATTAATTCTGCTACCTCTTTTGAAATAGGAATAATATGATCCTTTTTCATTTTCCATTGATAAGACTTTAAAAAATAGTCGCCGTCCTTATCTTGTAATAAACAGTCTTTTTTTAAAGAACATAACTCACTAATTCTCATTCCACATTCTTGAATAACCATTACCATAGTTGCAATATATGTAGGTAATTTATCTAATTTTTTGTTTAATTGTTCCAATACAAAGTCATCAATAAACCTTGGAGCTGGTTTAACTGTTTTTGGATAATCTTCTGGGTATATCAGTGTTCTTTGAGGAATATCCTCCCATTCAAAACGTTGTATCGATGAAAAAAAGATTTGAATTACACTGATTTTTCCTCTTATAGTTGATGATGCTAACCCTTGGTTATTTAGAATGATAATATATTCCTCCATAATTTTTCTTGTTATTTGCTTAATTTTTCTAATATGAGGATATTCATCATGTAAAAAGTTAAAAAAATCTCTCAATCTTTGTGCTATATCTGATACATGACTAAAACTATCTATATTTAATTTTAATTGACAATACCTTTTTACTATTTCTTTAAAATAATAATTTTTATAACCCTTGAAATTTATTATATATTCATATTGTGTGGGATTGATTTTTTCCTTAGGTAAATTCATCTTCCTCCTATCCCATACATCCTTTTCTAATTCTTTACCGTCAAAATAATAGTCTTCATAAAATTCCATAAGTTGCTTCAACATTGTAATATAATAAGAATTTGCTTCAACTGAAATACGTTCTTGTTTCGCTGTTACTTTATAATTAGTTGTTGTAATCCGTATGCCTTGTTGCACGAGATATCTTCGATATTCACTTAACGCCGTTTCAATGGGGATTTCTGTAATAGATTTAATATGAGGATAGTTTAATATAAGGAACTTCAACATCCGACCAATAACTGTTCCTTTTCTAATCCAGACCGTTTGCGCACTCCATATTTCTTTTTTTATATGATAAAACAAAAAATATTTCAGCTCAATTTTCAACCAAACGTTTTCTACGTCCTGAAAATTCACCCATCTAATACGAACTGCATTACTTTTAGCTATTTCCATAGCGGAAGGATGTGGACAATTTCTAATATCCCAACGATCATCTTTCCAAAACCCCTGTAACTCTTCACTCATTCCTAATATCTTTTTGTGAATAATTGAACTATCTAAAATTTTCCGATTATTTGAAGTAAGCAATATTATTTTCTCCTTTTAAGATACTTTTGATATTCCTGTTTCATATCATCATCTGAAAGATGCACGTATGTCCGTAAAGTAGTTTGAACTTCAGCATGACCCAATCGCTTTTGCACATAAGAAACATCCCAACCATTTCTAACCAGCTCTGTTGCATGAGTATGACGAAACATATGTGCACTAAACTTAACACCTGTCTTTTTAGATAAACGTCTAATTAAGTCTAATACACTTTGATATTTCATTGGTCTTCCAAAATAGGCTTTCTTAAAATTTATAAATACATAATCATGTTTCAATTCCTCAGGGTATTCATAAATAAGATAATCAGTATATAATTTCATAAGCTCTTTGCTAACATGAATTATACGTTCTCTTTTAGATTTAACATATGATTCATTCAATGATATCTCTCTCGGTGTGATCTTCACTTGGTTATCCCACGTTATAATATCCTCTATTTGAAGGTTTAAAACTTCACCTATACGAAGTCCTCCTTCATACATTAACATCATTATTAGTTTGTCTCTTAAGCAATTACACGCTTCTATAATATTCTTCACCTCTGATTCAGTAAGCGTTTTTATTCTTTTCTTTTTCACCCGTAACTTTAAAATGTTTTTCTTAATTTTTTTATTCTTACTGATATGGTGAAGAAATCCTTTAAATCCCCTTCCTCTTGCTTCTTTAAATACATTAATTCCCTCATATTGTTCAGATCGGCCTAAATATTCAAAGAAACTTAATACTGCATTTAAAATAGCGTTTATAGTAGTTTCTTCTCTTATTGATTCTAAAGGTTGTAAATTGAATAAACTTTGATTTTCTAGAGGGTTTCTCAACCATCCAATAAACTCTACTAATTCTTCAAGCCGTACCTGATTAAGTTTGATATTTTTCCTTTCAATAAATTCATAAAATAATTTCAAATGATAACAATATGATTTAATTGTATTTGGTGCTTTCCCTGTATTATCTAAATACTTGATAAATTCCATAACCGGAACTACCATTTTATATTGACTATCTAATAATATATAAAGAGGATAGAATTTCCCCTTTACCTCTATCCGTTGCACCTTCATATTTACCTCCACTTTGAGTACTTTATATAGTACAAATTTTAACTACATATATTTATTATATAAAGTAATATAAAAAGGCCCCCCTCCTCTTTAACTACTTTATAATCTGTATTTTATTATACTATGGATAAAGGATCTCCTGAGGGATGGTTATGAAGACATATTATAGAGGCTGCTGCACGACGGAATGCTTCTTTAAAAACTTCCCTCGGATGCACAATCGACGTATTTAAACTTCCAATAAAAATCGTTTGCCTATGTATAACTTGATTTTTTGTATTCAAATATAAACACACAAAATGCTCCTGCTGTAAAAAACGCATCTCTTCCATCATATAACTCGCACAATCTTCCGGGCTTCGAATGCTATATCTATTCCGATATTCTAAACGAACCATTCTTCTCCCTAATTCAAAAGCAGCCATAAGTTGCGACGCTTTTGCGATTCCAACACCATGAATGCTTATTAGCTCTTCTAATGTTGCGTCTTTCAACATTCGTAAACCATCAAAATGGTGTAAAATTTTATCTGATAACGTTAAAACTGTATCTTCTTTAGAACCTGTTCTGAGTAATACTGCAAGAAGCTCTCGATTCGATAAACTTCCAGCTCCTTCTAACAATAAACGCTCCCGTGGCTGTTCCTCTTTCACAACATCACGAATACCGTTCATTTCTTCACCTCTTTTTTATTAGTTCTCTCAAAGAAAACCCCATGCAATTTTACGCATGGGTTACATCGCTATCAAACTGTTTTAATTCACGAACAAGACGTGCAATTGGCAAGCCTACCACACTATAATAATCCCCTTGAATGTGCTGAACAAAAATAGATCCTTTCCCTTGGATCCCATAACTTCCTGCTTTATCAAGTGGTTCCTTCGATGCAACGTATGCGTCAATTTCATCTTCTGTTAATTCCCAAAACGTCACTTCTGTACGCTCATAAAAAGTTACCGTTTTCTCTTTTAATATAATCGCAACACCAGTATATACTTCATGTGTTTTCCCTGATAATAATTGTAACATTTCTTTCGCCTCAGCCCCATTAGACGGCTTTCCAAGAATACGTGACTCATATGTAACAATTGTATCTGCACCTAATACAATATCATCACTATAATTTTCTGCTACGGCAGATGCTTTTTGTAAAGCAAGCGACATAACAATATCAGAAGGTGATGAATATGCACCAATCGTCTCATCTACTTCACTAACAACAACTTCAAATGGCACATCAGCTAATTCAAGCAGTTCCTTCCTCCGAGGTGATCCTGAAGCTAAAATAATTTTTTTCATGTTTTCTCCTTCCTTTCTCATATGAAGCAGAACAATTCCTATCAATCGTATCAAAGGAATAGTTTTCCCACAAATTAGAGAAATATCATTTTCTCTAATTAAAATAATAATTTTTTTAATACGATTATACTCTGCCCACAAAGAAAGCACTTTGTTCTAAATTCAAAAGAAAAGAAAGAAGTATAAATACTTCTTTCTCCTTCATCTTATTATCATTTCACTTTTTGTGAAACTATTTTTTCATATGAAAGTAAGCCATCAATAATAACTTGATTTAATTTAGCTACAGATTCCTTATCACTCTTCCCTTCCTTAATTGTTTGCACGGCTACTGACGTGTACGTATAAAGCTTCTTCGCATCTTCACGCTTCATACTTTTCCCTTCTTTTTCAATCGCTTTCCACTCTTTTGTGATTGCTTCTATATCTTTTGGGTTACTCTTTCCACTAGTTTGCACACCGAAAACGTATTTTTCAAAATGAGTATACAATGGCTGTATTTTCGCTAAAAACCCACCCACTTCTTTATCATTTTTGAGTAATGCTTTATCTGTAATATCCCAATTTTTTTTCAAAACTGAAACACCATCTTGCTTATACTGGCCTATTAATTGATTCACAGCTTGTTCATCACTTGCAACACCAACAACTAACGCATACTTATCACCACTCGGTTTCAAAGCAGCCACGCCTCCATTACTTTTCCACTCTTCAATAGCTGCCTGTCCCTTTTCTTCAGAGGAGTATAGCCCTCCTTGAACGAAAAATAGTTTCATTGGTTCTAATGCAGCTCCTACCTGCGCTTTTTGTTCTACCGTTCCGTCCACCTTTTGTTCCTCATTACCTGTCTGCTTCGAAGCCGTTACCGTACCTTCCCCTGTTGTCCCTTGTCCAGTTAATAAATGAATTATCCCCATCCCAAATACAGTACCGATAATAATTGCAGTTGCAACGATTGCGATTATTGTTGTACTCCATTTCTTTCGGTATTGTGCCATAGACGATGTCTTTTCTTTTTTAAAAGGTACAACGTTTTGCGGTCTTTCACTTTCGACTACCATCCATTCAAACTCATCTTTCTTCTTTTCTTCATACTTCGCTTCTGTTCCATTTACTTTCACCGAGATCGTTCGTGATTGCTTGTCCATACACTCACACCTCACCTCTTATCGTTGTCCGCATCATATCATATTCATTTCACAAAAAAACGAGATATTTGTCAGAGGAATTCGCCAAATTATCCTATATAATTATCTTATATGTATGCATTTGACTTCATTTGTAGAACAAAAAACTAGATAGCAAATACTATCTAGTTTTTTTCGCAAATATATTTTCGAACTTCGGAAATGAAATATAGAGAACCTGTTATGATGAAAACATCATTTTCTCCTATCATTTCAATCTTCGTATCAATTGCCTCTTTCCAATCTTCAAAAGTTAATTTTGATTCTTTTTGTGAATACGATGCAAGTTTGTCAGCAGAAATAGCACGATCAAAGGCGAATGTTGTAAAAATAATTTCATCGGCAATGGCTTCTAATTGCCCTACCATGTTATGTAACTGCTTGTCACCAAGAGCAGCAAATAAAACTACTACATTTTTATCTTTGTAATGTGCCTCTACTGTTTTCACAAGGCTTTCAATACCCTCTGGATTATGAGCACCATCTATAATAATATCCGGGTTACTTTGTAGCTTTTCAAATCGGCCAATCCAGTACGCTTCCTGTAATCCAACTTTCATTTCCTCTTCATTAATTAAAAATGATAAATATGTTTTTAAATACATTACGGCCATAAGCGCTACTGTAGCATTGCCTACTTGATGAATACCTTTCATCGAAATCCGAACATCTTCAAATGAGGCGAATGGACAAGCAAAATCAAAATGTTCTCCATCTTCATTAGAATGTTTATGTAGTGATGTAAACTGTTTGCCAAGTTCATATACGTTTGCATGATTTTCCTTCGCAACCTTTTGAATGACTTGCAATGCTTCTTCATCTTGTACACCAGTAATTACTGGAACACCTGATTTAATAATCCCTGCCTTTTCATATGCAATTTCTCCTAGTGTATTCCCTAAAATATGCATATGATCGTGACCGATATTCGTAATAATAGTGAGAACAGGATGAATAACGTTTGTAGAATCAAACCTTCCCCCAAGCCCTGTTTCAAATAAAACAACATCACAGAAATTAACTTTACCGAAATAGCAAATTGCCATAACAGTAATAATTTCAAACTCGGTCGCTTCTCCTAAATCCGTCTCGTCTAGTTTTTCAACGACCGGCTTTACCATATTTACAAGTTCCGCAATCTCTTCATCTGCAATTGGTGTTCCGTTCACACTAATACGTTCATTGAATGTTTCGATATAAGGAGAGGTAAATGTTCCTACTTTATATTTCGCGCCCTCTAACATGTTGCGCATGTATGTTAAAGTTGAACCTTTTCCATTTGTACCCGCAAGATGAACACATTTTATATGACGCTCTGGATTTCCGAGCTCTTCTAACATCCATTGCATTCTTTCTAATCCTGGTTTTATCCCAAATTTCAATCGGCTATGAATCCATCCTATCGCTTCTTCGTATGTATGTATCACGTATGTTATTCCCCTTTCAAAAGACAACCTTCATACCTCTATTATACGCAAAGAAAAGAGACTCACCAATATAGTGAGTCTCTGAAAAAATATTTTATTTCTCAAGATCCGCTAGACGTTGACGAACCGCTTCACGTTTTTCTAGGTAATCTTGCTCTTTCGCACGCTCTCCGTCAATAACTGCTGCAGGAGCTTTCGCTACGAAACCTTGGTTTGAAAGTTTCTTCTGTACTCGTTCTACTTCTTTATCGAACTTCTCAAGTTCTTTTTCAAGACGAGCTTTTTCCTCATCAAGATTGATAAGATCAGCTAACGGTAAGAATAACTCTGCACCTGATACGATTGCAGTCATCGCTTTTTCTGGCGCTTGTAGATCTGTTTTAATTGTTAATTCACTTGGGTTACAGAAACGCTCAATGTAAGAGCTGTTTTTCGTAAGTTGAGCTAGTACTGCCTCATCTTTTGCTTTAATTTGCATTTGAACTTTTTTGCTCATTGGCGTATTTACTTCTGCACGGATGTTACGAACAGAGCGAATGATATCAACTAGAAGGTGCATTTCTGCTGCCGCTTCTTTATCTTGTAAATCTTCGCGAACTGTTGGCCATGCTGCTACTGTAATAGACTCGCCTTCATGCGGTAAATGCTGCCAAATTTTCTCTGTTACGAATGGCATGAACGGGTGTAATAGACGCATTGTTTGGTCTAATACGTAAGCTAAAATAGAACGAGTTGTTTTCTTAGCTGTCTCATCTTCACCGTATAGTGGCAGTTTCGCCATCTCAATGTACCAGTCACAGAAATCATCCCAAATGAAGTTGTATAATGAACGACCAGCTTCACCGAACTCATATTTATCCATGTTACGTGTTACACTTTCGATTGTTTCGTTTAAGCGAGTTAAAATCCACTTATCTGCAACTGATTTTTCACCAGTTAAATCGATTTCTTCATACTTCATGTCATCCATGTTCATTAATACGAAACGTGATGCGTTCCAAATTTTATTAATGAAGTTCCAAGTAGATTCTACTTTCTCCATGCTGAAGCGTAAATCTTGGCCTGGTGCACTTCCTGTTGATAAGAAGTAACGCATTGCATCTGCACCGTATTTCTCGATAACATCCATAGGATCAATACCGTTACCAAGAGATTTACTCATTTTACGTCCTTGCTCATCGCGAACTAAACCGTGAATTAATACATCTTTAAATGGACGCTCTCCTGTAAACTCTAAACCTTGGAAAATCATACGAGATACCCAGAAGAAGATGATGTCATAACCAGTTACTAGTGCATCTGTTGAATAGAACTTTTTAAAGTCTGCTGCCTCTTCATTTGGCCAGCCAAGTGTTGAAAATGGCCATAACGCTGAGCTAAACCATGTATCAAGTACGTCATTATCTTGATTCCAGTTTTCAATATCCGTTGGTGCTTCTGTACCTACGTATATTTCACCAGTTTCTTTATGATACCAAGCTGGAATGCGATGTCCCCACCATAATTGACGAGAAATACACCAGTCATGAATGTTTTCCATCCAGCGTAAGTATGTGTTTTCAAAACGCTCTGGTACGAACGTTACTTTTTCTTCTTCTTTTTGTTGAAGTTCTACCGCTTTTTCTGCAAGTGGAGCCATTTTTACGAACCATTGTGTTGATAAGTAAGGCTCAACAACTGCACCGCTACGCTCACTATGACCTACTGAGTGCATATGAGGCTCGATTTCTACTAATACGCCAGCTTCTTGTAAGTCTTTCACTAACTCTTTACGACATTCGAAACGATCCATACCGTTATACTTGCCAGCTTTTTCGTTCATCGTTCCATTTTCGTTCATTACTAAAATACGTGGTAAGTCATGACGGTTACCTACTTCAAAGTCATTCGGGTCATGAGCTGGTGTAATTTTCACAACGCCTGTTCCGAAGTCTTTTTCTACGTATTCATCAGCAATAATCGGAATCTCACGGCCTACGATTGGAAGTGTAACTGTTTTTCCGATTAAATGTTTGTAGCGATCATCTTCTGGATGAACTGCTACCGCTGTATCTCCAAGCATCGTTTCTGGACGAGTAGTTGCAAGACGAATGTGACCAGAACCATCTGTTAACGGATAATTCATATGGTAGAATGCACCTTGAACTTCTTTATGAATTACTTCAATATCAGAAAGAGCTGTGCGTGTTGCTGGATCCCAGTTGATAATATACTCACCGCGGTAAATTAAACCTTTTTCATATAATTGAACAAATACTTTATTAACAGCGTTAGATAAACCTTCGTCTAATGTGAAACGTTCACGAGAATAGTCTAGTCCTAAACCAACTTTTCCCCATTGTTGACGAATGTGAGAAGCGTATTCTTCTTTCCATTCCCAAGCTTTTTCAAGGAATTTCTCACGGCCAAGATCGTAACGTGAAATACCTTCTTCACGAAGTTTCCCTTCTACTTTCGCTTGCGTTGCGATACCAGCATGGTCCATTCCTGGAAGCCACAGTACATCGTAACCTTGCATACGTTTCGTACGAGTTAAAATATCTTGAAGAGTTGTATCCCAAGCATGACCTAAGTGTAACTTACCAGTTACGTTCGGAGGTGGAATTACAATTGTATACGGTTGTTTCTTCTCGTCTCCTGTTGCTTCGAAATATTTGCCTTCAAGCCACCATTGATAAAGGCCTTCTTCAACGGACATATGATCATAT
>Ga0209130_1001092_pt1 | contig 20167 bp, 15 predicted proteins | sample AraplaMF_Cvi_mLB_FD_184264 | JGI IMG/M metagenome (GOLD analysis project Ga0209130, IMG submission 184264) | Arabidopsis root microbial communities from the University of North Carolina, USA - plate scrape MF_Cvi_mLB (SPAdes) (version 2) | ecosystem: Host-associated > Plants > Roots > Endosphere...
AGATAGTTTATCTCATCCTGTTGTTGCTTCATCCTCGTTATGTCTTTTACCATTATATAACTCCCAAAAGTTTGTCCTTCTATCATGATAGGAACAATAGTAACGTACCAAAAATGTATATCCTTCTCATTATTATTTTTCACACGTAACTGTAACGAAGGTGAACTACATCGTTTCCCCATCTTTAGAGCTGCTTCCAATTCAGGTTTATCTTCATCTAAAAAAATAGAAAAGCACTCTTTTCCTATTAATGCTGCACTGTCTTTTCCTAATAACATACTTCCAGACTGGTTTATATTTAATACGGTACCATTTGAATCAATTGTTAATATAGGATCTGGATGGTACTCATATAAAGACTTAAACCTCTCTTGATTTTTCACCAAATCATTAGATTTTTTTATTAAATCTGCTGTTCTTTTAGATACTTTTTGCTCTAATTGATTATTAAACACTTTTAATGTTTCGGTTAAATCTTTGTTTTGCATTCGTACAATTGTATGACGCATCAGTACAAATACAAAGGCAATACAATTTCCCGTAATCAGTGTAGAGGAGGAAGTTTGCTCCTTGAAAGTAAAACCAATTAAAATTGCAACTGCAAGATAAGGAAATATGACAAGAAGTTTCTTTCCAAATGTCGGATTAATAATAAAGTAATCTCTTCTAGAAGATGTACTCCTTGGAATAGTAGCAGCAATGGCAATAAATAATAGAAAAACTCTATACAAACACCTTAATAATATAAGTGAACGATGCGATAAATCATCTTGTAAATAGAAATATAAATAGTCCGTAATAGACAAGCCAGTTAATACTAAGATAAAAATAAATAATTTACTTTTCGCGTTAAAAATTGCTGGTCGAAAAATAAGGCTAACTCCTAGTAATAGAAGCAATAGATCTATAATTGGGAAAATAAATGAAAGAAAAACATCTCCAATAGATAAGAATAAGATATTTGCAGAAGGTTTATTAAATAGGTACCACTCTAAGGTAAAAATGGCAGTAACAACAATACATAAATCACAAATCAAATATGCTTTTTCCCATTTATTACATTCCATCATAATTTTATAAAAGAAAGCAAAGAGAAAGAAGAATAAGAAAAACAATAAAAATACATCAGAGATATTAAAATTTTGTATTGGTAATTCTATATTAAGTACTTGAAAAGCGGATATAAAATTTCCTATCAAAAAACACCCTATTGCAATAGTAATACAAACCCAAAAGACTCCTAATTTAATTTTTCTTGATACCATAGAGTAAAGTAATGAGATAAATACAGTAGTTTCAACAACTAAAGATGATAGTCTTATATTAAAATCTGATACAAAATAATGATTCGGAAAAACAAATAAAAATATAAAACAAAAGCTTAAATAAGCTAGTAGAGCTAATATCAATACATAAAATTGCACATGTGAATGTTTACGCAACGGACTCACCTTCTTAATTTTTTCTAGATCTTTATTAAAAATGACCTGATGCTGCACTGCTCGTATTCATTAAAACGAACTTACTTATTATTCCATATTACGAACTTTTTATAGGATTTCTTTCTACATACCACAGCCTGATTTGCTTTCTGCAGATATTTCCTCTTTTTAACTAAGCATTCCAAAAAGAATACGATGGAAAATGTTATTTTTTTAGTATTTGCTCATCGTAAATTTGAATAATACAACTTAACTGTTCTTTGAATATGAGATAGAATCTAAACTTCCATAGCAACATAGTTATTCGCTTATTGTCACACTTAGAAAGAAGGGTAATATACTATCATTAATTTAGAAATTCGAATTAAATGACCGAACTTACTGTAACTATTATAGTTACAACAAAAGGTGCTGTCAATTTCAAATACCTCCCCTTTTAATGGACAAAAGACGTGACACTTTGAACAAAAATAAGATGTTTATAAAAAAGATGTAATGCTATATCGACCTAACCAAAGAAATATAAATGATCTAGCCTTAAGTGAAGATGATATTGCATCTCCCAAAAAAGAATGTTACTCTAAAAATAGAATGATGAAAGGAATGATGGATGAATAATGATTAACTAATTTATATTTTAAGTTGAATTTTATAACTTCAAACTACAAAATATAGGGTTAGTCTATCCATTTTTATAATTCATTTCATACTTTATTTGTCATGATTCAAATGATTAATAAGTACTTACTTAAGTATAAGCGACAGACTAATCCTTCCGATTAAAAATTGGGGGATTTTTTTATTCCCTTTTATGTAAGTTAAAATTTATTAATCGCTAAATTTACCTAACAAATAAAGGAGCGAAAAAAAATGGCTAATTCAGATACTATTGTGACACATGTAATGCTCTATATAAGTCGTTAATATCCATCAAACTTATATAGAGGAATTTAAAAATAGATGGATGTTCCGACTTTATATGAAACGTTTCGATATATAAAGGAGGAATTATTATGTCAATGATAAAAGTTCAAGATTTAACTTTTTCATACCCAGGTAGCTTTGATAATATTTTTGAAGGTGTAAACTTTCAAATAGATACGGATTGGAAACTAGGATTTATCGGTAGAAACGGACGAGGTAAAACGACATTCTTTAATTTATTATTAGGAAATTACGAGTATAGTGGAAAAATCCTTGCTTCTGTAGAATTCAATTACTTCCCCTATCCTGTTGCAGATAAGAACAAATTTACTCATGAAATCCTTGAAGAAATTTGTCCTCAAGCAGAAGATTGGGAATTTCTACGTGAAATATCCTATTTAAATGTTGATGCCGAGGTCATATACAGACCGTTTAAAACTTTATCAAATGGAGAACAAACAAAGGTGTTGCTTGCTGCACTGTTTTTAAATGAGGGCCAATTCCTATTAATTGACGAACCAACAAACCACCTAGACACAGATGCACGAAAAATAGTCTCTGATTATCTAAGGAAGAAGAAAGGGTTTATTTTAATTTCACATGACAGAATCTTTTTAGATGGATGCGTTGACCATATCTTATCTATAAATAGAGCAAATATTGAAGTTCAAAGCGGTAACTATTCTTCTTGGAAATTAAATTTCGATAGACAGCAAGAGCACGAAGAGACTACAAATGATCGTCTACAAAAAGACATAGGAAGATTAAAACAGTCTTCCAAGCGTTCAGCAAGTTGGTCTCATGATGTAGAAGCTTCAAAAAATGGAACAAGGAATTCAGGTTCTAAGTTGGATAAGGGATTTGTAGGACATAAAGCAGCCAAGATGATGAAAAGAGCAAAAAACCTAGAATCAAGGCAACAAAAAGCTATTGAAGAAAAGTCAAAATTACTAAAAAATGTGGAGAAAACTGAGTCATTAAAATTAGAAGCATTAAAGTTCAAGTCAAATGAATTCGTTACTTTGACTGACGTGTCTGTTACGTACGATGAACAAGTCGTGAATGAGCCAATTAACTTCGTAGTTGAACAAGGTGACCGAATTGTGCTCGATGGCAAGAATGGGAGCGGGAAAAGCAGTATCCTAAAACTAATTCTAGGGTATCCGATACAGCATACAGGTTTAGTTACTTTAGGTACAGGACTCACCATCTCCTATGTCCAACAAGATACTTCTCATTTGAATGGATCCCTATCAAATTTTATTGAAGAGCACAAGATTGATGAGACATTATTTAAATCCATCCTACGAAAGATGGATTTTGACCGAATTCAATTTGAGAAAGATATATTTCATTATTCTGGTGGACAAAAGAAAAAACTGCTTATCGCTAAAAGTTTATGTGAAAAAGCCCATATGTATATATGGGATGAACCATTAAACTTTATAGATATTTATTCACGTATGCAAATTGAAGAGCTGATTCAACAATTTAATCCCACAATGATTATTGTTGAGCATGATAAGGCATTTCAACAAACCGTTGCAACGAAAACTATATCTATGTAACTCCACTCGAATCATCAATAAATCAAGCCATTAGTCTATAAAGTATTTGAATGAAGTGTCGAAAAAAGCCTAATTTCTCTACAATACATTGAGAATTTAGGCTTTTTAATAAGACAATTAGGATTCATAAACAATGAGTAATTTATATATTAGACTTATCTGTTAAAGCAGAAATAATCCTGTTTACTAAGTCTTCTGGCATCCATTCATGGTTCGTATCATTCGTTTCATTTGGTCCTAAAGAATCAATGAACTTTTTAAACTTTGGAAATAAAACAATAGAAGTGATCCAATGTATTGTATGATTTATAGAGAAGAAATGAAATACTCCTTGTTTTTCTCCCTCCTGCAATATTTCTTTTAACTGTTCAAAACTACCTATAAAATACGGTTTAATCTTTTCTAATCTTGCACTTTCCTTAATAATCTCCTCATATGCCAATGTGCCAATTTCAGGATTTTCTTTTATATGTGTAGTAAAGACTGCTAAATATTCTCTTAGAGCATTAATAGGATTAAATTGATTCTTCTCAAGAAAATTAGGTAACTCATTAGCAAGGCCATATTTCTTAAACACTTCATAATACAGGTTTTCTTTCCCATTAAAATAGTATGAAGCCATAGCGACATTTACTTTCGCTTCTTTTGCAATTTCTTGTATGCTCGTACCTTCGTAGCCACGCTCTCCAAATTTTTTCTTAGCAGCCTTCAAAATATTTTCCATCGTCTGCTCTCGAGATTTCCCCATTTCACACACCTCAAATAATATATATTTCACTTCAAAAATCCCATAAGGACTTTGAATAGAGTATCTTTTTAATGAAATTTAATTATATATTTAAAGTAGTAACTTAACAACCGATGAAATCTTAATTACTTTAAACAATTCGCCACACAACGTACGCCTCAAAAAGAAACATCTCCTGAGTCTCTCCTGCCCTATATCACCATACAAAGAATTCTTTTAAAAGTGAAATAAAAATAAACACCCTACTTAAAACAATATCTCCCTGCGTGGCATGAATAGCTTTTAAATACCTCACGCTCTTTTCTAATTGCGTATAAGAATAAAATAAATAATAAGGGCCAGAGTTTATCTATCTTTACAGATAAACTCTGGCCCTTTCATTTGCAATTCATTTACTGATTAGATTTGTTTAATCTCAATATAAGGTCCTTTGATGTTTAATTTGTTAATGTCATTCGAAATATTACCTACAGTTGTTTTTTCATTAAACGTATAGATCTTTTCACCATTCACAAAGATACCCCAATTTTTATCCTCGTAACTAATACCATAACCAGCATTGCTAGATGTCGCTTTGAGTTGGTTTCCATTCATTGAAAAAGATAATTTCCCTTTTCCTTTGTTAAGTTGGTTATTCACATTTTTGATACTACTTATTTGTTCTTCAAGGGCTTTTTGGTTATCAAGAGTAACTTGATGGTTTTTCCAGTCTAATTTATAGTTGTTTGTAAAGAACTCATTATATGTATCTTTATTATTTGTTCCCCACCATTTCGAACTTACCCATTCGATATTGTACTGATCTGATATTCTACGATTTGTTATTTTTAAATCAGATGTAGATTCTGTTTTATCTGCAGTAATAACTGCTACTACATTAGGAGAAAAACCATATCCTGTTAAAGCTGGTACTGTATCTTTTGAAACAAAATTATTCGTTCCTTCATTATAACTACGTGATTTCATAAATAGTTGATTACCATAGAAAGTATTAAATGAATCACGATTATAAATTCCCCACTCCGGATAATTAAATGATTGGAATCCTACTTTCCAATTTAATTTTTTATCTGTGTGAGTCTCTAATACCGTTTTATAGTCTACTTGATCGTAAGATACACTTTCTTTCCAAGCAAAGCTACCTGTAATACTCGCATCGGCATTTGGCCCTTTATCATTTACCCCAACTTTCACACTTCCGCCAAGTGTATACCCTACTTCAGAAGTAACCTTTGCTGAAGTCATTGTATTCACTGGGGCAGCTTTATGAAATTGAGCACTATCACCACTTGTTATTTCTGCTTCCGTATGATACGCCGATGGCCATTTTAAACCTGCGTTATAGTATCCGCCATTAATTGTATATTTCGCATCTATATTACTACCATCAGTGGTAACAATTGCAATCTTTTTATCTGCGTAAGGATCCTCAATAAAAGAAACCTTTATTGAATTTTTAATATTCTGCTTCATGTCATAAGTAGTTTTAAAACTATTATAGACTTTTCCACCATTTTGAAGATTTTCTACAGTTCCTTTAGAATCTGCAAATGCAGACGTTGCTTGTAAACCAAGTGATCCAGACATAATAACGGACGCTACCGCAACACTTTTAGCTATTCCATTTGCTTTTTTCATACAGACAGCCACTCCTTTTTAAACATTTAAAAGATATAAACGTATTATTTTTAGCTCTCAATACTAGAGATAGATTCATAACGTTACAATGTAGAAATGTATTAATCTTTATGACAATAACTATCAACACTTATTTTGCTAATTTCTATCTCTTTTTACTGATAACCATTATCAATATTATTAAAACACAGAATAACGATTTAAACAAGAATTTTAAATATGTATTTAAAATTCTTGTTTAAAAAAACGCAAAAAAATTATAGAATTCTTTATTTCGAGAATTACTATATATTCATTTACCTATTGCAACCTATATTCAGATACATTATTCCCTTTCCATTCATAATAATCTAAAATTCCCTCATAAATGGCTTCTGCTGCAATCTGTCTTCCGTTTTCTGTAGATAACTTACTGTAATCAATACCATTATCTATAAAAGCAAGTTCCGTTAACACAGCTGGCATGTCATTTTCTCTTATAACATGAAGATCTCCATGTTTAACACCTCTATCACGTGTTTGAAGTGCGTCTACTAATCGTTCTTGAATTTTTTCAGCTAAAACACGACTTTCTTCCACATGAGGATTTGTTTTTTCAGATTTAGAAGATTTATAGTAATATGTTTCTGTCCCTTTTGCATTACCGTTAAAAGCATTTGCATGAATGCTTATAAAGATATCACCCTGATTTTGCTTAGCAAACTTAACACGTTCCTGTAAAGAGCTTTTTTGATCATGTCCAGGTCTAGTATCAGATTCACGAGTTAGTAAAACTGTAAATGGAGTATGTTTTTCAAGCAATTGTTGAAGACGTAAAGAAGTGTCTAGTACAATCTTACTTTCAGGTAATCCCTTTGTGTTTTTTCCAGGATCTTCGCCGCCATGTCCGGGATCAATAATAATTGCTTTATTTTCTAAAGGATTACTTTGACTATATTGAAGCATATCTGTTTTTGCGGTTAATTGTGCAGCTTCAGCACGTGTTATAAATTTATTTGGTTGCCAACCATGATCTGTACCAACTGAAATTTTTAAATCAATTAAGATGTTTGCGAACTTTTCACCCCAATGTCCCTTTAGATCTTCAAATTTACTTTGTCCATTGTTAATGCTTTTATTTTGTAGTTTATATGCATTCACTAGCATAGTAGCCATAGCAGCACGAGTAACTTTTCCAGAAGGATTAAATATTCCATTTCCTTCACCTTTAATTATTCCTGCCTTTTCAGCTGCGGCAATATATGGAGTTCCCCAGTGGTTTTGTGAATCTTTAAAAGATGGTTTTGCATTTAAATCAATGTGTATACCAAGAGCCCTTGTCATAATGGTTGCTGCAGAAGCTCTATCTAATGTGTCATTTGAACCAAAAGTTCCATCTGGATAACCACTCAATACTTGCTTATCAACTAAATAAGTAACGGATTTGTCAGCCCATGCAGGAACATCTGGGAATTTGTGAGTATCTGCAAAAATACTAGAAGAATAAGATAGTAGACTTCCAGCGAGAATTCCTGTAACAATTAATTTGTTCTTCAAAATTTAGCACCTCTAAAAATTTATTACAAGTTAGTAAATATATCATTTATAGTTAATCTTTAAATAATATTCCTTTGAATAAAAAATAGATTAAGTTGGCACTAACACTATATTACAAATAAATAAATTTAAATCGAACTATTATTCCGAAAAGAATCTCCAAACATACACTTATAGATTGAAACTATTAAATATATTCACCAACATTGTGTAACTAGTATAGTTACTTATATATACGAGTGTCAATTGAAATAACCTTACAGTTTTGTAAGGTAACAAACTTAATAATATATTAAGTAATTATTAAACAATGTAAACAATTATCTCTGATTTTAAGCAAAGATTGATTCAAAGCACACTCCTTCTAACTTAGCATTGATGCCTCCCTCAAGTCCTAATGCACATCTTAAAAAGAGCACTTTTGAAAAGTACTCTTTTTAGCTACAAACCTAGAATTCCTACAATCTGGCGAGCCTTAGCATTATCAATATAATAATGCATCTCTAATCCTCGTCTTTCTGCACGGAGCACGGTTCCCCTTAATTTTGATAGATGCTGTGAAACAGTGGATTGCGAGAGTCCTAATATTTCTGTCAACTGTGTAACATTACATAGTTTATGGTGCATTAATTCATTTACAATTTTTAATCGAACGGGATGTGCCATTACCTTTAATACATCTACATCTTCCTCTCGGATTTTAGCTAGATCTTTATTAGATATTAATGTTGTCATTTCACATTCCCCTTTATTATTATTTTCTATTTTCCAATTATTCTTATAAGTAGTACTTATAGATATTTACCATTTGTCCTGTTGAGAAAATATATTCTCGTTCTTAAACAAAAAAAGACATCAATCCTATAAACAGTTTTTACTGTTCCAATGAATTGATGCCCTCTAATTTTTAGCCAAACTATATTTTGTTTTAAAAAAGTTATTTTATAGTAGACATTCTCTCGTTGACACAAACTAGTAGATTAGCGTTGGAAATATCAAAATGTATTGATAAGCGGTTGGAAGTAATTGTTTTTTGTTTAATAGCAAAAAACGAGCATCCTCTCAAATTAGACAAGGTGCTCGTTTTGATTTTGATCGTTAATTCTTAATTCAATTTAGTTTCTTTCCAATAAGGAAAGATTAAATCAACTTAAAACAAAGCGTTTTAAATTTAATTCTTAGATCTTACTGACACTTGGAATTGCCCCTTAGAACCATCATCATTTGAAACGTAAATTTTATATGTTCCGCTCGGTAATGGAGATAAAGCATTCTGTACATTTGTAACATTAATTTGTTGTTCACCAGGTTTTATGTAACCACCAACAATTAGCTCCATATTTGGACCTTTCACACTATATCCCATTGTATTTTGACCATTATTTTTTATAAAGAAGCTTAAATTTTCACTCCCATTATACACAAAAGAAGTTACAGCCTCTCCACTATAATCCATTGTTTGAGTTAATAATAAGTCTGCAGGAACATGTGCAACTATATGAACGGTATCATTTGTTTTGTGTATTTCTTCAGCATAAGTATTATTTCCTAACACACCAAGTGTTAATGCTGAAATTACTCCACAACTAAGCACTAGTTTATTTAACTTCATTTTAAGCTCCCCCTTGATGTTTGTAATCTATTACCATCATACATTCTTTTTCAAGTGCGTTTTTATGTAATAATTCATATCTTTAAACCTATATATTTTAACTTTACGCCTTAATAATTACTGAAAAGCTCACATTGATAAAGCTACAGTATTATGATTCATAAAAAAACATGTAAATTTCAAAATTTATTTAACAAGAATTCATACAATTAAGTACCAACGCACCCAAATAAATAGCGTTTCCATTTTAGATAAAATATACTAATGAAAAATTTCGAAATTTCCACTTTATAATTTGGTATATTCCATGTTAATATAACGAAGGCTACAAATAGAATCCACAAAATATATTTTTTCATAAAATATTCATACTTAAAATCCTATTATTTTATTAGTAACTCAATCCCAGCTTTACTTATACAATATTCAATTCGTAGTTTCATATATATAAATGTCTAAGTAGATTTTTTTATCTATTATTTTTCCTAACTTCCTTATCAATTCTAATAAAAGTAATATTATAGTACTTTTTCAAGTGCTCTTCCTTTTTTAGATAGAAAGTCTATTAATAACTAAACATCTAAGTTTAACTCATACATAATCCAATATACAAACTATCGGAGATGCAAACCTATGGGAATATCTACTCTTTTATTAAATACCTTTATAATAATAATTTGTATCCTTAGCTACTACGTATTTTGGCTAGAATTTAAAGAAAAAATAACATGTAATAATATATTGATTTCTATCCTTTCCTCCATTGCTATTATTTTTTGCATGACTTTTCCTTTTCAATTACATGCTGGATTTATTTATGATTTACGTTTTATTCCTATCATTTTAGTTTTTCTATATGGAAATACAAAAAATATTATTTTTATAGGAATTTTATATCTTTCTTATCGATTTTACTTAGGCGGAAATGGCGTTCTTCCATCATTTATTATCTTTACTATTATTTCTGTTATAACAATGCTCTTCCATTACTTATTACCTCTATATGTTAAAGAAAAAAAGATATTATTGAGCTTGCTTCTTATTTTATTATGTACAACTTCACTTTCTATCTGCGGTATTGTAACTCAAATACATACAGGTAGTAAAATAGACTCTACTCTCATAGAATTTTTATTAAACTATATAATCATTAATATTTTCACAGTATTATTATCAGTATATTTAATAGAGGGAATGATTGAGAAATATAAAATGAAAGAAAAGCTGCAACGGGCTGAAAAATTTTATATAGCTAGCGAACTAGCAGCGTCCATTGCACACGAAATCCACAATCCACTAACTACAGTACATGGATTCACTCAATTGTTAAATGAAAAACATGCCTCTAAGTTACCTCAGGATCAGTACTTAGAAATCATGTTAATTGAAATGCAGCAAATACAATCTACTATTAATAACTATTTATCTTTAACAAAACCACAGAACATCCTAAAAGAGAAAATAGATATTAATCATATTTTAAATCAAGTGAAAGACACTATTTCACCACTAGCTCTATCATACAAAGTTGAAATAAAACAAAATAGTACAGATTCCTTTTATATAAATGGAGACCCCGAAAAATTCAGACTCTGTCTAAACAACATCATACAAAACGGAATTGAGGCCATGATAAATGGTGGAGTATTACAAATAAATATACAGAAAATAAAAGGAAATATTATAATTGATATTATTGATTCAGGGATTGGAATGTCTTCTCAGCAAATAAAGCGGATTGCTTTGCCATTCTATTCAACAACAGAAAAAGGGACTGGGCTTGGTACCATGATTGCTTATAGTGTTATTAAAGAGTTAAATGGTGATATAGAGATAGAGAGTGAATTAGGTAAGGGGACACGCTTTTCTATTAGTATCCCATGCTAATATGACGGAATTATTTGAATGATAAATCCTATCTACTTAACTTATTAAATAAATTTCAAAAATGCCACTACTTGATTCATTAATTATCTTCATTTCTTAAATAAATTAAAAGTAACAAGGACCAGAGTATATCCGTTTTTACCGATAAACTCTAGTCCTTATTACTTTGCTCACTTCTCTATGAAATCATAATTCATCAACTATTGTATCTCATTTACTAATTAGGCCTACTTAACTTCAAGATAAAATCTCTTGATACTTGATTTCTTAATATTATTAGATACATTACTTACATTTATTTTTTCAGTTAAAGTATAATTTTTTTGATATTCATAACGATACTCAAGTAGTTATCTTTATAACTGATATCATTACCTGCATTACTAAATATAAGCTAAAATTGATTTCCAATCATAAATTTCTACTTTACTTCTACCGTATAATTCCCTGTTCCCCCGCCATACTGATACACATGTAAATAATATTTTCCTGGATACGTGTAGTAACTTCCTACTAACTTATTCCCTTCTTGCTGTGCATACGTAACATAATTATTTAAATCTGCTTCAGAATAAAGAACCCAGTTTACTCCAATATTATTTTCCTTCGTTACATTAATTTGAAGATTTTTCGCCGTTTCCACATTTATTTCAAAGAAGTCACTCGTATCACCATTTCCTAAACTTGCGCGTAAAACTTGATTTAATTGTAGTTTATTTGCTGTTTGGAATGAATTATTTGGCTCTTTTTCTACGCTGTTATCTTCTTTCTTTTGAACCGTTACATTCGTTGTAACAGTATTCGTTAATCCTTTATCATCTGTTACTGTTAATTTCGCTGTATATGTTCCTTCTTTTGTATACACGTGAGTTGGATTTTGTTCATTACTTACAGTACCGTCTCCAAACTCCCATTTATAAGAAACAATTTTCCCATCTTCATCTTTTGATCCATCGCTTTTAAATGAAATTGCTTCATTTACATTTCCGCTATATGGGCCGTTTATAACCGCAACTGGTGCTTTATTCACAGCACCTTCTTCTGTATTAATACCATGGAATACAACGTCATATTCAAATTGTCCTGATGCATTTACACGGTAATTCACAAAGTATGCCGTTACTGTTTTGTAGCCTGTCCATTCTTTTGCACTTAACCGTTTTAACGTATCATTCACGTTTTGTGTAATTGTTTTCCAGTCTTCATATTCTCCTTTTGCAGTCGTACCTGTATACGTTCCTTGCAGTGTAAATGTATTAAAGAACTGTGATTTATTTTTCTTAACTGATACATTACTTAATTTTGCTTCTGCTGTAATTTCTGCTGCAATATCTGAAACTGGTTTCGGTGCGTGCGTTGCTAAATAATCATCTGATACTAACGGAACATTATATTTCTCACGGTTATCGACTAACATTTGCATATAATCTTGATACTCTTTATTTAAATTCGCATCTTTACTTAATGCAGAGCGGTATGCATCATATGCTGTTACATCATTTTTTCTAATAAGATCATGAATTTTGTCAAACATATCATATCTCTTAGTGTACATGTACGATTGTAAAGCGAAGGAATAATTATAGAAATCCCACGTTCCATACTTTGCATTTAACGTTCTCTCTGCTGTATAACGTTCTGCTGGATTTGAAGATATTCCCCCTATAATGCTCTTTCTCGGTACAACATTATCTGTTCTCGTTGCACCTGCAAAAAACTCTGCATTCCCTTCTTCAAACCAAGATAATCTCTCATTCTCATAAATCTTCCCTTGTCCCCAAAGTCCTGGCACTTCATATCTACCTTGTAAGTAATGTGTGAACTCATGTCGGAACAACTCTTCTAAACTATAAATACTTTCTTCTGGCGTACGTTCATAAGTAAAGAACGTACCTGTTCCTTCTATATAAAGACCGCCGTTATTCGTTTCATACCCATACAATTGACGATTAAATTGATATTCAGCTGGACTATTATAAATAACCATTGTTAATACATCATCAGGATTTCCTTTTTCTAAGGGCTGATCACTTTCAACCGTACGATGGAATTGTGCCTTCACTTCTTTTGCCGCCCAATATAGACGTTTTACTTTTTCTTCTGTCACTTTATCTCCAGCTTTTAAAACAATTGCCCCATCATCAAACGTATACGTTTTCGGCAAATACTTTTTCTTACCATCTTCTCGTATTTGATCTAGATTAACTACGTTTCCATTTGCATCTTTCCCGCCATAATTCGTCGCGATTTGCTCAGCCGCTACGAAATATTGCTCTCCTAAATACGGATACATTTTCATTGCGTCCGTTACAACTTGCAATCCTTTCGTCCCTGTACTATGGAATGTACCAAGTCTACCTGTATAATAAATACCATTGTTAATTAACCATCCATTCTTCTCTGTCAAAGTTCCAATTAAGGCAAAACGACTTAATTCATTAATATAGCTATCAATTTTTTGGTACCATACTGTATCTTTCGGCGCTTTTCTCGTATCGTACAAATACGATTGAATGTCATAATCCACACCTTGCATAATATCGTAAATCGCATTTCCAGCTGAAAGATTGTCTACTAATGTAGAGAAATTATCGTTATATTGTTTGAAAATCTTTGCAGCTGATGTTATCGTTTCCACATCACTCGAAGCATTTCCTATTAATTTTCCATATGATGATACAACTTTATTTTGTTCTAACGTACCGAGTTTGAAATTCGAGTTATTCGCAATCGTTTTTAATGCAGGTAAGCATTTATCATGATAGCTTCGCTCATTTAGTTTACTTAATTCTGTATGATAAAATCCTAAATAAAATCCTGATCGTAATACCTCTACTAAAGTCTCAATCCCTTTGGAATCATCCTTCGTATAAGCTTGTCCTTGCTGCTTCAATTTATCAATAATTGCCTGCATCCTACTATCATTTTGATAGAATGCAAGGCTCTCCTTATTAAATTGAAATAGACCCGTAATTTGCTCCCAATCAACTGTTACAAGCAAATCTACTAATTGCTGATTGCTTAATTGATTTAATTCAGCAATTGTATAAGTTTTTGCTGCAGCTAATTGCTTACTTTCTTTTTTCACTTCAGGGGGTCTTTGCGACAAATCAGCAAATTGTAGCCTTTTCTCAAAAGACTTATTTTCAAGCACTTTTGATGAATGAGCTAATTCTTGCACTGGTAATTGTACACCAACTGGCTCCATTTTAAGCATATTCCTATAAGAAACTTGCTCTCCCTTTGTACTTTCTGCCAATGTGCTCCCTTGGAAACTTCCTAACATTAAACTAGCAAAACTTACCCCTACTAACACTTTTTTTGAATAGCCTTTCATGCTCTCCCCTACCTTACATTTTTTAGTGTCCCGCACCATTATTTTACTATTCTTACTTTTTATTCTGTATTGAGAAAAAAATAAGGGAACGTTCACATATGTATCCATGCCACGCAAAATTAACACTTGACTTTATGTGCATTTTATATCAAAAAGATAGATAATAGCGAATTTCCTGCTACATCTATCCTCGTTTTTCAGCGCTATGATTTTAACTTTATAAACGTAATTTCTGGTAATGTTTGCATATGCTTAATAAGCGCATTCTTTTCTTCTGGCGATATATTTTTCAGCTGCATCCCTACCTTATAAACAGTTTCTGCTTCTTGCTGTAAAGCTTCCACTTCATATGAAAGTATTGGAATGCCTTTCACTTGTAGCGTTTCTACTATTTGTTGTACCGCTTCATGTTTATTTATATGTATTTGCACTGTTATGTTTTGAGGAAATAAAAATTGCACCTTAAAAATACGGCTTACAATCTCTAAACCAATTAAAACGAGGATCGTCGCTCCAATTCCTACTACATACATGCCAGCCCCAATTGCTAATCCAATTCCTGCTGTAGCCCATAAACCAGCCGCTGTCGTTAATCCTTTCACCGCCTGCTTTTGAATAATAATTGTACCTGCACCTAAAAACCCTACTCCACTAACAACTTGCGCTGCAATACGGCTTGGATCAAGAGCCATATGTTCTTCATTCATAATATCTGAAAAAGCATATTTCGAAACGACCATTATCAAAGCACTCCCTACCGCTACTAGGAAATGTGTTTTTAACCCCGCCTCTTTTGATCGAATTTCCCTTTCAATACCGATTATCGCTCCTAACAAACCCGCAACACCGATTCGTATAATTAAATCAACATTTACACTCACGAGCCCTTCCCCCTTTCGTTCATTATAGATAAATGAAACAAAAATTATCACACACATCCATTTATCGATATAAAAGCATTTCATTAAAATATACTTAATATCCTAAGTGATATATGTTAATATTTTTAATATTGACATATATCAAATTCAACCTACTTTTTATACAAAAAATCATAAACTGTACTTTCCATTTAAAAACGAGATATAGATTGCATAAAATGAGGTTGAAAAATTTTAGAAAACGCTTTCATTTTGTATCATAATTTTTTAAAAATACTACATAAATAAAGGGGATTACCAACAATGAACGTCTCTTTACTAACACCTACTACCGATTTACAAGAAGAATACTTAGATTTTTATAAAGAATGGAAAGATAGCGGTGAAACGATGATTCCGTGGGTTATCTCAAAAGATCCCTCTAATTTCACGGCAATGATTCAAGAACTTCACGATGCGCATAACGGAATAAACCTGCCCGAATCTTGGGTACCAGACTCTACCTATTGGCTCGTTACAGATAATAATAGAATTGTAGGAGCTGTTAATATACGTCATAGTTTAACCGAACATTTATTTAACTCTGGCGGTCATATCGGTTATGGCATTCGCCCTTCCGAAAGAAGAAAAGGTTATGCTACGAAGTTATTAGAATTATCGCTAGAAAAAACGAAGGAATTAAACATCGAGAAAGTACTTGTCGTATGCGACGAAGTGAATACAGCTTCTGAAAAAACAATTTTACATAATGGTGGGCGTCGCGATGATGATTTTACTGAGGAAGATGGGAATGTAGTAAGACGGTTTTGGATCGAGCTATGAAGAAGTCATCCAATAAAAATAATCTTGTTATAGAGAAATATAATAGAAGCAATGAGCTACAAGTAAAACAACTTATTAATTTATACAATGAAGAATCGTATCTATTTAACTTATTAAGAGATAATACAACAAAATGTGCGTATGTTGCCTACTATATAAAAGATGTAGTAGGCGTCTTTTTCACCTGGAACAGTAACTTCCATCCATACTGCACATACTTTCGAATATACACGAACCCTTTCTATTCAGAGCTACACATAGAACAGTTTTTATTAAACGAGATTCAAAAACGAGAAAACTTCAAACTACCATTACAAACCTCTATATGGGAAACGTCAGCTCATTTAAAATTCTATTATGAAGAACATAATTTTACGGAAATCAGAAGAACATATATGCCAATATTAGACGTACAAAAAATCATTCCTATCAGGACAACGCTTCATTCAAATTATAATGTACAAAGCTTATCAAACATCTTATCCAATAATAGCTTCTTTGAAAAACTAGCTCACTTAGTAAAAACGAATTATGAAGATATTCACTTAGCAAATCCGGTTGCCTCATTCCCGCTAGAATCTTGGAAAGAAAGGATCTTAGCTGATGACACATTATTAGATGGGAGCTTTGTATTGATAGATGAAGAGAATGAAATGATTGCGTACTCTTTCCTCCATACGTCAGAAAAAGATAATACAGTAGAACTAGGATGGTGCGGGACTCACACTACAGAAAATATATCCTTACTAAAACTGCTCGTCTTCGAACAAGCTATGTATGCAAATAAACACGGCTATGCTTTCATTCAAGGTGAATTCGATTCAACGAGTATATATGCAATGGAGATATTAAAATCCGTTCCTTTCAATCCTTGTGCTACTTGGATTACGTATCAAAAAGAAGCCGGAAAGTGATTATACACCCTCCGACTTCTTTTATGCTGTTTCTATTTCAAACTGCACTGTAATACCGCTTGGGTCTACTACTGTAAATCCATTTGTACTTTCATTTACTTTATGTTGTTTTTCTATTAATCTTTCTTTCACTTCATCTAACGCTTCTTTATGCGGTAATACAATTGTATACACTTTAAGTCCAGTAGCATGTGCGGGTGGGTGTGGATTATTTAATCCGTTCCACGTATTCGCACCGATATGGTGATGATATCCTCCTGCAGAAATGAATAAGCAGTCATCTTCGCGTTGTTGCACTTCAAATCCTACTGTCTCTACGTAAAACTCGTGTGACTTCTCTACATCAGCTATTCGTAAATGTACGTGCCCGACAACAGTATTAGCAGGCAATCCATCAACTTCATAATCAACGAGCGTTGCCAGCGCTTTTAAATCAAGTGGCGTACTGCCTCCTGCTCCTTCTCCCCATTGATCTCGTGGACGATCTGCATAAACCTCAATACCATTCCCCTCTAAGTCTTGTAAATAAAACGCTTCGCTATACGTATGATCACTTGCACTATTAAACCTTGAAATTGGTAAAATTTCATTTGAATATGTATAACGTCCTTCTTGCTCAGCCGGACTATCAATTACATTCTTATTACGAATCACACCAAATAATGCCGACGCAAAAGCCTCACGAGTCGGAACTAAAAAAGCTACATGATATATACCAGTCGTACGCGGCTCTTGCAATACCCCGTCCTCTAACTTTTCAAGAACAAGTAACGTGTCCTTTCCACCTTTCCCTGATAAATAAGCTTTATTCCCCTCTTTTTTCATAACTTCTAGGCCTACTACATTTTCATAAAAAGCAATTTGGCCCTCTAAATCTTGCACTTTAAATTCAACATGACCAATACGTGTTTTCGGATGAATTTGTACCATGAATTACTACATCTCCTTATCCCTATATTTTGCTATTTCATATAACCGTTACTATGAAGGATACAACTAAAATCATCCTATGTAAATAAGAAATGTCAGAATTTATACACATTTTTGTTTTCGTAATAAAAAAGCCACCCCTTCTAGCTTTTAGAAAAGGTTACTTTATAGCTCTTATCTCATTTTATGTACTTCAGCAACTAACTTCCCGCCCTGAATGCCCATATAAAGTTTCACAGGTGCATCATTCGTGTTTTCAAACACTAAGTCTAAGTATGGATACGCAATTGTAGCATCTCTTCCTTGTGGAACGTAACCTACCGTTTTAGAATGTGTCGTTCTCTCTACCATTTTCAAACCAGCTTGATCTGCTGCATTGTATAATGTTGATGATGTTTGACAAACACCACCGCCATATCCATCTACTAACTTACCATCTACAATTTCTTTTCCTAATTGATATCCTTTATCCGGCGTTGTATCACCAATTAATGCATTGAAAGAGAAACTGTCTCCTTTTGCTAATACAACTCCATTTATGCTTGCTGCTGACAAACGAATATTCTCAATACGGCCACCTGTTGAGCCACCTAAATTCGTTTCATATCTTCCAATTACCGTGCCACTTCCTTGCGCATCACTTAATGTTGCAGTAGGCTTTTTCTCAACAATAGGTAATTGATATGAAGAATCCCACATACCAACGTTTAATAATTTATTTACTAACTCTTTCTCCATTAGTTCAAAAGAAGGTTTTCCTTCTTGCCAACTTCCATCAGGTGCCAAACGTGATGGAACCATCTTTTTGTCTACGCTTTTCCCAACTTCGCTAGCAACCTTCGTTACTGATTTTTTAAATTTTGCTTCATCTTCAAAATAACCTAGACTCGATAAATCTAGCTTTTTCACTTCTGTACCTGTACGACCATCTACTAAACTAATAGAATCCTGTACTTCTGCTTTAACCTCTACGGTGTGGCCACCAATATCACTTACTAATGCAACATCACTTACTTTCGTACCACAACCACTCACTATAGCTACACATAACACCCCTACTAATATACCCTTTACTTTACGGAACAATATACTCTCCCCTTTTTCCCAATATTACTTTTATGTATTATTTCATTTTTATGTATGTTTTGTTACAATCATTTTACAATATATTTATAAATTGTTACAAGTTATTTTTTACTCTATATAAATTACTCTTTTATTTTCCAAATGTCTATACATATTTACATAAAAGTTTGAGTTTGATAGAATTGTAACCTTTATGTAATCCTTCCCTATTATCCAGTATATACCATTAAACGAACGAAATACAAATGTAAAAACTCCATATTCATATTTATAAAGGAACATCCTGTGAACATAAATAGGTATTTGCCGTGCCACACTCCGCTTTTACACATACATTATGGTGAATTAACCTATTTTAAAGAAATGGAGGATGTTTTTATGTACCCCTACAATCCATACGATCCATATAACCAAAATGGTTATCAGCCTCAATATGATTTACAAGCACAATACCAACAATATATAGATCCAGCAGAACAAGTTAATCCATATGATCAAACTCGACAATTTCAACTTCCAATCTCTTTTCCTGGTGCCGGAAACCGTCAACTAGAAAGACGAGTAAACGAGCTTGAGCAAAGAGTACGTCAATTAGAAAACACGGTTGAGCGTCATACACGTAGATTAAACCGTTTAAACCAACGTTTACGTACTATAGAAAACAGACTAAACATTCCATTTGCAGCATTAGAAGACGGATTTTAATTTCGAAAGTAATAAATATTTAAAGGAAGGGGCTCCCCCTTCCTTATATAAATTGACGAAAGTTTTTTCCATCTCTATACTGATAAGAGTTAATGAAATGAAACAAGGTGATAAATATGGATTTCGAAATAAATTAT
>Ga0209130_1001096_pt1 | contig 20103 bp, 8 predicted proteins | sample AraplaMF_Cvi_mLB_FD_184264 | JGI IMG/M metagenome (GOLD analysis project Ga0209130, IMG submission 184264) | Arabidopsis root microbial communities from the University of North Carolina, USA - plate scrape MF_Cvi_mLB (SPAdes) (version 2) | ecosystem: Host-associated > Plants > Roots > Endosphere ...
GCCCGGCGGCAACTCACTTTTCTTTTGCTTCGCCAAAAGAAAAGTAAGCAAAAGAAAAGGCGACCCTGGTTGCTGCGTCCCTCCGCTTCGCTACGGGCAACCTGCGGTGCTCGGTCCAGACGGGGTCAAAAACAACTCGCTACGCTCAAACAAGTTTTTGCCCTGATCCGTCTGGCCCTGCGCTCCTCGGCGCATCCACAAGGGGACCCGGAATACCGAACAGCCGAAAGACAGAAACCCGAATACGAAAACCACAAGGACTCGCCATGGCGAGTCCTTGTTTGTATTGGTATTTGGTATTCGGTTCCCGCTCCCGATTGTCCCGTCCTGGCTGGGCCGAGGAGCGCAGAGACAAGCGGATCAGGGATCGCGTTGTTTGAGCGTAGCGCAGCGCAGCGCAGCGAGTTTAGCGAGACCCCGCTTGGCTCGAGCACCGCAGGTTGCCCCGGAGCGAAGCGCAGGGGACCCAGACTGCGGGTCGCCTTTCTTTTGGTGACTTTTCTTTGGCGAAGCAAAGAAAAGTTACTGGCCGCCGGGCCACTCCCGGCCAGCAGTCCTAAGAAGAGGGCGGAGAAGGAACAGAAGTAGAGGGGGAGAGCGCGCCCGCCGGAGCAAGACCCGGCTAAGACAACTTCAGCTCAAACCCAAAGCCATACCTCTCCTATGCCCCTGCATAAACGCCTCTTCGAACACAGAATACCCTGATAGATCGCTGTGCGCAAAATGCAGCCGTTGCCAGGGCGCCGGCAAAGTTCCCTGCAAGGCCCGCAGCGCCGAACTGCTCCGAACCCCAGGCACAGGCGCACTCATCGCATGCCCATACCGCATCACCTCCATCCGCGTGACTTTGCCGGGCAGGTCCGGATGCGGCACCGAGAGTTCGGCCAGCACGTTGTCGCGCCAATGCGTCCAGGGCCGTTCATACAAGGTCTTGCGGCCGGCCGCACCTATGCCGAAGGCGCGGTAGTAGGTCAGCACCGTGGCGCCGGGCACGGCCTGCAGGCTCTGGTGGGTGGCGTCAACATAGCCCAGGCCGGGGTTGTCGCCGTAGATCACATTGTCCCAGCTGGGCGCGGCGCCCGGCCTGTCGTGCAGGGCGGAGTCTATGTGCAGGTTGGCGACCAGCCAGGGTGCGTAACGCAGCTGGGCGGCGGCTTCGCGCAGTGCGGGCGGAGGGCTTTCAACGATGCGCGCGGCGACGAACAGGGGCAGGGCGAGGATGCAGTGCTCGGCCTGCCAGCGTTCCACCGCCTGCGTGGCCGCGTTGAAGGCGTCGACCTCCACGCCGTGACGGCCGGCGGCGACGCGGATCACGATGCGTCCCGTGTGCAGGCGCTCGCCCAGCGGCGCGGCCAGTTGCCGGGTCAGCCAGCCGTTGCCTTCAGGCCAGGTCAGCACGCCGGCATCGCGCTCAGCCGAGGGCGGCTCGCCGGGCGCGTGAAAGCCGTGGCGGCTCGCGAAGTAGTGGATGCCGGCCCAGGCCGAGACGCTGTCCAGGCCCGCGCCGTAATCGTCGCGGCAGCAGTAGTCGAGATACCAGCGCAGGGCTGCGCTCGTGAGCTGCTGCTGGTCCAGCCAGGCTGCAAAGGTCAAGGCATCGAGCGCACGATGGGACGGCGCCGGTGTGCCCGCTGAAAGCGGAATCGGAAAAGGCGCGGTAGCCGAGGCCTGCCGCACCAGTTGCGCAAAGCGCTGGTAGTCCGCCAGCAGGGCGGCATCCGTGTCGGCCTGGGGCAGCAAACCCTCCTGCCATTCACCGCGAATGAAAAGACGTTCCTGCGGGCTATGGCACAGGTGGCGCTCGTCATATTCCCAGCGGCCGGCCACGCGCCGGCGCAGCGAGAACTCTTCGAGCAAGTCCTGCACGTCGCGCGCGCCGTCGCCGGGCACCGGCAAGTAGTGCGCACCCAGCGGGCAGGGCAGGCCGCCGACCACGCCGCCACGGCTGTTGCCGCCGGCGCTGCCCTCCAGCTCCAGCATTGCGAAGTCGTTCATGCCGCGCAGCCGCAGCGCGCGTGCCGCCGCCAGGCCGGCGACGCCGCCGCCGGCGATCAGCACGCGGGTGCGCCGCGTGGCTGATGGTGCGGGCCAGGTGGGGTCCTTGCCGGGCTCCCCTGGACGCAATAGGTGGCCGCGTTCGTGGTTGACGCCAACAAAACCGCCTTCGATATGCCTTGTTTCTTTACAACCCAGCAGCGGGAACGGCAGCGCGGAGGCCACTAAAAAAACTCGCCGCTTCATGGATTTTCTCCTTCCCCCCCTGGGGGAAGGCAGGGATGGGGGCCAACGACGAGGGTGGCGCCGTTGGCCCTCACCCCTGCCCTCTCCCAGAGGGAGAGGGAGATGAAGTCCAGGCACCGTTTCACCGCAGCACCTTGCCCCATTCCTGCTCGTAGCTGTGCACCAGCTCCTGGTTGGAGAGCCGGTTGACGGGCGCCGGCACACGCGCCATGTCGACCGGAAAATCAAACAGCAGCGGCAGGATTTGCGGATCCAGAAAGCGCAGGCCGGCCGGCAAGGTGCCCACCTGCGTCGCGGGGCTGAAGGGCCGGCGGCTGGCGACCACAAAGCCCCATTCGCCGAAGCTGGGCACATTGGCGTGATAGGGCGCGGTCTTCAGGCCCACGGACTCCAGCGTGGCCACCACCGTCCAGAAGCTGCGGCGCGCCACCAGCGGCGAGGTGGTCTGGATCACGGCATAACCGCTGGCTGAAAGATGGCGATCCAGCAGCGCGTAAAACGAGTTGGTGTAGAGCTTGCCGATCGAGAAATTGGTGGGGTCGGGAAAGTCGACAATGATGATGTCGAACATGTCTGCGCTTTTGTCCAGCCACTGGAAGGCGTCGGCGTTCACGACCTGCACCTTGGGCGACAGCAGCGCCTCGCCGTTGAGGCGCTTCAAGGCCGGTTGCTGGCTGAAGAGATTCGTCATGGCCGGGTCCAGCTCAACCAGCGTGACGCTTTGCACGCTGGGGTACTTGAGGATCTCACGCACCGCCATGCCGTCACCGCCGCCCAGTACGGCGACTTTTTGGGGCGCGCCGTGCGCGCTCATCACCGGGTGCACCAGCGCCTCGTGGTAGCGGTATTCGTCGCGCTCGGCGAACTGCAGGTTGCCGTTGAGAAACAGCCTGTGGCCGCCGCGGCCGTTGGTCACCACAATCCGCTGGTAAGGTGTGGTGGCGGTGAAGACCACGCGGTCCTGGTAAAAATGGTCTTCCGCCAGCGTGGTGATCTGGTTGGCGCCCGCAAAACCGGCGCACAACGCACCCAGCACCGCGAGGCAGGCCACCGCATGCGCCCTGACGTGCCGCAGCTCGCCGCGAAACAGCCACAACGCCCACAGCGCGACGGCCGCATTCATGAGGCCGAACAGCAGGCCGGTGCGTATCAGGCCCAGTTGCGGCACCAGCACCAGCGGAAAGGCCAGCGACACCGCCAGCGCGCCCAGGTAGTCGAAGGTCAGCACCTGCGAGACCAGCTCCTTGAGCGCCACGTTGCGCCGCAGTATGCGCATGACCAGCGGAATCTCCAGCCCCACCAGCGTGCCCACCAGCAGCACCATGGCATACAGCAGAAAGCGGAAAGCACCGGGGACATAGGCATTCGCCAGAAACAGCAGCGCCGGCAAGGCGCCACCCACCAGCGCCACCATCAACTCGATGCGCAAAAAATGCGCAGGCAGCTGCCGCTCGAAAAACCGCGACAGCCAAGAGCCAATGCCCATGGCAAACAGGTAGCTGCCGATGATGGTCGAGAACTGCAGCACCGAATCACCGAGCAGGTAAGAAGCCAAGGCTCCCGCCGCCAGCTCATACACCAGCCCGCAGGCCGCCACGACGAAGACGCTGGCCAGCAGCGCGACCTCGAGGGGGCGCGGCGTGGGGGAGGGGGAAGATTCGGTGTTCAAAACAAAAGAGGCGATGGATTGCAGAAAACGCGATGCGAAGCGAGCCGTATCAACGACGGCGCGTAGGGCGTAGCGAGCGGGCCGCGGGCAAGGCGGACGGAGCGGACGAACCGGAACGTACTTGAAGTACGTGAGGATTCGGAGCACCGGACCAACGCCGCCCCCGGTCCGCGCAGTAGCCGGGAAAGATCAGCCGTGGATGGCGGCGGCTACTATTACGCAGATGCCCAATGCCATGGCGGCCACCACCAGCGCCAGCGCCACATTCTGCTTCTCGACAATCTCCAGCCACAGGTCATAGGGCGTCATCTTGTCGATGATGACGAAGCTCAGCCAGAAGATGATCACGCCGATCAGCGCGAACAGGATAGAGCCGAGGAAAGCGGCGGGTTTCAGCCATTCAAGCACCATGATGGTCTCCAGAAAAATACTGCCCGCCAGACGCCAAGGCAGAGGATGAAGCAAAAAGAGGCGGCCTTCATTTGTGGCCACCCCCGCCGGAAAAACCGCCGAACGAGCCGCCCGAACTGCGCGAGCTGCTGGACGAGGAACAATTTTCATACCTCGGGTCGCAGCTGGAGCAGCGGCTGATCACAAACAAGAGCACCAAGATCAGCAGCACAATGATGATGATGGTGCCGCAGCCCATGCCGGCCGAGCTGCTCAGCGGCTTGGCATCCGAACGCTTGAACAGGTCCTTCTTGCCGTCGAGCTTGAAGGCCTTGGCGACCAGGTCGCCGTCCAGCTTGCTGCCGCTGGACCAGGTGACCTCATTCGGTGATTCTTCCTGCGAGAGCAGGGCGCTGCCGTTGGCGAAATCGCGGTTGAATGTCTTCTGCCCGCGCTGGACCTGCCAGTAGAACTCGCCGGCCACATAGCTGGTTTCGGCGGTGTAGCTGCTTTGCAAGCGGTAGCTCGTCTTGAGATAAGTCGCGCTGGCGCCGCCGGCCTTGAAGCTGGGCGCGCCCGTGACCGGCTTGACCAGGCTCCAGCCGTCCTCGGAATCGACCAGAAACGTAAAACCCCGCTTCTGGTTGTAGAGCAGGTATTCGTCCCAGCCGAAATGCTCGTCCGGCTCGTCAGCCTCATAGCCCATGCGGTGCTGGAAGCCCACGACCTGCCACTGCACGCCCTGCAACTGGCCGGTGCTGCCCAGCGCGATCAGCGGGCTGACGGGCTCGTCCTGGATCGCATGCCTGAGCGCCGCGCCGGTGCCCTGCGTGAGGTCGATGATGCTGTTGCAGGAACGGCAGGTGATGCTTTTGCTGCCGGCCAGCGTGACTTCGACGGGTGCACCGCAATTGGGGCAGCTGAACTGCTTGCCGCTTTCGTTCTTGGCGGATTCGTCCTTCAGGCCGGTGAGCTTCAGGTCGTCCAGCAACACGGAGCGGCCCAGCGACAGCGCGGGCGCACCGCCGCCGGCCACCGCGCCGTAATCAACGCTGAGCACGTCGCCATCGGCGCTGCGCAGCTCCACCATCGCAAAGGGCGTACCCAGCGCCGGCAGGCGCGGCAGCTCGCCTTGCGCCGACAGCAATGACACCTGCTCGTTGGAGGCCACGCTGAAAGGCTTGGCATTGATGGCCGTGTTGGCGCCCACGCGAAAATTTTCGGCCGGCGGCACGGCGCGCTGCAAACTGGTGGGCAGGCTGAAAACATAAGCGCCGTTGTCTTCGCTCAGGAAGGCCGCTTTACCGTCGTCCAGCACGGCGTACCACTCGGTCCAGGTGCCCTGCGCGTACTGGTATTGCAGCCGGCCGACCAGCGTGAAGTTGCGGCCCTGCCAGACGCCGGAAGCCTGCAGCTGCAGCGGGCTGAAATCATTGAATAGCTCGGCCATCTTGCCGATGCGCGACAGCGTGTCGCCGTCGCGCACGACGGTGCTCTGGCAATAGCCGCAGACCGCGTGCGTGGACTGCGCGCTGCGAAATTCAACGGGCGCACCGCAGCCGGGACACGGCGCGCGGTAGGCGCGTTGCTGGGGCTCGGATGCCAAGATGGGTCGGTCAGTGAACGATGCGCGGCGACACCGGCATCAGACCAGCTTCTTGAGCAGCTCGGCCTTCTTGGCGTCGAACTCTTCCTGTGTGAGTATGCCCTTGGCCTTGAGTTCGCCAAGCTTTTCGAGCGTGGCCATCACGTCGTCGGGCTTCACGCCGGCAACCGCAGCGGCTGCCGTGGCGGCCTGGGCCGCGTTGCCGCCCTGCAGGCCCTGCTGCAGGTTTTGCGCGAGCACCTGGCCCAGCGCCACGCCGGCGCCCAGGCCCATGGCGTCGCCGGCGACACCGCCGCCCGAGCCCGCGCCTTCGGCGAACTTGGGAATCGCCTGCGCCGTCTGGTACTGCATGAACTTGCCCATGTCGTTGCCGACCATGCCCATGCCGATTTTCTGGTCGAGGATTTTCTGCAGCTCTTCGGGCAGCGAGACGTTCTGCACCGTCATGCCTTCGAGCTTGAGGCCTATCTTGGCAAACTCGGGCGTGAGCTGCGTGACCAGCGCCTGCGCAAAGGCCAGCTGGTTGGCGGCCAGATCCAGGAAGGCGATCTCGCTGGAAGCGATGGCATTCGAAATATTCTGCAGCACCAGGCCGCGCAGCTGGCCGTCAAGGTCGGCCGTGGTGTAGCGATCGCGCGTGCCCGAGATTTCGCTGTGGAAGAGCTTGGGATCGGCGATGCGGAAGTTGTAGTTGCCGAAGGCGCGCAGGCGGACAGCGCCGAAGTCCTTGTCGCGTATGGTGATGGGCTGGGGCGTGCCCCACTTCTGGTCTATCTGCTGGCGGGTGCTGAAGAAATAGACATCGCTTTTAAAGGGCGACTCAAAGAGCTTGTCCCAGTTCTTGAGGTAGGTCAGCACCGGGATGGTCTGCGTGGTCAGCTTGTACATGCCGGGGCCGAACACGTCGGCGACCTTGCCTTCGTTGACAAACACCGCCATCTGCGACTCGCGCACGGTCAGCGAGGCGCCGTACTGGATCTCCATGTCGGCCATCGGGAAACGCCAGGCCAGGGTGCCGTCGTCGGCCTCGGTCCACTGGATGATGTCGATGAACTGTTTCTTGATGAAGTCCATTAAAGCCATGGCGCGCTCCCTTTGAAGTGAGTTATCGGCCACATGATAACCGCCGGAAATGGCGGCCGTGTAGCCATTTTTGTCTGCCAGAACAGGCCGGAAAATCGGCGTCGGCGGGCGCCGTCTACTGCCCCTGGCCGGCCTCCACCGGATCGGCCAGGCAAGATCCGCGGCCGCCCGTGCCCGTGCAGTCGGCCTGGGCCGGCCCGCCGGGGCTGCGCGGGTCAGGGAAGCCCGCCAGCTGAAAAGCCGGGGTTTGCGCCGTTTCAGCGAACTCGGTCGCGGGCCGTATGCCGGCCGCGCGGCGGAAAGCCTGTTCGCGCCTGTCGTCGGCCTCGAGCACCGGCAGCGCCGTGCTGTTGGCGACGCGCGCGTCGCCGGTGCGTTCGGCCATGTTCGCCGGCGCCGGCGTGATGCTGGCCGTGGTGGCTGCCGTATTGTTCATCAGTACGTAGTTGCCGGCGTCCGCGCCCGACAGTGTGATGCCGGTGATGCTGACGGGCTTGCCGTTGCCGACGGCGGGCGTGTCGAAGTTGCCGGTGGCGCCACCCACCGTGAGCACATCCGCGCCTATGCGGCCGGTGAAAACCGCCGCGCCGGTGCCCAGCGTGGCGGCCGTGGTGCCGTCCTGCACCTTGTCGGCGGCGGTGATGCCGCTGACGTTCGCGATGGACGCCGGCGTGATGTTGGCCGTGGTGGCGGTGGTGGTGTTGACGCTGTAGTTGCCGGCATCCGTGCCCGTGATGGCGATGCCGCCGACGTTGACGGTTTTGCCCGTTCCGGCGTTCTTGTCTGCGAAGCTGGCGGTGGTGTTGCTGGCGCCCAGCACGTCGCCGGCAACGCGGTTGTCGGAGAGCGTGACGGTGGCGGTGGTGCCGCCGTCATACACCTTGTTGCTCGCCGTCGCGCTGACCGTGAGGGCGCGCTGGGTGATGTTGGCCGTGGTGGCTGCCGTGGTGTTGACGCTGTAGTTGCCGGCGTCGGCACCGCTGATACCGATACCGCTCACGCTGACGGCTTTGCCGGTTCCAACGTTCTTGTCGGCAAATGTGGCTGCTGTATTGCTGGCGGTGAGCACGTCGCCCGCGACGCGGTTGTCCGCCAGGGTCACGGTGGCGGCGGTGCCGCCGTCGTAGACCTTGTTGATCCCGGTGGCGCTGACCGTGAGGGCACGCTGGGTGATGTCGGCGGTGGTCGCGGCCGTGGTGTTGACCGTGTAGTTGCCGGCATCGGTTCCGGTGATGCCTATGCCGCCCACGCTGATCGCCTTGCCGGTTCCGACATTCTTGTCGGCAAACGTGGCCGAGGTATTGCTGGCGGTGAGCACATCGCCCGCGACGCGGTTGTCCGCCAGGGTCACGCCGGCGGTGACACTGCCGTCGTAGACTTTGTTGCTTCCCGTGGCGCTGACCGTGAGGGCGCGGGCGGTGACGTCGGCCGTGGTCGCAGCCGTGGTGTTGACGGTGTAGTTTCCGGCATCGGTGCCCGTGATGCCGATACCGCTCACGCTGACGGCCTTGCCGGTTCCCACATTCTTGTCGGCGAATGTGGCCGATGTATTGCTGGCGGTAAGCACGTCCCCGGCGACGCGGTTGTCCGTCAAGGTCACGCCGGCGGCGATGCCGCCGTCATAGACTTTGTTGTTCCCGGTCGCGCTGACCGTCAGGGCGCGGGCGGTGATGTTGGCCGTGGTCGCAGCCGTGCTGTTGACGCTGTAGTTGCCGGCGTCGGTACCGGTGATGCCAATGCCGCTCACGCTGACCGCCTTGCCGATTCCCACGTTCTTGTCGGCGAACGTGGCCGACGTATTGCTGGCCGTGAGCACGTCGCCGGCCAGCCGGTTGTCGGTCAGCGTCACGGTGGCGGTGGTGCCGCCGTCATAGACCTTGTTGGTGCCGGCGGCGCTGACCGTCAGGGCACGCTGGGTGATGGTCAAGGCGCCGTTGGTCGTGGCCAGGGTGTAGTTCTCGTTGTTGGTGACGCCCACGGTGATCGCCACAGGGCCGGCGGCGACGGCGGTCCTGTCCACCGCGGTGGTGGCGTAGCTCACGCCCACGCCGGCCGCCGTGTCGCCGTCGATCAGGCCGCTGACCACACCGGTCAGCAGCGGGTTGCTGTCGCCATAGACCTTGGTCTTGTTGTCGGCAGTGACGGTCAGGGTCGGCGCGATGCGGTAGAGGAAGGTGCTGGCGCTGCCGCCGGGCACATAGGACGCATCGCTGTTGTAGCGCTTGCTGTAGCCCGCCAGTCCTTCGAGCGTGGTGCCCGGGTCGCCGCTGTAAACCAGGTAGCGGCCGGAAGCGGCCACGACGCCGCCGGCGCCCACATTGTTGATGAACTGGCCGCCGGTGCTGACGCCGGCCGCATTCGAACTGCCGGCCTTGAGCACCACGGCATCGCCGGCGGCGGAAGAGCTCACGGCGTTGTTCAGCGTGAGGTTGGAGGCCGCGCCGGTGGTCTCGATCTTGACCTGCCCGCTGGCCGCCACGCCCGCCGTGGCGCCGACCGTGCCCACCGCCAGTGCGCCGGCCTGCTTGTAATCCACGCTGCCGGTATTGGCCGCAAGCGTGGTGATGGCGTTACCGGTGTTTGCCAACGTGTAGGCGCCGGTGCCGCCCGTCAGCGCAAGCCCGGCGGCCGCAATGGCGCCGGACTGGCTGACGGCGCCGCCCGCGGACAAGGTGGCGTTGGCTGTTGTGGCGATGCCCGCGACGTTGTATCCGCCGGCGGCGCCGTATTGAATGGCGCCGGCCGCATTGGCCGTGTCCGCGGCATTGCGTGCCTGCAGGTTGATGACGGTACTGGCATTGCCGGCGTTGTTCAGCGTGATGGCCGCGCCCGCATTGACCAGTGTCTTGACATTCAAGGTGCCGGCCGTGATGTTGCCCGTGCCCGCCGTCTGGGTCACCGCGCCCGCCGCCGCCAGGTCCAGCGTGCCGCTGCCCACGTTCGAGGCGGTGCCGCCCACGCCCAGGTTGATGGCGCCCGTGCTGCGCACAAAGGCGTTGGCATTGCCGGTGGTGTTGACGCTGAGGTTGGTCGCCGCGACGTCGATGCCGTTGCTGGCGTCCGTGCCGATCTGGCCGTTGGCCTTGAGCGAAACGTTCTGCGCGGTGATCGCCTGCACACCGGTATCGGTGATGCTGCCGGCGTTGAGCGTGAGCGTCTTGCCGGCGAGATTGACCGCGCCGCCCAGGGTCATCACACCGGTGCTGGCCGCATCGCCGATGACGATGGAGCCGGTGGCGCCCGTAGCAATGGCGGTGAGTTCCGCGGCCGTAAGGTCAAAGCCGGCGGCGCCGGCCAGCGACATGGCGCGGCTCGCGGTCTTGGCCTTGAGCGTGAGTACGCCGCTGGTGGCCAGCGCGTTGTTGCCGGTGTTCGCGGCAATGGCGACGGTATCGGCCGTGATGGTGATGGGCCCGCTGCCGGCGGCCACGTCGATGTTGGCGTTCTGCGTGTAGGTGCCCGTGCCGGTGTCGATGGAGACCGCGCTGTTGGTGGTGCTGAGGTTGCCCGCCAGCGTCGTGCTGTTGTTGCCGTTGTTCAGCGCAAAGCCGCCTGCCGCCGTGATGGCATTGAGGGTGGTGATGTTGTTGGCCTGGGTGCCGAAGTTCAGCGAACCCGCACCGGTGCCGGCCACCGCCAGCGAGGCAGCCGAAACGGCGCCCGATTGCGTGATGTTGCCGTTGGACTGCAGCGCCAGCGCGCCCGTGGTATTGACGGTAGCCACATTGAAACCGGTGGCGTCGCGGTAGTTGATCGCGCCTGCCGCATCGGCCGTGTCGGCGGCATTGCGCGCGCGCAGGTCCACCGTGGTGGCTTCGTTGCCGGCGTTGTTGAGCGTGATCGCGGCGCCGGCGTTGACCAGTGTCTTGGCCGTCAGGGTGGGTGCGGTGATTACGCCCGTCTGGGTGATGGTTCCGCCGGCCACCACCGTCAGGCTGGTGGCCGCCGTGGACGTGCCCAGAGCTATGGCATTGCTGTCGCGCAACGAGACGTTGTTGCCGCTGGTGACGGCCACGCTGGAGAAATTGTTCGCGGCGTTGGCCAGCGTGATGTCGTTGGCCGCGCCGGCCGCCAGCGTGGCCGCGCCGGTCACGGCAAGGGCGCCGGTCTGCGTGATGGCACCCGCCGTGTTCACGGCCAGCGTGCCCGACACGGTGGAGGTACCCAGCGCCAGCGCGTTGGCGTCCGCGAGGCTGACGTTGAACCCGGACACCACCGACACCGCGCCGGTGAAGTCATTGCCGGCGTTGTTCAGCGTGATGTTGTTGCCGGCGCCGGCTGCCAGGCTGGCGGTGGTGGCCTTGATGGCGCCGGTCTGTGTGAGGGCGCTGCCCGCGGACAGGGTGAGCGCGTTGACATTGAGCGCACCGTTGAGGCTGATATCGCCGGTGTCGGCGCCGCTGGTGGTGGCCGTCAGCGAGGTGGCGCCGGTGACGCCGGCCGAGGCGCCGCCGATGGCGCCCACGGCGATGTCGTTGGCCGTCACGGTCAGCGCCGACAGGGCCAGGCTGGCACCTGTCGCGCCGGCGATGCTCACGTCGCCCTTGCCCGATTGCAGCACCAGCGCACGTGCCGAAGTCTGGCTGTCGACCGCGCCGTCCAGCTGGATGTTGGCACCCACGCCGGCGCCGGCATTGCCGCCGCGCGAGTCCAGCGTGATGCTGGCCGCGTTGAGCAGGGCGTTGTCCTTGATGCGGATCGCGCCGCCGGCGCCCGAGACGCCGCCGCCGACCTGGTTGCCGCCCAGCGCCGTGAGGCCGCCGGCCAGGGTGATAGTGGGCGCGGCGCCCGCCGCATCGAGCGTGATGCCGCCCGCGTTGCCGCCCGCCGCCACCCCCGTGCCCCCGTTTCCGCCCGTGGTGGTGATCGCGGCGACCGACACATTGCCGCCGGTGGACGCCAGCGACACCGCCGCGCCCTGCCCGCCGGCCTGGTTGGCGCCCGCGCCGTTGCCGCCGATGGCGCTGAGCGTGCCGGTGCTGCTGATGGCCACCGTGGAGTTCACCGTGATGGCGCCGCCGTTACCGCCCGTGCCCGTGGTGCTGCCGTTGGTGCCGTTGGCGGTGATCGCGGCCGTGATGACGCCCGCGCCTGAAATATCCACGGTGCCGGCGTTGCGGCCGTTGGCCGTGCCGGTAGCTGCGCCGCCGCTGGTGGTGATGGTGCCGACCGTCGCGGCGCCGCCCGCGGCCGAGACGCTGACATTGCCGCCGTTACCCGAGGTGCCGCCCGTGGTGGTGAGCGTGCCCGTGGTGAGGCTGCCGGCTGCATTGCTCACGCTGATGCTGCCCGCCGTGCCGCCGGCGCCTGTGCCCACCGCATTGCCGCTTTGTGCGGCCAGCGCGCCCGTCGTGACATTGCCGGCGACCGTATTGGCCAGGCTGATGCTGCCGGCGTTGCCGCCGTCGCCGTTGGTCGTTCCGCCGGCACCACCGCTGGCGGTGATGGCCGCCGTCGTGACCGCACCGGTTGTGGTGATGTTGACGGCGGCGCCGCTGCCGCCCTTCTGGTTCGACGTGGCCGCCGCGGCACCGCCGCTGGCCGTGATGGTGCCGGTGCCCAGGTTGAGTCCGGCGCCGCTGATGGTGACCGTGCCGGCGTCGCGCCCTGCCAGGCCGCTGACCGTGCTGCCGCCGCTGGTGTTGATGTTGTTGTTGAGCACGGACACCTGGCCTAGGGCCGACAGGCTCGCGTTGCCGCCATTGCCCTTGGCGCCGCCGCTGGTGGTGATGGCTGCAGTGGAGAGGGTTCCCGCCGCCGCGGTGTTGGCCACCGAGACGCTCCCGGCCGTGCCGCCCGCGCCCGTGCCCAGCGCGTTGCCGGTTTGCGCGATCAGGGTGCCGGTGCTGATATTGCCGCTGCCGCTGTTGTTGACCGTGATGCTCCCGGCATTGCCACCGGCCGCATTGGTGCCGACTGCGGCGCCGCCGCTGGCCGCGAGGTTGGTGACCGTGATGCCGCTATTGCCGGTGATGGAAATCGCCGCGCCATGGCCGCCGGCCTGGTCGCCCGTGAGCGTGCCGTTGGTGCCGCTGGCGGTGATGGTCGTGCCGGTGAGTAGGCCGCCCGCGGCCTGCAAGGTCACGCCACCTGCATTGCGCCCGGCCGTGCCTGCATTGGCCGTGCCGCCGCTGCTGATGATGGCGCCCGCCGTCAGCACACCGACTGTGGAAGTAGCGCTGATATTGCCGCCGTCGCCGTTGGCGCCACCCGTGGTGGTCAGCGCGCCGACGCTGAGCGCCGAGCCGCCCAGGGTGATGCTGCCGGCTGTGCCGCCAGCGCCGGTGCCTGTGGCCGCGCCAGTTGATGCCGTGACCGCCACGGTGCCCAGCGTGCCGCTACCGGTGATGCTGACCACGCCGGCATTGCCGCCGGCCTGGTTGGTGCCGTTGGCCACACTGCCGCTGGCCGTGACGGCACCGGTGATGGAGCGGTTGACGCCCGTGATCGTGATGTTGCCGGCGTTGCTGCCTGCGCGCGTGCCGGCTGCCAGCACGGTGCCGCTGGTGTTTAGGGTGCCGGTCACCGTCACCCCGGCCTGCGAAGCCAGCGTGACCGCGCCGCCGTTGCCGCCGGCCGCGCCGCTGCTGTCTATCGCCGCGGTGCTGAGGTTGGCGCCCGCCGCGTTGTTGCTCACGCTGATGCTGCCGGCCGCGCCGCCTGCGCCCGTACCCGCCGCCGCACCCGTGCGCGCCGTGAGCGCGCCCAGTGCGATCGTGCCGGTCGTGGCGGAATTGTTCTGCACGCTGATGCTGCCGGCATCACCGCCGTCGCCGTTGGTCGTGCCGCCCGCACCGCCGCTGGCGGTGATGGCGCCCGTGGTCACGGCATCGGTGGTTGTGATGCTGACGGCCGCACCGCTGCCGCCCTTCTGGTTCGACGTGGCCGCCGCGGCACCGCCGCTGGCCGTGATGGTGCCGGTGCCCATGTTGAGGCCGCCGCCACTGATGGTGACCGTGCCGGCATTGCGGCCGGCCAAGCCGTTGACGGTGGCGCCGCCGCTGGTGTTGATGTTGTTATTGAGTACGGACACCTGGCCTAGGGCCGACAGGCCGACATTGCCACCGTTGCCCTTGGTGCCGCCGGTGGTGGTAATGGCTGCTGTGGACAGCGTGCCGCCGGCCGCGGTGTTGGCCACGCTGATACTGCCGGCCGTACCACCGGCGCCAGTGCCCAGCGCGTTGCCGGTTTGCGCGATCAGGGTGCCGGTGCTGATATTGCCGTTGCCAGTGTTGTTGACCGTGATGCTGCCGGCATTGCCGCCGGCTGCGTTGGTGCCGACTGCGGCGCCGCCGCTGGCCGCGAGGTTGGTGACCGTGATGCCGCTATTGCCGGTGATGGAAATTGCCGCGCCATTGCCGCCGGCCTGGTCGCCCGTGAGCGTGCCGTTGGTACCGCTGGCGGTAATGGTGGTGCCGGTGAGCAGGCCGCCCGCGGCCTGCAAGGTCACGCCACCTGCATTGCGCCCGGCCGTGCCCGCGTTGGCCGTGCCGCCGCTGCTGATGATGGCGCCCGTGGTCAACACGCCGGCTGTTGAAGTGGCGCCGATGTTGCCACCGTTGCCATTGGCGCCCCCTGTGGTCGTCAGCGCGCCGGCGGTGACCGTTGTGCCGCTCAGTGTGATGCTGCCGGCCGTGCCGCCCGCACCCGTGCCGGTGGCGCCACCTGTGGAAGCGGTGATCGCCACGGTGCCCAGCGTGCCACTGCCGGTGATGCTGACCGCGCCGGCATTGCCGCCGGCCTGGTTGGTGCCGTTGGCCGCACTGCCGCTGGCGGTGATCGCGCCGGTGACGGAGCGGTTGACCCCTGTGATGGTGACGTTGCCGGCGTTGCTGCCGGCGCGTGTGCCTGCGGCCAGCACGGTGCCGCTGGTGCCCAGGGTGCCGGTCACGGTGACGCCAGCCTGCGAGGCCAAGGTGACTGCACCGCCATTGCCGCCCGCACCGCCCGTGGTGTTGATGGCCCCGGTGCTGAGGTTGCCGCCGGCCGCGTTGTTGGTGACGGCCAGGCTGCCGGCTGTACCCGCGACACCGGTGCCGGTGGCCGCGCCGGTTTGCGCCGTCAGGGCGGCGGTGACCAGGTTGCCGCTTGCGCTGTTGGTCACGGTGATGGCGCCGGCATTGCCGCCCGAAGCATTGGTGCCCACGCCGGCCCCGCCGCTGGCGGTGATGGCCGCGCCGGCGATACCGCCCGTGGCGCTGATGGAAACCGCAGCCGCATTGCCGCCATTGCCGGCCGTGGTGCCGGCGCTGCCGCTGGCCGCCACGGCGCCCAGCGCGGTGATGGCGCCGGCTGCCGTGATGCTGATCGCGCCTGCGTTGCGGCCCGAGGTATTGGCCTGCGCGGTGCCGCCGCTGCTGGTGACAGTGCCCGCGCTGAGCGCGCCGGCGGAGTTGAGCGTGACCGAACCGCCGTCGCCGTTGGCGCCGCCGGTGGTGGTGATGTTGCCGGTGCCCAGGCTGGCGCCCGCCGCGCTGTTGGTGACCGAGATGCCGCCGGCCGTGCCGCCTGCACCTGTGGTCAATGCATTGCCGGTGCTGGCGATGAGCGCGCCCACGGCGATATTGCCGGCGCCGCTGTTGGCCAGGGTGATGCTGCCCGCATTGCCGCCGACCGAGGGGCCGGTACCGCCGGCGGCGCCGCTGGCCGTGAGGGTGCCTGTGGCAGAAATTCCGTTGGTGGAGGTAACGGCTATGCTGCCGCCGGCGCCACCACCTTGTGCCGCACCCGACCCGGCGGAACCGCTGGCCGTGACGGCCGCGACGGTCACGCCCGCGCCCGTGATGCTGACGGCGCCGCCGCTGCGGCCCGGGTTGCCGGCGCTCGCCGCGCCGCCATTGGCGGTGATGGCGCCGGCCAGGTTGATGCTGCCGGTGGCGTTGAGGGTAACGTTGCCGGCATTGGTATTGGCCGCACCGGTGGTGGTAATGGTGCCGGCCGCCGTGCTGGTGATGCTGCCCGCCGAGAGGTTCACGCCGCCGGATGCGGTGAGGGCCGCATTGAGGGCAATCGTGTTGCCGGCGTCAAAACGGACCTTGTTGCCCGCCGTCATGGCCAGCGCGCTGGCCAGCGTGATGTTGCGCGTGGCCTGCAGGTAGAGCTCGCTGTAGCCAATGACGTCGATGACCTGGATGGTGTAGGTGCCCGCTGCCGGCGGGTCGGCGAAGGCGACGTCGGGCGTGCCGTCGGCATTGTTGGGCGGCGAGGGCTGGGTCGTGATGTTGATGAGGATGTCCTGCGGGTCCAGCAGCACGCGGCCGCCGGTGCCGGCCGGCGCGGCCACGTCGACGCTGCCGCGCAGGTCCAGCTGCTGTTTGCCCGAGACTTCGACAAAGCCGCCGTCACCGCCGTTGGCACCGCCGCGCGCGCTGATGGCACCGCCGTGGCGCGTGTCGCCGTCGGCCCAGACCACGACCTTGCCGCCATTGCCGCTGTCGGTCGCATCGGCGCGTATCGTCGCACCCGAAGCAACATAGGTGCGCGAGGCGTTCTGCACGGCCGCATTGCCGCCTTGGTAGTCACCACCCACGAGTGCGGTGCCGCCGCCGGCCGCGCCGGAGACGTTGATGGAGGCGCCGCCGTCCAGCGCCACCTTGTCGCCCAGCACCTGCACCGTGCCGCCGCTCTGGCCGGCTGCCGCGCCGCTGGCATCCAGCGTGCCCGAGACATGGACAACGCCCGTGCCGCCGCCGCTCAGCACAATCATGCCGTTGCGCTCCACCGCCGAGTTGGCGCGTATCACGCCCGACTGGTTGATGACGGTGGCCATCGCATCGCCCATGGCGCTGGCCAGCACGGCCACCTGGCCGCCCGCGGCCGTGATGCTGCCGCTGTTGTTGATCGCGGCCTGCGCGGCCGCGGCATCCACCGAGAAGCGCACCAGCCCCGCACCCGAAGCGTCGACTGAGACGCGCGAGCCCGCGAGCAGCCCGACCGAGCCGGCCTCGGCGCTGATGGCGCCGGTGTTGTTGACCTGCGGCGCGGCCAGCAGCACATAGCCGCCGCGCGCGGCATTGAGGCTGCCGTAGTTGCTGACGGTGCCCGTTCCGCTGCCGCTGAAGCTGTAGCGCCCGGCCATGAAGTCGCCGTTGCTGATGTCCAGGCTGGAAGCGACCAGGCCGCCCACATTGACCTGCGCGCCGGGCGCGAACATCACACCCGAGGGGTTGACCAGGAACACCTGGCCGTTGGCGCTCAGCGAACCGAAGATGGACGAAGCACCGTTGCCGATGACGCGGTTCAGCGCGACCGACGAAGCGCCCGGTTGCACGAACTGCATGGACTGGCCGGCCCCGATGTTGAAGCTTTGCCAGTTGAGCACGGCCTTGTCGCTGGCCTGGTTGACGACCATGGCATTGGCCGAAGGCGTGCTGACGCTGGCCTGGCCGGCCACGACTTGCCCGCCTTCGGGCAGGGCGGTGGCCCAGGGCGAAACCCCCGCCAGCAGCGCCGCGAGCAGATGCGACAGGCGGCGGCCGCTGCGGATGCGGTAGGTGGCGCGCAGCTTGCGCGAAATGCTGACCACCACGGTGCGCACGGACCAAGGGCGGTAGGCGGCGTGGGTGTTGGAGGGGGAATTCATGGTGGTCATTCGGGAAGTAAGGAGTACGCGGGTGCGCTCGGCCTAGAACCAGGTCTGGGCCGAGAGCCAGGCGCGCGGTGCGCGGTCCGGGTCGCCGGTGGAAGGCTGCGCAGGCGTGGTGCGCCAGGCCAGGTAGCTCTTGATGAGGAACTTGCCGGGCCGGCCCAGCGTGGCGCCCACGCCGAAGGAGCCCAGGCTCAGGGTGTTGGTGTTGGTGGGCAGGGTGGGACCGTTCTGGTTGAAGCGCACGCGGCCGAAGTCGTAAAACGCGAGCAGGGTCAGGGGCTCGCCCCAGGGTGCCTGCGGGAACTGGTAGCGTGTCTCGAGATTCAGCAGGAAACCTGCGTCGCCGACGCCTTCACCCACCGGATAGCCGCGCACACCGTTGGGGCCGCCCAGCACCATTTTTTCGGCCGAACTCAGGTTTTTGGAGGCAAGCTGGGCCTGGGCCGCCAGGTGGAAGCTGAAGGGCGCATCAAAAAACTGCGAGCGCTGGAATTCGAGGTTCAGCTTGTTGAAGCCGCCCGCCGTGCGCAAGCCGCCCAGGCCGTCATCCAGCGCCTGGTCGGCCGCATTGAGCGAGAGCCTGCCGAAGGTGAGGTTGACGGCGTAGTTGTTCAAACCACTGCCGCCCATCGCTTCGTCGACGAAGTTGCCCGCCAGCCCCAGCCTGATCGCATGGATGTCACGCTCGCTCCTGAGCGCGGGCGTGCGGGTTTCGTCGACCAGCTTTTTCTGTTCGGCGCTGACAAAGCCGTACACATTGGCAGCGCGCCCGCGCAGCAGCGGCTGCGACAGGCTGATGCCGACGATGTCGGCACTGCCGCTGGCGCCCAGCGCTTCGAACTGTTTGCCCAGCGTGTAGTCCAGCCGCGCCAGGCTCACACCCAGGCGCGTACCAGAATCGCCCACCGGCACGGTGTAGCCGAGGCGGTAGAGGGCGGAGCCGGCCTGGTCGCTGTGCTGGGCGCTCAAGGCCAGCACGTCGCCGCGGCCCAGCAGGTTGTTGACGTTGGCATTGAGCACGGCGCGCACGGCGCCGGCGGTGCGCGCGCCGTGGTTGTCCACGCTCACCGAGCCATCAACGCGTGGACCCTTGGCCTGCACGGTGACCAGCACATCGGCCTGGCCGAGGCGCTCACCGGGCTGGACGGTCGCGGCGGCCTCATAGCCGGCCAGGTCGCGCAGCAGCAGCACGGGTTTGTCGAGTGCGTATTCGGTGACGGCGTCGCCCGGCTTCAACTGGCCGGCAACCAGTCCTTCAGCAAAGGCCTGCGAAATGCCCGAGCCTTCCACGCGCACCGTGACACGGCCGATGCGCGCCTCCAGGATGGCGATGGTGACGGTGCCGCCCTCGGCGGTGAAAGCCTGCTCAGGCAGGTAGGCCTGTGTGAGCAGATAACCCTTTTGCCGGTAATAGGCACTGATGCCGTTGGCCGCTTCGGTCAGGCCGGCCAGGTCGGTGGGCTTGTTCAGCCGGGAAGCGAGCAGGGCGGCCAGCAGCTCGCTGGAGAACACCGTGTTGCCGGTGAAGCTGAAGGCTGCCGGCGTGATGCGGGCGGCACCCGAAGCCGGCATGGTGGCCTGGGGTTGCCGCAACTCCACCGGCGGCTCGCCGCGCGGCGGGAGCGAAGGCAACGGGCCCGGCGATTCCAGCAGGGTGCCAGCGTCCGGCCTGACCTGAGCCGACGCAGGCGTGACCCCGGCGGCGCAGGCAACCAGTACAAACCAGACCGGAGCCTGGGACAGTAAAACAGCAGGACGGAACAAGCGCAAACCCTTAGCCAAATGCAACGAAATGTTGCTATATGGTTGTAGTCTTTTGGGCTCATTCTGTCCAACAGTTTCCCTGCTCGCGACGCATGTTTAGCACGTATCTGTTTGTTTTTTCACACTTTTTTGACAGAAGTGGATACCTTGAGTACGGCGTTCCTCCGAGTCGCTCAGTTTGTAACAAATCTCTTCAGAGCGCCTCCAAGGCCCGTCAGGCCTATGAATCGCTTAGGGCAAATCAATTGGGCAAGTGCTTAGGAAATTTCTATTATTTACAAGAAATCAATCGCTTTTGGCTATTTTTAGCCGTTCGAGGAGATGCCCATGACCGAGCTTGTACGCGCCAATTTGCCGACGCTGAAGAAAACCGCCAGCTATTACGTGGTGCACGTCACGGTGGCGGCGCTGGTCGCCTATGCGGTGACCGGCAATTTCCTGGTGGCGATCACGCTAAGTCTCTTGGAGCCGACCGTGCAGGCTTTCGCTTTCTTCTTTCATGAAAAAGCCTGGCAGCGCTGGGGCGGCCAGCGCGGGACCGCGCCGGTGGCGACCGGCGCTTAAGAAGATGCTTCAGGGCGCGGGCGGCTCAGGCCGTGCCCCAGACTTCGCGGGCAGTCTCAACCACCAGCCGCAGCTTGTTGCGCTGCGCCTCGACGGCGATGTTGTTGCCGTGCACCGTGCTGCTGAAGCCGCACTGCGGTGACAGCGCGAGCTGCTCCAGCGGCGCGTATTTCGCGGCGTCCTCGATGCGGCGCTTGA
>Ga0209130_1001100_pt1 | contig 20059 bp, 24 predicted proteins | sample AraplaMF_Cvi_mLB_FD_184264 | JGI IMG/M metagenome (GOLD analysis project Ga0209130, IMG submission 184264) | Arabidopsis root microbial communities from the University of North Carolina, USA - plate scrape MF_Cvi_mLB (SPAdes) (version 2) | ecosystem: Host-associated > Plants > Roots > Endosphere...
ACCATTATGTTTCCCCCCTGTTAAACGTGACTAAGTTGTCTGAATATAAAATGTAGACAAACTTTTCAATACCTTACGATAATATCTTATTACAACTTTCTAAATAAGTAAATAATAAGAAACTTATAGATTATCATAAGTTTTCTTTATGTTTCTAAATTTGAATAATGTTCACGCTCCTTATGAATACTATTACCGTAAAGTAAAGTGCTCTATTAACGCTTTACTTACAGTTCATACACACCATGAACTGCTCATCATTCAACTTACAAAAAAGTTATAGAGGTGAAACAAAATGGGTAAAAGAAAAGCGAATCATACTATTTCAGGAATGAATGCGGCATCTGCACAAGGACAAGGTGCTGGTTATAACGAAGAATTTGCAAACGAGCCTTTAACTCCTGCAGAGCGACAAAATAATAAGAAACGTAAAAAGAACCAGTAACGAAAAATCCCAAAAGGTATATTTCCTTTTGGGATTTTTTTTAATGTTTATAACGTAGTAATTCCGAAACCGTCACAAATCGATAACCTTGCTTGTTCAGCTCAGGTAAAATTTTTGCTAATGCTGCTACTGTTTGACTACGATCATTTCCGCCATCATGTAACAATACGATATCTCCACTTTTAGCATTTTTCACTACATGATTTACAATGGATTCCACCCCTGGATTCGCCCAATCACGCGGGTCTTGATGCCACGACCATAGTACAGTTTGATAACCCGCTTCTTTCGCGGTTTTAAATACAGCATCGTTAATATATCCACCAGGAGGACGGAATAGCAAAGGTTCTTTCACCCATTTTTTAAAATATTTCTTACCATCTAAAATATCATTTTCTAATTTTTCATCTGATGAATTACTTGCATACAAATGATTCATCGTATGATTTCCAATTTCATGCCCCTCTTTTAACACTTCTTTCACTAAATATGGATTACGCTGCACTCGAAATCCAATCATAAAAAATGTCGCTTCTGCTTTATATTGACGTAATAAATTTAAAATTTGTGGAGTATACGTTGGATCTGGTCCATCATCAAATGTAATGGCAATAATCTTTTCATTATTAGGTACTTCCCACGTTACATAGCCAGTTGGTTCTAGCTCTTTTCTGAGCAACATTTTCGCTTCCACTTTTTCAACTTGAAATATATGTACTGCGCATAGTAAAGAAAAAACGAATAGAAAAATTTTCTGTTTTCGCATAACGTTCATGAAAGTAAAAGGTTGTCGAATACACAACAACCTTATTTACTCTTCCAATTGATCTACATTTCGCATAATGTTTTGGAGATTATTTTCGTATTGCTCAAGTTGTGGGCGCTGTGTTTCCGAAGCTACTTCTAACGCATTTTGAATCTGTTCATACGCTTCCTGAACCTCTTGGCGTAACTCTTTTAAATCATGACCGTAGTTTGGATCATTCTTCACAATGTTGTTATATGCATGTTCTGCTTGTGTAACTCCTTGCTGCGCCGCTTGAAAAGCTTGTTGTTTATCTTTATGATATGGCATTATACAATCCCCTTTCCATAATAGTTAGTCCCATTTATCTTTACCTTTTTTTCTAAAAACATTCTCGTATAAATTCGCAAACTTCTCTCATTCTAAAGAGAAAGAGGAGGTGTCACATACAATGGGAAAAAACAATCGTGAAGCAAAAGAAAAAAAGGGACAACCTGAACCATTAAGCGGATCTCATAAAGTAAAAAACCGTAACCATTCACGCCAAAAAAATCATGCACATCATGATATGTAAAACAAAAGGCTCACACTAACTACCTTTATCACATACAATGTTTATATTTTTACATTTATTCTTCACCCCTACTTCATTCATGCATAACATAGTATGAATTGAGATTTTACGGAGGGTGTCTTACATGGGCAAGAAAAAGAAGGATTGTCTTTTTCATGTTGATGGTTTCGAAGAATGGATGGACCAGTTTTGTTCTGACTCTTGTAGTAACTTTAGTTTCCCAAATCAAATTCATATTGACCTTTGCGAAACTGAACAAGAGTACATTTTGGAAACAGATGTACCAAATATATCCGAACAAAATGTAGTCATTAAAAAGATGGAGACAGGCCTAAACATTTGCATACTTCATAAAAATATTTCTTTGCAGCGAATCATTCCTTTACCCGCTACTATTATTTATAAGAAGATGCTAGCCTGCTTAGAGAATGGATATTTAGCCATTCATATCTCCAAAAATGAAGTTGCTAATAAACATGAAGAAAAAGTTCTTTTTCAAATTGAAAAGTAATATAAAGTAAAACTTTAACCAATGAGAGTTTTACTGCCCGCAAATAGCGGGGGAAATACAAAAATAAGCCCCAGTCGTCTGCTGGGGCTTATTTTATCCCGCGTTAACGGACAGTAAAACTCCCACCTCAAAATGCAGTTGGAGCAAAGAAGTTAGGTGGGAGATCAACTGTCCGTAAACGTCCGATTGGTTCAACTAACAATCAGTGGGGTTGAACCCCCCACTGATTAAAGTTTCACTTTATTTCGCATGTAATTCTAAATTACAATTTCTATCATCTCTTTTTTTCAATAAACTTTTTGTAATTAAAAGTACAGGAAATGCTACAGTTGCACATATAGCTAGCGCTGAAAACACAATAAATCCATTTTGGTACCCGTAGTAATCGAGAAGTACGCCCCCAATCCATGGACCAATTACTGCTCCAATTCCTGAAAAGCCCATTGCTCCAAAATAGGTTCCTTTTAAATGTGAAACAGCTATATCATCTATAAACACATCCGTCATTGAAAACATGAGAACTTCTCCAATTGTAAAAATAATTGTGCAAATGGCAGCACCTAGCGTAGATTCTACTATTCCAAATCCAAACAATCCTCCGCTCACAAATAAAGTTCCGACCATAATGGATACTAGCGGTGTATACTTTTTACACATTTGAATAACAGGGTATTGAATTACGACTACAACAATCGCATTTAAAGCTAACATATATGAAAATAATTTCACTCCATCCTGAAATATATGTGCATTTGCAAAATATTGAGATACTGTTGTCGTTAAATGAGAAAAACCACAATTACTCAAAATAATACCAACTAGTGCAACTAAAAATACGACATCCTTTCGCAAAATACGAATTGCATTTAACATTGTGACAGGCTTTTCTGTATTTACTTTCTTTTTTTCAATCGGACACTTCTTAAATTGGAACGCTAATATAGCTGTATATAGAATATATACTCCAGCTGCTACTAAAAACGGAATTGTTGATTTTGCGCTTCCAATCTGTAACCCAACAAGTGGGCCAATTGCTACACCAACATTGATTGCACCGTAACGCAAATTATATACGAGTAAACGATACTCAGGTTTCGTTAAATCTGATAATAACGCTCTTGACGTCGGTTCAAAAAAGGACCTGCATAATCCATTCAAAGCATTTAATAAAAAGAAACTTAAAACATGATCTGCAAGTGAAAAACCTATGAATACAAACACCCAAACGATCATGGACCATATTATAATCATATTTCGGCCGAACCGATCCGATAAATTTCCTCCGATAAAACTAGCAAACACTCCAACAAGTGCACTCGTTCCGATAATAGCACCCGTCATTCCAGCTGAAACGCCTTTCACAGTCGTTAAATAAATTGCTAAAAAAGGAATACTCATTGACGTGGCAAACCTCGCAAATAAAGTCCCTATTATAATTGTCATTCCTAACGGATGAATATTTTGCAACTTCCCCTTCATCTTAAAAACCTACTCTCCCTGTTCTTACATAAAAAAAGAAAGCAAAGGATCTGCTTTCTTTTCCCTTTTTATACTTGAGCTGTTGATACTCTCGTTGTTCTTGTTATATCCATATCTATGCCATATGTAAACTGTAGTTCTTTACAAACATCTTTAATTAAAATTGCGACATTATATTTCTCATTAAATTGTAAAACGATGTTTTCTACTTCTTCATATGTATACTTATATTCCCCTGTAATGACACTTTTCAGATCAAAACATTCATTTATACAAAGTTGTACAAGCAGCTCGTCATATTTCTCTATTACATCTTCTTTCTTCCACAGTACCTCTTTTACATATAACCGATCAAACTTCACACTTTCTCGATTACAGTCCGTTAAAATCCGGGTCATTTCATTTAATTCTCGATACAATTCAGAAATATTTTTGCTTAAACTAAGTAGTTTATCTACTCCGTTTTCATATAACATATTCATTCCACCCCCGCATTTTCTTTTTCTTATTATAGCAAGAAAATTCTAAAAATAGTTTCTTTCTTCTGAAATATTAGGAAACTAATTTCAATTGCTTTACAATGAAACTAGTGAACACGAAAGGGGAAAGAAAATTGAAGCAAAAATTATATTACACTGATGCTTATAAGAAAGAATTTACTACTAAAATTATAAAGCAAGATTATGATAAAGACGGTAACTTATACGTTGTTTTAAACGAAACGGCATTTTATCCGACAGGTGGAGGACAACCATTTGATACCGGCACACTAAATAAAATCGATGTAATCAATGTAGAAGAGATAAATGGAGAAATTCGTCACTTCATTGTAGAACAATTACATACAGAAGAAGTTGAAGGGAAAATCAATTGGGAGCGCCGTTTTGATCATATGCAGCAACATGCGGCTCAGCACATTTTATCTGCTGCTTTTTGGGACCATTTTAACATACCTACAATTGGATTCCATCTTGGTAAAGAGACGTTAACAATTGATTTAGAAACAGAAAATCTGCATGCAGAAACAGTTGAAAAATCAGTACAAATTGCAAACAAAATTGTTTTTGAAAACCATCCAATCCGCATCCAGTGGATGAACTTAGAAGAAGCGAAAACATTGCCCCTTCGTAAAGAACCGACTTTAACAGAAAATATACGTGTTGTTATAATTGAAAACCTCGACTACAACGGCTGTGGCGGAACACATCCGAAACATACAGGTGAAGTAGGTCCTATTCAAGTATTAGGATGGGAGCGTAATAAAGGTGGCATACGATTAACGTTTATCGCTGGCTGGCGCACACTTAAATTAATGGGACAACAGCAACAAATTATGAAGGATGTTTCTAAACAATTAAACAGTAGCGAGAATGATATTCCAGCAAAAGTAGCACAACTGCTTATTTCTCAAAAAGAAAACGAAAAAACAATACAAACAATGAATGAAAAATTATTATATGCAGAAGCAAACAAACTACTGCAACAGCCTTTAGAAATACATGCTGGCATACTTATTTCTAAAGTATTTACAAATCGTTCTATGCAAGAAATCGCAAAGCTTTCTGCTATTATTACAGAACAACAAGAGCATGCCCTTACATATTTCGTTATTGAAAATGAGGACAAACTACAATGCATCCTCACTTGTGGAAAAACAGTCACGCTCGATATGAATGCTCTTTTAAAAGTGGCACTTCCTACAATTGAAGGAAAAGGTGGCGGAAATAAAAAGAGTGCTCGCGGCGGCGGAAAAGCGGTTATGACCGGAGAAGAGTTTTTAAATCAACTTGTTTCTTCTTTACAGTCAGCAGTGTAAAACATGTTTATGAAGGATAGCTAACGGCTATCCTTCAACTATATTTACAGGCCTATATGTTGTTTCAACCCTTGATAACTCCCTGCATTTGCAAAACCGCCACTTATAAGATTGATAAAAGTTTCCGAAAAACCATAATAACTTAATTCGTTAATCGGTACCATTTGCACATCATGAATTGGATTATGATCAAACTCATTAGAAGGTAGCGTAATTTCACCTTCAATCCTTTCAAGCAGAAACGTAATATGTAATAAAGATGGACTAGCATCTGGTTTATCACAAACATATAGTAGCTTCTTAATTTTAACTTCTAATCCTGTTTCTTCTCTCATTTCTCGAATCATCGCTTCTTCTAACGTTTCACCACTCTCTACCCTTCCTCCAGGTAAAGACCAATCGCGATTAACCACTTTTTGCTTTACTAGCAATACTTTTTCATCTTCAATTAAAATTCCCGTAACACGAACTTGCATTACATTTTCCATATGTAATCTCCTCTTCCCATTATATTTACAAATTAATCCTTCCATAAAAAGAACGTATGTTTTACAATTAAAGAAAATTATGGTAGAAAGTAGTTATTACATTCATGCGTCCACCTTTAACAAAGTCTATATCACTTGAAGATTTCCAAAACTTTTATTAGTTAAAAGCAGAACTCCAAACATTTTGTCGTGAGCATGGGTTGCCAGCTAGTGGCTCTAAGATTGAAATAACCGAGCGTATCTCACATTATTTACATACTGGTAAAATATTAAAAAACTGCTCTAGTCAAAAGGTGAGTAAAGCCTCTCTCTCTTATAAAGAACTTTCTCTTCAAACGATTATTACTAACAATCACCGCTGTAGCGAAGATGTTCGTGCTTTTTTCAAAGAAAAAATCGGAGCAAACTTCCGCTTTACAGTAGCTCTTCAAAATTTTTTTAAAGAGAATGTTGGAAAAACATATGAAGATGCGCTAACGTTTTGGTATGAAGAAAACGAACGAAAAAAAGATCCTACTTATAAAACAACTATTAGTGCGCAGTTTGAATACAATCGTTTCACTCGCGACTTTTTCGAAGATCCAAATAACAAAGGAAAATCAAAAGCTGATGCTATCGCTGCTTGGAACGAAATAAAAGCAAAACCTGGTAGCAACGCCTATGTTCCTCAAAAAGTAGAAAACTAGTCCCTTTCTAATTTTCTACTTTCTCAAATAATAGCGCCAGCCCTATCCCGCCCCCTATTCCTAACGTCGCAATCCCATTTTTCATATATTCTCGTTTCGCCTGATAAAACAAGCGTGTTACAAGCATAGCACCAGATGCACCGTACGGGTGACCGAGCGCAATTGCCCCACCATTTACATTTAATTTTTCATATGGAATTTGTAACTCCTTTGCACAAGCAACGACCTTTGAAGCAAATGCTTCATTCATTTCAAAATAATCGATGTCCTCTACTTTCATATTCATTTCGTTTAATAATTTGTTCACCGCAAATATCGGACCAGTCCCCGGAAGATTTGGATCTACTCCAACTACAGCACTACGAACGAAACGAAGGACAGGCTTGTATCCTAATTTTCTGGCTTGCCCCTCTTCCATTACAAGAACGGCACACGCCCCGTCGTTTACACCGCACGAATTACCTGCCGTTACTGTACCATTTTGTAAAAATGCGGGCTTTGTTCTTTTAATCATTCTTTCATACTTCATTTCTCGTTTTATAGCTTCGTCAAAAGAGCCATTAAACGGAAGTATTTCATCTTGTAAATATCCATTTTCTAATGCTTGCAGTGTCCGTTTATAACTAAGACAAGCATACTCGTCTTGCACTTCTCGCGTTATATTATAACGCTCTGCAACATATTCAGCCGCCACTCCCATATTAGGATCACCAATTGTTTCTGGTGAAAATCGCGCTCTATTTTGAAAAGGTGATGTACTTGTACTCTCTACTCCTCCTGCAATATAACAATTACCTGCACCGCCTTGAATGAAATGACATGCGGTGCGAATCGCTTCCAATCCAGCACCACATTGCCGATCAATCGTTACACCAGGAATATGATAGCCAAGTCCTGCCTCTAAAGCAGATAATCTCGCAACATTCCCTCCTGGTCCAACAACATTCCCTAATATAACATCGTCTATCTCTCTCTCAATTCCTTTACTTAAAAACGTAAGAAGCGGCGCTACTAATTGCTGAACTTCATAATCTTTTAACATCCCATTCTTCTTACCAATAGGTGTCCTTTTCGCTTCTACAATAACCGCTCTATTCATATATCTTCTCCTGGTTTTCAATCATATTTTTTGCTACACTACGAGCGATTTTCCCGCTATTTGTATACGGTAATTCATCTACAAAATGCCATTCTTTCGGTATTTTAAACGAGGATAATCGTTGTAAGCAAAAACTTTTTAATTGTTGCTTCGTAGCACTTCCTTTTACAATGGCGACAGGTTTTTCACCCCAATAACTATCTTTCACACCAACTACAACTGTTTCATCAACGGCTGGATGCTCATGTAATACACTTTCTATTTCTTCTGGAAAAATATTAATTCCTCCAAATAAAATCATATTCTTCTCTCTACCGACAATATAAATAAAGCCTTCTTCATCTTCATAACCTACATCTCGTACTGTCATCCAGCCATCTTCAGTCAACTCTGGAAATAAAACCTTATCCAATATGTATCCCATAAAAAACTGATCACTATTCACATAAACAGTTCCAATCTCGCCTTTTTGTACTTCTTCTCCTGCTTCATTACATATTCGAACTTGCACATTGTGACAAGGTTTTCCTACTGAATTTGGCCTTCTATCGCTCTCTTCATCAACTAGTGCTGTTACAAAACTTAGTTCCGATGCACCGTAAAATTCATATTTTCGTGCATAAGGAAATATACTCTTTATTTTTTCTTTCGCTTCAGCTTCCCATTTCGCTCCTGACGAAATAATTTTCATTTCATTTTCTATTACTCTGTTTTCTTTATATAAAGACTCTAGCATTGTCGGAACTGAATACATGACCGAGATATGTTCCGTTTCTAACCTATCCAACACTTGATCTGCAATAAACTTTCTCATAACATGCACCGTTTGTCCTACATATAATGCACTTATTGCGCCATATAAGAAAAGAGAATGAACGAGCGTCCCAGTTATTAAAATAGAATCTTCTTTTTTCATATGAAAATCATATATATTGCAATCAAAGCTATGAACCCACGATTGTTGTGCACGTAAAAATGCTTTCGCCTTCCCAGTCGATCCTGATGTAAATCCCATATAGAACGGAGCATTTTGTAAATTTTCTACAGGATAATATGTAGGCAGGTAGTTCTCTATCATACTTTTCCACTCATCAATTTCGATTACTCTTCCTTCTTCATCCGGTAGTTCATTTACCTTATATCGCTCTGTCACAATCATATCCGGATTACTAATTGTAATTCTTTCTTTGAGCTCATACTGTTTCCACTTTATATCTAATGGCACACAAACCCATCCGGCCATAGCAGCACCAGCAAATAGTTGTAAAAACTCTATACTATTTTCTAATACAATTGCTATCGTTTTATTCTTCGATTCTTTTTCATTCAACCAGTTTGCAACTTTACACACTGACTCAAACCAATCTTTATATGTTAAAACTCGATTATTTTCCCTTATTGCTATTTTATTTGGTTGTAAAAAGGCATGCTCTTTATATTCTTTTGTAATCCCCATTTGAGACGTCCTTCCCTTACAAAATAATAAAAAGAAACACGCAATGAACGTGTTTCTTCTCCTTCTTATCCCGCATTTGTATATTTCCCGCCCTTTAGTGCAGGCGTAATAATATGTTTCAATGAACGATGTAATTTCGTTACAAGAATTGCTGCTATAATCGCTTTTATGCAATCGCCTGGTAAAAATACGACGCTCACTTTCATCGTCTGCCATATAGAAATATCCATTACGAAAGCTTGTATAATAATACCAAATACATAAACTACGAAAATACCACCAATTATATTAATACATAATACCTTTATTATAGAAACTTCACGTAAACGCTCAATTAAATAACCAATGACAAATGCTCCTACAATATAACCAAGTAAATATCCTGCGCTTGGCCCAACAAATACGCCTGGACCACCGCGTCCACCAGCAAGTAATGGTGCTCCAACTCCAACTATAAGTAAGAAAATAAGCTGACTTAACGCACCAAGACGTGATCCTAACAATCCACCAGCAAGCATAACACCGAGTGATTGTAATGTAATCGGAACTGGTGTAATAGCAAGAGCAATTGGAGGTATTAACCCTAACACTCCCATAATAGAACTAAATAAAGCGACGAAAACTAAGTTTTTTGTATTCATATTTGCTTCTCCTATTTGTAAACTTAAAATGTTTTTTAGATAACATATTATAGGAGTTATATTATCTTTCCATTTAGTATTTGTCAACTTACTTTGAATATAGGTTTACAAATATTTTTTCAATTATTTCTCTTTATGCAAATGCTCAAGTTCTTTCCGAAGCGCCTGCTTTAAAAACTTCCCAACAGATGTTTTCGGTATTTCTTCCATAAATACAATATCGTCTGGTAACCACCACTTCGCAAACTGTGGTTTTAAAAACTCATATATTTCCTCTTTCGTAACCTTACTATTTTTCTTTTGAACGACGCAGGCAATTGGTCGCTCTTGCCACTGCGGATGAGGAACGGCAACGACAGCTGCTTCAAATATAGCATCATGTGCCATTAATGCATTTTCAAGGTCAACTGAAGAAATCCACTCACCTCCGCTTTTAATAACATCTTTCGTACGGTCAACAATTTTCACACAGCCTTCCTCATCAACTGTAACAACATCACCAGTATATAACCAACCGTCTCGGAATCCTTCGACAGTACGATCATCGTTATAATAGCTTTCAGCGATCCAAGGTGCTCGTAAACATAACTCTCCCATCTCAGTACCATCCCACTTCACTTCACCGTTTGTACCGACTACTTTCATCTCTACACCAGGGACAAGATATCCTTGTTTTGAGCGGATTTCTAATTGCTCTTCATATGATAATTCTGTTTCATAACTTTTTAAACGTGCAAGTGTTACGAGTGGGCTTGTTTCAGTCATACCATATGCATGTACGAAAGGAACATTATATTTTTGTTCAAATGCTTTAATAACGCTTTTCGGTGCAGCAGCACCACCGCATAATATTCTCGTTATACTAGATAAATCGTAACTATTATTTTCTAATTCTTGTAATACACCGAGCCAAATTGTCGGCACACCGGCTGCTATCGTTACTTTTTCAGCTTGAATCATCTCTAATAAAATTTTTGGAGTAAACATTGGTCCTGGCAGAACTTGTTTTGTTCCAAACCAAGTAGCTGCAAAAGGAAGCCCCCAAGCGTTCACATGGAACATCGGTACAATTGCCATTGCTGCATCACTTTCCGATAAAGCAGCTGTATCCGCTAAGCCGAGCGCCATACAATGCAATACAGTACTACGATGCGTATATACAACACCTTTTGGATTTCCTGTAGTTGCTGACGTATAACACATACCAGCAGGTGTATTTTCATCAATATCTTTTACAAATTGGAAAGTTGGATCGCCTTCTTCTAATAGCTTTTCATAATGATATACAGGTTCTAGCGTAGTATTTGGAAGTTCATCTTTATCAGTCATAATAATGTAGGCTTGTACAGTTGATAATTGTGATTGAATTTTTTCAACGAGCGGTACGAGATCTTCATCAATAAGTAGAATTCGATCTTCTGCGTGCTGAATAATGTATGAAATATGTTGAGGAGATAAACGAATATTAATTGTGTGTAAAACGGAAGCAATACCAGGAATAGCAAAATACGCTTCCACATGTCGATGATGATTCCACGCTAACGTTCCTATACGCTCGCCTTCTTTAATTCCTAATTTTTTTAACGAACTGGAAAGCCTTCTCGTCCTTTCACCTAACTGCTTATACGTTAACGTCGTAATTGTATCATGTGTCCGTGAAACAATTTCTTTCTTTGAAAACAGTTTTTCTGCTCTTTCCATCATAGAACTAATTGTTAGCGGTACATTCATCATCATATGGTTACATCCCCCTTTAAAACGTTTTCATTTTTCGTTTATTATAACAGACTTCCACAAAAAATTACGACATTTTTCTGTATTTTCTGAATCATTTCTTTGGAAATAATTCAGAAAATACCAAGAGAAAACATACTAAAACTCCTTCTTACGATATATAAATACCGAAATAACAAAAGAAAAGATGTATATGATAACGCCAAATATTGTATATAGAATTGAAATGTATACAGATAAATTTAAATTTGATATTGGAAATTGTTCTATTAGAAAGCTAATTACACTTTGTAATCCAAAATAAGTAACAAGTCCCCCGCATGCGCCTCCAATTGTAATAGCATCAGATTTTTCTGCTCCAAAAACATAGAGAAGCGGATAAGCTATTGCTCCGGCATTAAGAATGATGAACGTCCCTAAAGAAACACTCTTAAATATACCATCATCAATTGATGTATCTGAAACGAAACCATGTACATAAAATATGCCGTACGATAATACAGTACCAATAATTACAACTAAAAAATAGAAAAGATAGTGACTTTGTACAATGTTAGTTCTAGTAACTGGTAAAGTAAGTACATATTTTTCATACCCCGACTTACTCTCATATTTAATAACTTCAAGTGCAGGAATCGCAGCAAATAAGATAATGAATGTAGCGATTAAACGGTACATTGAAGCATTACCAAAATAAAAAACAAATCCCGATCCTAATATCGCTATTCCCATAAACATAAAGAAAGTTCGATACACTAGATAATAGTTTGTCAATAATAAACCTTTCATTTATTTCTCACTCCTCGTTAATAAAACACTTATTTCTTCTATCGAAATGGTTCTATGAGCAATCCCATTTGGTAGTTTATGCACATCTGATACAAGTACATTGAAATAAGAACCATTATTCCTTTTCATCACAACTATATCTTTGTTGATTAAAGTTAGTTGTTCCTCATCAACATCTACAATGGCATAATTGTCCAAAACCTTATCCTTTTCTTCATTCAATAAAATTTCTCCATCTTTTATAATGATAAGATGGCTAGCTATTTTTTCTACATCACTCATAATATGAGAAGAAAGTAGTATACCACCATTACTGTTACTCACAAAACTTTTTAATTCCTCTAACACCTCCTCCCTAGATGAAGGATCAAGACCTCCTGTCGCTTCATCTAGAATTAATAATTTTGCATTATGCGACAATGCAACAGCTATAGATAGTTTCATCGACATTCCACGGGAAAATCTACCTACTTTTTCATTAGTAGGTAAAGAGAAAGAATGAACTAATCGGTAAAAATTTTCTCTATCCCAAGATTCAAACATCTTTTCAAAAACGTTATTTAGTTGTTTTATTGTAAGATGGGCCGGGAGATTCATAGCATCAAATACGACTCCAATCTTCCCCTTATTCTTGGCATCTTTATTTATATTTTCTTCACCAAATATTTTTACTGTACCGCTATCTTTAGAAATTAATTGTAATACTGTTTTAAATGTTGTTGATTTGCCTGCCCCATTGTCACCAATGAATCCCACTATTGAGCCTGCTGGCACATCGAATGTAACATCTTTTAAAACAATTTTGTTTCCAAATGATTTACTTAAATTTTTAATTTCTAGAATGTTTGACATCGTTTCACTCCTATCTTAACTTTTCATAAATGTATGTTTTCTCCTATTAAAAATTATCCACTTTTTCTCTCACTTTCTTTTTCAGTTTAAAAATAAGACGATTACTATATTCTTTATTTTCTACTAAAATTCGATAGGCCTCTAATACTCCTAACACACGAACAAAAAGATAGACTCCAATTGCAATAAGTACAACACAGTACGGATAATACTGTACTAATTCCCCTGAAGTGATATGCTTTTTCTCAAACAAAAACGGGATTGCGCCTGCAGCTATAAAACAAAATCCAATGATTATTACTGCTGCATACTTTTTCTTAATAATCGCATATCTGTTTGTCAATTCTTTTAGAAAGTTTTGATCAAATAGTAGTTCTTCCTTTTTCAATACATTGTATCGACTCTCTTCTATCGTTACAGGTACCATCATTGCTCCAATTCCAAGGACAGCAATAATAATGACAAGGAATGTCGACATTGTTGCATTTTCTTTAAATAATAAATACGGAATCGTAGACAAAATAAGTAAACTAAACCCTAACGCTATATATTTTGAAATCTTTTGCCCGTACACTATATACCCTTCTGCCATTTCCTGACTTACATAGTAGCCATCCACATTTTCATTACTTTGCTCAGCAGTTTCTTTTAATAAATAGTCGAGTGATACTTCAAATACATTTCCAATCATTATTAACTTTTCAGTTTCAGGAAAACCTTGACCGTTTTCCCATTTACTCACGGCTTGCCTTGTTGTGTTTAATTTTTCAGCTAATGCTTCTTGAGAAAGGCCCTTTTCCTTTCTTAATTTAAAAAGCTTTTCACCAAATCCCATATGTGTGTCCCCCTTTGTTTTCTTACCTAAATTGTATGTAAACATTGCCCTCATCTCTATCTTCCTGCGGTTGCACTTTGTCAACGTACAGTTGCGATTATGTTATATAGCGGTTTTCTATACAATTTAGCTAGTTTTCTTTTATGATTATCGTGTGAATAAAAACACTCTATCTCAATAACCAATTATAACAATTAAAGGTAATTTTTGTTATAAAAAAATAAAAACTCCCTTATTCATTTAAAGGAGTTTTCGATATGAAATATTCCAAGAAGAGCTAATTTTCTTTCTCATATTAATTCACAATTTCTTCTATACATTTTTGTATATTGTGCAACGATTAATAAGCATCCCACACAGTATATGTTATCATCTCTTTATATAAGGCATACTCATATATATGTAAAATATTACTCCTATTAAATTCCCTAACAAAAGCACTTCTCCATAATCATAACGGCTTCTGCTTAAATTTTTCATAATGTCGTACTTTTAATAAAAGGATATTCCCGCAATCTGTACAAATATAAGCATCTACTGGTGAAGATGTAAACATCGTCTCCTTTTTCCGTACTTGTGCATATCCGACAAACTCACCTTCTCCTATGTTTTGAGAACCACAATTAGAGCATGTCTGCACATCTTTCTGTTTCATGAGAGCACCACCTTTAATCTGTTTTCACTCCCTTCGACAGTTCACTTCCATTTCCCTTCCAAAAAACCTCTTATTCTCTTACATTTCAACAGGAATCTCAGAACAAACATCGTATATGTACTTTGAAATATATTTATTGACGGAGGAATTATATGAGTACAATTATGACACTCAATACAGCACAAGAAATTGAAAGCTCAGAAATACATATGCTTTCTTCTAGATTAAAGGTACTACAAGCAATAAACGGAAATCCAATGCAAGTACAAATGAAAAAGTTTGGGAGTGCAACTGCCTTTTCATCAAAAATAATTGCTGGTCCTGCTTTTAACACAGTAAAAGGCGCCACCTTTACAAATACAGATGAGATAGATGAAATCATCTCTTATTATCAATCATTACAAATCCCTTGTCGTTTTGAAATTACACCCGCTCAAGGTACAGCTGAATTATTCCAATACTTATCTGAAAAAGGATTTTACCAATCCAGCTTCCATACAGCTTTATATAGTATACCGAAAGAAGATCCACCCCTGCTTCCTTCCAACATTTCAGTACGCCAACTGAAAGAAAGTGAATTTCATATTTTTGCAGACATATATGTACGTGGATTTAACATGCCATCCTTTACAAAAGATGGAGTCCGCCAAAATAACGAAATTCTCTACAATAAACCTGGCTGGCATTTTTTCATAGCCGAAGTTCAAAACACTCCTGCTAGTATAGGAGTTCTCTATATAAATAACGGTGTTGCTTCATTAGCTGCTTCTGCTACTTTGCCAGAATTTCAACGTAAAGGCTGTCATACCGCATTAATTCAAAAACGAATTGAAATAGCTATTGAAGCCAATTGTAAGTTAATAGTTGGACAAGCAAGGTTCGGTAGCAGCAGTCAAAATAATATGGAACGTGCCCATATGAAAATTGCTTATACGAAATCTATATGGACTGCAAAAGAAATATAATTAACATTCTTTCTCTTCTCATTACAATTTTATACATTTCATGACAATTCCTTTTCTATCCTATTAATCATTTGAATATTCAAACTAGATTTGATACGCTATTACTAGATACATCATTCAACTTGCAATATGAAAAGAGCATTCTAATCAAACTACAAGGAGGAGAAATGTATGACTAAACATGATCATGGTTTAAAAGAAAAAGTAGAAGGTGCTATTGATAAGGTAAAAGGCGAAGTAAAAGAAGTTGTCGGGAAAGTAACTGACAATAAGAAATTACAAGCTGAAGGAAAATGGGATAAGGTAAAAGGCACCGCTAAAGATACTGTCGGTAATGTAAAAGAGAAAGTTAATGACTATAAAGAGCATAAAGAGAATAAATAAAAAAAGAACCAAGATGTACGGTTGGGCAAGTAGTAAGTTACTAAAGTTTATATTTGCTCATAAAATCATTTTAAAACGACAAATAGATGCCTGAAGGCATCTATTTGTCTATAAACAACTATTTTACATCTTACTTTGTGAAATTTGGTTTTAGGTCACCTGTATACGGTTCGTGCTCAACAAAGATTTTTATATCTTTTCCATTCGCATCTTTCCCCATTCTTGTATACGTAAATTTCTCTTTATTTAACTCTGTAAGTTCAAGGACAGCACCGTATTTATTATTTCCTAACGAAACGTGAGCCCTTATTTTATTACCATGTACAATATCAAAGAAACCATAGTCGCCACGACTTTCTCCTGTGTTCACATTGAAAAACTCGTATTTATTTGTATTTTTATCGTATTTTGCTAGACTGATTAAGTTTGAGTTGTATTTTGTTACATTATTACCTTGTTCGTCTAATACCACCGTTCCGTTCCATAGTGTACTAGATAATATTTTGTCTCCATCAACATCTGTAACTATTTTACCCGTCGAGCTCTCTAAATTTTTATCAGGTCGCGTGAAAGACAACTCTTTTTCATGATAAGGAATATGTTCAACAAACACTTCTACATCGTTTCCTTTTGCATCTTTCCCCATTCTTTTATATGTAAATTTCTCTTTATCTAATTGCGTTAATTCAACAACTGCTTGATAACTTTGCGTTTCAGAAATTAACACTCTTTTCTTTCCATCATTCGTTATAAAAAAGGTACCGCTATCATTACGACTCTCTCCTGTATTTGCATAAAAAAATTCATACCTTGCAGTTTTAGCATCATATTTTGCAAGCCCAATGAAATTTTGATTTTCTTTCGTTACATCATTATGATCTTTGTCATAGACTTTTGTCCCTTGCCAATTTGTTTCACCAAGTATACTAACTAATAGTTGCCCTTTCGTTTGTTGGGTTTGCTCAGTTTCTTGTATTGCATTGTATAAAAATTGTGCGTACTGTTCACGCGTCACATCCATACTTGGAGCAAATTTCCCTTCTCCTACTCCTTTTGCAATGTTATTTGTTTGAACAGCACTAATTGCATTTCTTGCCCATGAGTTCGTTGAAACGTCAGTAAAAGTATGATCACGCTTTGCCTTTAAATGAAAAGCATTTGTAAGAACCTGCGCCATTTCTGCGCGTGTTAAGGATGCCTTCGGTCTAAAGTTTCCATGATCATCACCCGTAAAAACACCCATTTCTGTTAAGGATAAAATTTCCTTTATATAGCTTGTTGAATCTTCACTTACGTCACTGTATGGGTTTTGATAATTTTTGTTTTCTTCCATATTAAAATAACGATACATTAAAGCTGCAACTTGTTCGCGTGTTACGTTATCTCCAAAACCAAATCTTCCATCATCATAGCCAAAAAGGATTTTCTCACTTGTTAATTGCTGAATCGCCTCATATGCCCAGTGCCCCTTTGGAACATCTTTGAATACACCAGTATGATTCGTTTTTGGTGTAGCCGCTTCTGCTTTCACCTCTCCATTTGTTTCACTTAATAGACTTCCACCTAAAGCTGCTGATATGATACATGTTTTTAAAATTGTTTTATTCATAGCTTCCCAATCCCTTCTTTTATTTAACAAAAAATCACACCACTTATCTTCCAAAATAAAATTCTATGTGAGCAATTCATGTTGTAAATTTTAATTACAGCTAATCGCTTACAACTCCAAGGTTTTTTTGTGATATCCATAGCTGTTATATATAGAAATTATAAATAGCAACTATAAATTGCCCATAAATAAATTATAAAAAAAAGATAAAATTAAGATAATATATTTTTAATCTCAATCTAAAAAAACGTTATTCTTTCTCATCTAGCTTGTTAAGAAAGAATAACGTTATTTAATTCTAGGATCCTGACCAAAAAGAGGTTTTATTTTACATATCCAAAAACAATTTCACGGCCCTTTCTAACCAAAACATCGGAACGAAGCCGTGGCAAATACTTATTTTATAATTGGAGAAAGTTTACTTCCCTTCATTCTTCTCTAACACATACAAATCTTCTTCAATATTAGATAGTTTCTCTGTTACAAGTTTTCTAGCATCTCCAATTGCTTGATTGTATGCAAATGGTCCTACTAATTTAATCATTTCTTCTATTAAACGCTCTGCTTGGAAGCGCCCAATTTCATCTAAATCTTCTTCAACGAAAAATTGCTGAATTTGTGCTACTAGCTCTTCTTTTTTATCATTTGGTATTTTTATATTCATCATCATTTATTACTCCTCTATATGTAAGATAGTACGTTTCTTAACTCTACCATAGAAAAATGCTTTCCAGGACAACTTTTTGTAACGCCTTCTAGCTCCCTGTGACCGAGTATATTTTCTTTCTTTATAGCAAACTGTTTCATAAACATTTTACATAAAGAATATAATGCATTCATTTGTGCGGTAGTTGGATCATATTTATCAAAATTACCCGTCATACATATTCCAATTGTATCTCTATTATTATCTTTCGCATGTGCTCCAATATGTAAACCTCGTCCTTCGATTACAGTTCCATCTTCTTCAATAAAATAATTGTAACCGATCCCGCTCCATCCTCTTACTTTTTGATGAAATTCATGTGTTTTATACACATCCCATCCATCTTCGGATGTATGGTGGATAATCAGTTTGTTTACTTTTTCTAAAGGAACTAATTCATCTTGAAATGTTAAATTAACACATTTAATTTCCATTTGAATATCCCCCTTAAAAATTAATCATCATCATTGTTTTATCATCTGGTCGTATTCTCTTTTTCCCTTCTAGCTCTTCAATAATTGCTACATATTCATTTATACTATTCTTTCTTATATATGCAACAGTTTGTTCGAGTGGCCAATCTGGGTGGAATAATCCGTCTGAACAAATAAAAATCCCACCCACTTCATCTATATGTAATTCCCCATGCTGCAAATAATGAATCGCTTCTTTCATTCCATTCGCAACGGAATACCCACCCTGCACATTTGCAAGATAACGATTATATTTTAACTGCTCTTTCACATCTTGAAAAATATGTTCTTCCGGTACAGATAACCCCTTTTTACGATTTTCTTCTCTTTTCTTTTTTGCTCGTTGACTAATTCCTTCAACCGTGTCTTTCGTTAATACTTGCATCGTTCCATTTTGAAATATTGCGACAATCATACAGTCCCCTAACTGTGCATATTCAATTTTCTCACCAACTATTTGAACGGCCGCAATACATGTGCACCACAAATGCTCTTTCTTTCTCGTATCTACTTCATACTCTAACATTTTGCTTTGCAATGCTTCATTTGCTTTTGCAACTGCAACTGGTAAACTATGATTTTCACGTAATGAAGCAAAATAACTTGCAAATAAATGTGAAGCGATGTATGCTCCATTATGTCCCTTTTCATCACGAAAGGGTACGAGCGGTGTTGCACCGTCACATACACCATAAATCTTTTTTTCTTCATTACAAAAATAAGAATCCTCACATTCTTGCTTCAACGGGCTTTTCTGTTGATATGTTTTTATCTTCACAACTGTATCCCCTTTCAAATAATAAAATACTCAAATTCTTTTGATTAATCTAATTTCCCGAAATAAACTGTTTTTACCTAAAACTTTCAATATCATATATAATCTTGAAATAATATGAATTTTTTATTGAAGGACGGGAAAGAGATGGTCAGATTTCTTGGTGTTATTATTGGTTCTATTATTATTGCGATTGCCTTTAATCTTTTCCTTATCCCCCACAAAATTTTAAGTAGTGGAATTGGCGGAATTGCTATTATTTTAGGGATTGTAACTCCTGTAAACACAGGTATTATTAACTTTGTATTAAACTTACCTATCCTTATTTTAGGATACATAGGG
>Ga0209130_1001101_pt1 | contig 20032 bp, 27 predicted proteins | sample AraplaMF_Cvi_mLB_FD_184264 | JGI IMG/M metagenome (GOLD analysis project Ga0209130, IMG submission 184264) | Arabidopsis root microbial communities from the University of North Carolina, USA - plate scrape MF_Cvi_mLB (SPAdes) (version 2) | ecosystem: Host-associated > Plants > Roots > Endosphere...
GTTGTAAAGAGGATTGGTTTCGGCGGAAGCGCGAGACCTTACTGCAATGTTGACGACCGCCGGCGTGACCTTCTCCAAGACATCGGCGAGCGATGGTTGGGTGCTTGCCGACATCGCCGACTGCGGCTGCGCCGCCGGGAACGGCGCAGGAACCAGGATGAGGACGAGTGCGGCGAATACGCCGACATATTTCGACGAACGCGTGGTCATTTTTGGCCCCGAACTCTTCAGATCCTCCTTCGGTGCAGGGGGCGGGCCCTCGGGGCCAGTCTCATCGGAGCCACGATTTTGGCTCCTGCCAAACCAGCACCAGTCCGATATCGAAACGCCGCGCCGATTGAGGCGCAATGCATCTCTTACTTCACAAGTTTACCCAAAGCCCGCGCCCCGTCGGGGGCGCGGACCTATCATTGCGGTCAGAAGTCCATGCCACCTCCCGGCATCGGCGGGAGCGGTGCATCCTTCTTCGGCTTCTCGGCGACCATTGCCTCGGTGGTGATCAGCAGGCCGGCGACCGAGGCGGCGTCCTGCAGCGCGGTGCGAACGACCTTGACCGGGTCGATCACGCCCTGAGCGTAAAGATCCCCGAACTCGTTCGTTTGCGCGTTCCAGCCATAACCAAAATCGGTCTTCTCGCGCAGCTTGCCGACAATGATCGAGCCTTCGGCACCCGCGTTCTCGGCGATCTGGCGCACCGGCGCCTCGATCGCGCGGCGAACAAGGTCGATGCCGTGCCTCTGGTCGGCATTCTCGGTCTGCGTGTTGTCCAGTGCCTTGACGGCCCTCAGCAAAGCGACGCCTCCGCCGGGCAACACGCCCTCCTCGACGGCCGCCCGCGTGGCATGCATGGCGTCGTCGACGCGGTCCTTGCGTTCCTTCACCTCAACCTCGGTTGAGCCGCCGACGCGGATGACGGCAACGCCGCCGGCAAGCTTGGCCAGCCGCTCCTGCAACTTCTCGCGATCGTAGTCCGACGTGGTTTCCTCGATCTGCGCCTTGATCTGCGCGACGCGGCCCTCAATCTCTGTCTTCGAGCCAGCGCCATCGACGATCGTCGTGTTTTCCTTCTCGACGACAACCTTCTTGGCACGGCCGAGCATATTGAGGGTCACGTTCTCGAGCTTGATGCCGAGATCTTCAGAGATCGCGGTTCCGCCAGTGAGGATCGCTATGTCCTCCAGCATCGCTTTGCGGCGGTCGCCGAAGCCCGGCGCTTTGACGGCAGCGACCTTCAGGCCGCCGCGCAGCTTGTTGACGACGAGGGTTGCGAGTGCCTCGCCTTCGACATCCTCGGCGATAATCAGCAGCGGCTTGCCGGATTGAACCACCGCTTCGAGGACCGGCAGCAATGTCTGCAGGTTCGAGAGCTTCTTTTCGTGAATCAGGATGTAGGGTTCCTCGAACTCAACCCGCATCTTATCCGGGTTGGTGACAAAATACGGCGAGAGATAACCGCGATCGAACTGCATGCCTTCGACGACTTCCAGCTCCGTCACCGCGGTCTTGGCTTCCTCGACGGTGATCACCCCTTCGTTGCCGACCTTTTCCATCGCTTCTGCGAGGAAGCGGCCAATCTCGGTGTCGCCATTGGCCGAGATGGTGCCAACCTGGGCGATCTCGTCGTTCCTGGTGACTTTACGGGCGTTCCGCCGCAGTTCCTCGACCACTGCTTCGACTGCTTTGTCGATGCCGCGCTTGAGGTCCATCGGGTTCATGCCCGACGCCACAGCCTTCGCACCTTCCTTGACGATCGCCTGAGCGAGAACAGTCGCGGTGGTGGTACCGTCACCAGCGATGTCACTGGTCTTCGAGGCAACCTCCCGCACCATCTGTGCGCCCATATTCTCGAACTTGTCCTCAAGCTCGATCTCCTTGGCGACGGTGACGCCGTCCTTGGTGATGCGGGGCGCGCCGTATGACTTGTCGATCACGACGTTACGGCCCTTCGGACCGAGCGTAACCTTGACAGCATTGGCGAGGATGTCGACGCCGCGCAGCATCCTTTCGCGGGCGTCGGAATGGAATTTCACTTCCTTGGCAGCCATTTTTCTACTCCTTCCTGAGACAGCATTGCTTGTCTGGCATGGGTCCGGATCGGCACTAGGCTGCGTTTCTCGCTGCGGCGTCGACCTCGATCACGCCCATCACGTCCGATTCCTTCATAATCAGGAGATCCTCGCCATTGAGCTTGATCTCGGTGCCCGACCATTTGCCGAACAGAATGCGATCACCCACTTTCACATCGAGCGGTCGCAACTGCCCGCTGTCGTCGCGCGCACCCGGGCCGGCGGCAACGACCTCACCTTCCTGTGGCTTTTCCTTCGCCGTGTCTGGGATGATGATGCCGCCGGCCGTTTTTTCCTCGGCCTCGATGCGGCGAACCAGGATTCGGTCATGCAACGGACGGAACGTCATATCGCTCTCCTCATGGACAAACAGATTTTTCAACGGGTCCTCCGCACCGCATTCGAAGCGAACCGACGCGGGGCGCCGACCCTTTCGGCATCGCGCGCAAATCGATCTGGTTTTTGTCTTTTCGAGTTTCAAGAGGGGATCAGAAAATTTTTAGCACTCTAGCCTATCGAGTGCTACCGGCATGAATTCATGAGACTATTTCACGTCGCTGGTGGTTGGAGGGTATGGCTGCCTCTTGACGCAAGGCATCATGATCCCCACCTTATTCTTGTCGACGCCCAAGTGGGTCGACACCAGTCCGGGAGCTCCAAGCTTCTTGGCGCTCCCTCGTACCTATGTTTCGACGAAGTCTTCCGCGGCTTTGGCCCGCCATCGTTGCTCGGTGGCACGTCGCCCTTCAATGGTTCGTGGCCGCACGTGGAAATCGAGGAGAATGACAACGAATTCCGCCTGATCGCGGAGGTACCAGGCGTCGATCCAGACAACATCGAGGTGCTGCTGGAAGATGGCGTGCTTACGCTTCGCGGCGAGAACAAATCGGAGACTGAGGACAAGGATCGCCGGTTCAGCGAGCGTTACTACGGGCGCTTCAAACGGCGGCTGTCCCTTGGTCGCCAAGTCGATGAGGACAAGGTCGCCGCTTTGAACTGCATTTCCCAACCCGCGATGCCGCCATTGCCTACGCAAAGCGACAGAAACTGAATTGCACCGTCGTAGACGACAGGAGCCGCCGTCCCTAGTTTTCGTTGATATCGCCGGCAAGCTCTACCATTCAATCCCCGTTGCTGCGCGATCGGCGCATCGATCGGCATCGCCAATCCGGAAGAGCCCGCCGCTGAAGCGGCGGGCCGTACTCTCCTTTTTCTCGATCATACATGTGCATGCGCCGATAGTCCCAGAGTGCCCAGGCTGACACGGCGGTGACGAGCACGCCGAGGACCACATGGGTCCACATCGCGTTCATGTTCGCCGCGAATTGAAGCAGCCAAGGCGAGACCATCAGCCAGGAGAAGATGCCTCAACCGCACCACCGCCTACCGCTCCTCCAGGCCTAAAAGCGGCCGCCGGAACATTAATGAAAAGCGAAAGCTGGCACCGTGCCGTCTGAAGAAGGCATTCTTTCGATGGGAACTGAATTCCCAGTCCGTATATGTTTGACGGGCCGCCTCATATGAGAACCGCCCGTCGGAAAGCTGGCAACTCCGTCAGATATCGTACCGCGAATCGAGCTCTCGCAGGGCAGACCGAACCTCATCGATTGAAACCGGCTCAGGCGTTCCTGGCATATGACGGAGAGCTGGCTTCGAATCTATCGCGTAAAAGTCCGAAGCCCACGCGGCAAGAATGGCCCGTTTATCATCGACAGAAAGTGCAGGAGCCTTCACCACATCCATTGGACGTCGAAACGGCGACCAGTGAGATGCTAGAACTTCCGGTCCGATGTTCACGGCAGTTGCGGCAATCTGCTTAAACATATGGTCCATCATCGGTTCACCTCAGCTTACGTGTGGATCCCGACTCCACCTGGCATGAGACGCCATGACGAGGTCAGTTTCCGGCGCCAGCAGATCGTGTTTTTCCGCAAAGGCGGCAAACAAGCCGCGTGCGGTCTCAGCTTCGATCTCGCCGCACAAGGCAGCACGGCATGCCTTGAGCGCAACCGAATGCGGACCATCCCTGAGCGATATCGGCCACTCGACCAGATGTCGGTAAGCGTCCATCACGCTTCTCACTTCCGTCGGGAATCCAAGACCGACGAGAATTCGCACAGGGTTCTTGAACATATCGGGTTTCATAACTCTCTCCTTTCCAACCCGGTGTGTCCATGGGCGCCATCGAACGGCGCCCATCCGATGTTTTCGTTTACGCCGCGCTCTGGGCTTCGATCTGCGGCGCGGCGTCCAACCTTCCAAGAACGGAACCGCATTGAATACTGACCTTGCGCGGTTTCAATGCCTCCGGAATTTCCCGGACGAGATCGATGGTCAGCAGACCATTGCTCAGTCCCGCTCCACGCACCGTGACATGGTCGGCGAGCTCGAAACGATGTTCGAACGGGCGGTGGGCGATGCCTCGGTGCAGATAGGCTTCGGACGCAGAATCCTGCTTCTTGCCAATAACGGTGAGAAGATTGGTCTGGAACGTTAGGTCCAGGTCGCCTTCGGCGAAGCCGGCAACCGCAATCGAGATGCGGTAGCTGTCGTCACCCGTCTTGACAATGTCATAGGGCGGCCAATCGCTGGTCGAACGGTCGCGCTGGGCGTTTTCCAGAAGATTGAAGAGCCGGTCGAAGCCAACGCTCGATCGGAAGAGAGGCGTGTAGTCGTAAGATGTTGCCATAGCCATATCCTCCTGAAAGCAACATGGATATGGAGCGCCGAAAGACGGCGCTTCCAGCATTGCCAGCCCTGTTGTCAGCGGCTGGCGGCAAATAATCTGGTATTTGTGAAATCCGGCTTCAAGTGCCGCCTTGGAGAATTTTCGCAAATCTCAGTGCAAATTGAACTCACCTCCAATACGGCGCCATTCGTTCGGCCGGATCAGGCACTGATGCGTATAGCGAACGGAATGCAGCGGGCCGTCGAGATTGACTTGCCAGATTTCTGGTAGGCAGTCAGTGTGAGCGGCAGAAGGCTCAGATCGGCAAAATCTTGCGCAAGCGACGGAAGCCATTAAATCGGACGGAGCCTATGTCGATAGATATCGCGACCATTAGAGGTATTGCCCGCCTTGCCCGTCTCGCACTCAGCGAAGACGAGGCTGAAAAAATGTGTGGCGAGCTGAACGAAATTCTGACCTTCATCGAGCAACTTTTGGAGGTTGATGTCGAAGGCATCCCTCCGATGACCTCGGTTGTGCCAACAACCATGAAAATGCGCCAGGACGTCGTGACCGAAAGCAATCATGCCGAAGAGATCGTGGCGAATGCTCCTCTCAGTGAGCGCAACTTCTTCCTGGTCCCCAAGATTCTCGAGTAAGCACAGACAGCCGCAGGCTTTGGAGCATTTCACGGCCGGCGATCGCAACAAACGATGCGCCCCTTTGCGTGGCGCGTGTTGGCGGCTTGAGATTTCCGGCCCACATCCGATGCTTCGAAAGCTTGCCGATCTCGTTTGTGATCGAATGATGTGTCATGGCGAAGGTCCTGTCGTTTTGCACTTAATCAGGTTCTTCCTCAAATTGTGGTTCACTCACCGTTAGACATGATGCCGCTATGGGCGGGGATGCACACGAACACGAAATGGTCGCCCGGCCCAGGTGCAAAAGTCCTGGGTGTCGCGCCCACTGCCTGATGACAGTTGGGTTGTTTCCGCTGCCTGTCCAGGGTTCGGCATTTGCCCTGATTGCGGCCGGAGGACTCGAAATCGGCATGGCTGGTCCAAGGAAAGGCAGTAACGGTTAAGCTTCGGTTGAGCCGCTGGCGGTGCGCACACCAGAACTGTCAACGACAAACGTTTACCGATCGACTTCCGACGAATGCTCCCCCTTATGCGCGCAGGACAACGAGGGTCTCAGAGATTGTCAGTCTGCTCGGCCACAGTGCCGGCGGTCGTCCTGGCGAGCACTTGATGCGAAGGCTCGGCGGCATGGCTGTCAGCGATGCCGCGCTCGCGCGTTGCGACGCCACGATCCGGGTCGTTGGCATAGGGAGCTGGCGGCGATCCTGGCGCTACGGCACGGTGATCGTCGACCTGGAGCGCCGTTCAGTTGTCGATATCCTTGACGACCGGAGCGTGGCGAGTGCCGCGCAATGGCTGGAGCGGCACCCTTCTGTCGAGATCGTGAGCCGAGACCGATGCGGGCTTTACGCGCAAGCTGTCCGCGAAGGAACGCTGCAAGCGCGTCAGGTGGCTGACCGGTTCCATCTCATGCAGAATCTGCGCGTCGTGATCGAGGAGCAGATGAGCCTTTCCAGCCGCGCCACGGGAAGAGCTGCCGAATAGAAACACCGGAGGCGCGCAAATCGATCTGATTCAGGAGGATCCGCAGGTTGATGCAACGCATCAGGGCCGGGTGCGCCACGCTCATCGACAATCACAGCAGATGGTGTTCGATACCGTGCACGCCTTGCACAAGGAGGGTCTGTCCTGTTCGGAGAAGGCGAAATTCTCAAGGAAGCGCTCGAGATTGCCACCCGCCCAAAAAAACATCTGTTGCGCTCGCTGTCATTGCCGAAGTACTTCGCGGTGACGGCGGTGTGCGAGACTTTGGGTGTTGCCCGGTCAAACATGGCAGAACGTGCAAAGCAGATCCCTTCCAAAGCCCGCGGACGGCCGCCGCTTGCTGATCGGGGACTGGTTGAAGAGATCAAAGCGATCATCGCCGACATGCCGACCTGCGGCTATCGCCGGGTTCACGCCATTTTGCTCGAAACGCCATCAACGAAGGGCGTGCCTGGCCAAATGCCAAGCGCGTCTATCGAGTGATCAACTGCATGGGCTGCTTCTTCAGCGCCATACCGGTGCTATCGATGCCCGCCGCCATGATGGCCGTGTTGCGGTCGAAGTGTCGAACCTTCGGTGGTGCTCAGTGCGCATTCCGGTGAAGTCGGCCGCTGATTCCGAAACGAAGCCGGCCACCTATTCCGATCGCACCGGCTGTCGCCACTATCGCTCCGACCCGGCGATCTGCCGCGACTGCCCGTTGTTGGCCGCCTGCACATCAAACGCCGCTGCGACCCGCACCGTCACCCGTCATGTCTGGGCCGATGCCCGCGAGCGCACCGATGCCAACCGCCTGACGTCCTGGGCCAAGGCGATCTACAAACGCCGCAAGGAGACGGTCGAGCGCTCGTTTGCCGACGCCAAGCAGCTTCACGATCATCGCTATGGTCCTGACCAGGGCCCTGACCCCAGGGCCCCAAGCCGCCGCAATCCACTCGACAGCGCAAACCCCAAAACAAAAACCCGCCGAAAATATCGACGGGCTTGTCAGCAGTCTGAGCCCGCCGCTGAGGCGGCGGGCCATACTCCAATTCTCTATCATGCATGAGCATGCGGGTTCTGCCGATTGTCCCAAAGCGCCCAGGCCGACACGGCGGCGACGAGCGCTCCAAGGACCACGTGGGTCCACATCGCGTTCACGTTCGCCGCGAATTGAAGCAGCCAGGGCGAGACGATCAGCCAGACCCCGAGTACCAGGCTCGACCACTCTTCCCACTCAGCAAACGCCGACAGCGCGGCAACCGCCAGAGCGGCGAGCAAGATTCCTACAATCCATGCGTTCCACGCCGGTATGGTTTCGCTGGCGAAGCCGAGCACCCAAGGTGAAACGAACAGGGCTACTGCGAGAACCAGGTTGAGCCAATCCTGTGCTTTCTTGCTTTCCATCAGTCCATTTTCCATGACAACCTCCACGAATGAAGCTTGATCGACGGTGTTCTCGCGTGCTGTGCACGCTGCGCGAAACGATGTAATTTTGCGAAATACGATCTTCAAGAGCCCGATTATCTCCGTGGGCTGCAGCTACCACGACTAAGGCGATTGTGATCGACTGCCTTCCCAGATCGACGATCTTTGCGTAGGCGAACAGTGGCGGAACACCCTTGGAGGAAAGCCCGGGACGAAAGAGCGCGGCCATGCTCTCGAACCCGCGGTCCGCCCCGGACCTTTGCATATAAGCGTGGATGCATAATGCACACTCCACCCCTTGAACTCGCCAAGCCGCGAGAATAAATCTTCGACGGGCGCCATCCAAGAGCGCTTTCCTTGTTGAAAACCAACGAATTCAGTGAGGTGGAAATGCACACGAAGATGTTTGACCGACCGGTTTACCTGCGTGAAAGGAAGGATCTGGTCCTCGAAATCACAAACCTGGACGACGCGATCGATTTCCTCGAGGAGTGGTCCAAAGGAGATCGCGATATCATTCATGACGCGACGCTGAAGACCTGCTACCTGGCACATGACGGCCACAAACCAGTTCAGGTGGCGCGCGACGCGCTCCGCTCCTTTGCGCACAAGAAGGGCATCCTTGTGAAAGCTCCTGCGGTGTTGCCGTGGATGATCAAGGCCAAACCGGGCGGCGGTCGAGTACACCCGTAATCCGGCGGGAGTGCGGGGGGCCGCGCTCGCGGCCTCTCTAGCGAGCGCGGTAAGCCGCGCTTGTTGCGTGGTTTTCAAGGTAGGCTGGCGCGGGCGGCAGTGAGCCTGCCTCCGAAACCGCTTTCCTCCCGTGGAAGCCATCGATAGCGCACAGCTTCAACCAGTAGTAGCAGCGCGAAGGCAGGCGAAGCCAGGCGGCGGCTCGGATAGTAGAGGTGATCTCCAGGACGAGGGACACCAGTCCGCTAGTGCCTGGATCAACCGTCCTTTCTTCACGAGCGGACCCAGGTGGTCGCACGGCAGGCAGGTAGGCCGCGCCTGTCGAGGGCGGCGTCGAAACGACGTATTTTTGCGGAAACTGATCTTCAAGAGCCCGATTGTCACTGTGATGGGGCAGCCAACCATGAGTGACGAGATCCACGCCCCGCACCCTCCGTCCGCACGGTGGCCCAGGGGCCGTAAAGGCGAACGTGGGCCTGACACGATCAACCGAAATGCCCGGATATCGCGTCTGGCGGCTCCATCAGAACGCTTTAAGGGTGATGGCGAATTGCTCCGGTGAGCCGGAGCGAATGCTCGAAAGGCTGGGGCACTAAGAAGTGCCCCAGCCCAACCATTCTAGGCAAGCGAGCGTTGACCGCCGGTACCCGTCTTCGCCCCGGGGAGTCCATCTGCACGGGTCGACATTCCCGCGTCTTGGCAGGCGTCCATAAACGCTTCTCGCGCGATGGCGACTGGCGTCACTCGGTTTAGGGCGCGGCGGCATGTTTGAACCGCCCGATTGTACTTTCTGCCGCGATAGATGGCCCAATCCCCTTCGAGGAAATCGAGCACGTCGTTGACAGAAGTGAAGACCTGAGACGCCCCGTCCTTCATCTGGACGGTGACGGGAGTCATCAAAACCAATTCCGGGTTGAGCATGATGTTCCTCCTTTCGCATTCAAGCCGGATGAAAAAGAAGTGAAAAAAATATCGGCGCAGACAGAGCAGATTTCAAGTCTTCCAACCCACCACATGTCGACGTCGATTAACGATCCGAGCGAACAGATCGCCGCCTGCCCCCCCTCAACACACCCGGTTCACGGTGTAGGCGCGGGGTATCCTTGCCTGCGCCGTGACAGTCGACGATCTTCGCACAGCAGAACCGGTCGGGACGAACCCTGACGAAGGAAGCCCACCATGGCCACCACGGACGATCAGCGCGAAATCCAACGTTGCTATGATCTTGGCGTAAACGTCTACATCACCAAGCCCGTCGACTACGACGGTTTCGCCCATGCGATCCGCTAGCTCGGCTTGTTTTTTTCGGTGATGCAGATTCCAAGGCCGTCTCGCTTGGTGTTGTTGTGACCGAACTTGTGACCAACGCATTCAAGTATGCCTACGTATCGCGAGCCGTTGGCGAAATCGGGTTCGCCTCGTTCGAAGGGAGGACAACGCCGTGCTGGTCGTCGAGGACGACGGGATAGGCTGGAATGGCAAAGGAGACGCGAAGGGACCGGCTGGCCAGCAAGATCGTTCGCGCGGTGGCGACGAATCTTGGAAGCATCGTGCGCTACAAGCCCTTATCCGCTGGCACGCGCGCAAGCCTTGATTTTTCCCCGTGATTGATCTCGTTCCGGGGTAGGCTCGGCCCCGGCACTCGTCTCGCTCGCACGTCATCACACGGCATGCCGGCCATATTTGTTGGAGGCTGGCATCACGACAGGGAACCGGTCTACAAGTGGACCGTCTGCTCTTCCAAGCCCTCGCGGCTCCTGTGACTTTCGATGCCGTCATGGTGCGCTTCGCCGGCTCGATGAAATCTGGGCCCCGAGGCCTAGACCGGCCTCTTTCAAACGAGAAGCGTCGATGACGAAGCTTCTGACTCGAAACGAGGAGACGAACCTTAGCCAGTTGAATTGTTGGCTGGCGGCGAACGCCAACCTTCCAATGAGGTTTCCCGCCAATCGGGCATCGCTGAGCGGGCGAATTTCGGCACGAATTTTCCGGCTTGACGCTCCGTCATGACTTCGGCACGCGTCGGCAACCGAGGGCTGGTGTTTGAACGCACCCTTCATTGGTGGGCTACACAGGAGGGGATCATCAAACGCCCAGATCGAGCTTAAATTTCCCTGACGGGAGGCGCCCATAGCCTTCGCCAAGAGGCAAGAGCCCGAACTGCGCATCCACCAGAACTGCCTTGCCCGAGCGCGAGCCACGGAGAAGCTGGTCCAGGCACCGGCCAGGAAGCGATCAAAGCGCAAAAACCCAGGCCGCTCGTTTCAGTGAGATCAGAGGCCGACCGAGCAAAGATTGATCCACTCTCAAGCAACGTCGGCCCTTGAAACGCGCGTTTTGCTCACCTACCTCATTCTTGCCGGATGCCCCTCTCGGATCCTGGCACGGGAACGATGGTCCACTCATGCGTTGGACCGGGTTCGGTTCATATCGCTTCGCAAGGAGGATATGGTCCGGCGTCTGCCCGACCCCCCACCTTCTTGCGTAGCGCGCTGTGCGATCGACCGTCTCGGTCTTCTCATCGTCTCGTCCCGACAGCCTCCGATCCATTCGGCCCCCGGCCTGCACGTGCTTGGCACGTCGCAAGCAACATCGCTGATTAGGAAACGAAGGAGGAAGCACATGCTGGTATCGGATTTTGGCCGCATCGGGTTCGACCCGTTTCTGGAAATGCGGCGCATGCAGCAGGAAATGAATCAGCGCTTGTCCGACATGACAGCCAAAGCCGCCCAGGAGTTTCCACCCGTCAACCTCTGGATCGGTGAGGACAGCGTGGCGGTGACTGCTGAATTGCCTGGGATCGCGCCTGACGATGTCGATCTCACGGTTCGCGAGAACACCTTGACATTGACGGGCGAACGCGGATCGCCGGCAGAGGACGAGAAATCCGTTTGGCACCGGCGCGAGCGAGTATACGGAAACTTCTCTCGAACGGTGCAATTGCCTTTCCGCGTCGATCCGGAACAGGTCGAGGCGCGTTTCGCCAACGGGCTACTCGAAGTTGAACTGCACCGGCCTGAGACGGATCGGCCGAAGAAGATCCAGATCAAAGGATAAGGAGGCAAACATGGCTCAGGAACTGAAAACGACCGAGCGCCGGGTCCCAAGCAAGCTTGACGGTGGCGAACCGACCCGTTCGCGCCCGGTGTTTGTCCCGCGCACCGATATCTATGAGACAGAGGACAATGTCGTTGTTCTCGTCGACATGCCCGGCGTCGCCTCGGAGGGTGTCGACATCACCCTCGAGAAGCGGACGCTGGCGATTCGCGGCTACGCGACGGACCAGCAGCATGACAACTATCGCCAAATTTACGCCGAATATGGCGCGGGCAATTATGAGCGCGTCTTCACGCTGTCCGAGGATATCGATCGGGACAGTATCGAGGCATCGCAGAAGAACGGCGTCCTGCGGCTGGTCCTCCCGAAGGCGGCGCCGGCCAAGGCGAGAAAGATCCAGTTGAAGATGGCGTAGTTCGTCCGGAGAAAGGAGGTTGACCATGCAGATTAGAGATCTGATCCCCTGGGGCAACAACAAGGGAAGCGAAATTGCGAAGTCAGACGATGGAAACCCCGTCTTTTCTTTGCAGCGCGATGTGAACCGCATCTTCGAGGACTTCTGGAAGCGGTTCGATCAACCGTTCGGCGCTTTCGGGCGCTGGGATACCGGTGGGCCGCGAACGGACATCGCCGAAACCGAGAGTGCGCTCGAGGTTTCGGTGGAACTTCCTGGAATCGATCAGAAGGACGTCGATGTCTCCCTGACGGACAGCGCGCTCACGATCAAGGGAGAAAAAAAGAGTGAGCAGGAAGAGAGCAAGAAGGGGTATCACTTGTTGGAACGCTCATACGGGTCGTTCTACCGCTCGATCCCGCTCCCGTCGGGCGTCGATACGGACAAGGCCGCCGCGCAATTCAAGAATGGTGTCCTGACTGTGACGCTCCCAAAAACGGAGGAAGCGCTGTCGCGCGTGAGGAAGATCGAGGTGAAGGCGACCTGACATCGACTTCACGGTCGTGAGATGCGGCGGACGAAATCCGTCGCATCTCTTACGAATACTGGATGCGTCTCGTCCGGGGATACGCCATGAGCGAAGCGCGGGCGCGGGCGAGATCTTCGCGGGCGACGGTCAACATCGCGTCTGCCGTATCCAGAGCCGCGAAAGCAGCCGCAGTCGGATTGGGCCGTTCCGCAGTGATGCGAACCCAGGCGCGATCGATTTCAGCAAGAGCCGCGCGAACATTCGCGATCGCTCGTTCAATGGCATCGTAGAGAGCAATCTCCTCTTCGGAGACTATTCGCGAATTGTCACCGGTCATCGATCTTTTTCCGGCCACACCGGTCCATTGTGCATGCTCGAATGGCAAAACTACCACCAAGAGCGCTCATTTTAAACAGTCAGCGTGGCAACGATAGGATCGAAAATGGGTGAGAAACGCCGAACCGGTGGGCGCCGATGGACGTGTGCTAGAGGCATCAAGGGTGATAGTCGCGGCCATGGAAACGGCTCATGAACGGTGGTTCACTGCCAATTCTCCCCTCTGCCTTCAACATCAGTTTTCCTGAACGGACACGCCATTCTGGTCAAGCGGGACTTCAGCGCCGGCCGGCTTCGTTTCCTCGCGATAGAGGTAGACGCCGAGGACTATGACGGCGACAACCAGGCCGCCGTTGATCAGGTCGAGGGTGTTGTTTTGCTGCATGAGAGCAATTTTGCCTCTAATAGGTGAAGGGTCCGGTCGCTGGCGCGGCCGGGAAGGTGAGGGGAGGCAACCGCCCTTCATAACGACGAGTCAGGACCCTTGAAGCAGCCGGAGCGGCTTGGCGGGGACGCGGCTCGATTCCCGACCTTTGGCCCAACAGGCGCCGGACATGCGTCAGGGAGGCTATTTGATAAAACCCGGTACTGCACTTCTTCTCGGTTCACTCCCTTGGAATCCAACCGAACGAAGCCGGGCGGAACATCGACGTGCAGGATTTGCTCGCGGCTCACTCGCTTTAGATCGAGTTTCGGGCCGCGCGGTTTCTTGCTAGTCGCTTGCGCCGGGACGAGGCAAGGCGCAAGCTGCTGATTTGGCGGCCGGGAACAAATCAGGCCGCTCTCGAAGACCTGGCGCGCGATTATAAGTTCCCCATTCGATGGGCATTTGAATACAAAACGGTGCGGGAACGCTTGCTCGACGGTGTCCGTCTTGCGGCCTTGCCGCTGGACGTGACCGTTTCGAGCCTCTCAGTTGAACTGCAGCGGGGCGATCCAGCTACCAGGCAGATTGCCGCAATGCGCTTGGGTTGGCCCGTCGGCAGCGGAATCCGTGCCAGTCCTGGTTATGCTGCTCGGAGACGGCGTTGGCCGAGAGGAGGCCGTGTGCGATCTTTGAGGAAGGATCGGATCTGAGGCCAAGGCTGCGATTCCCGCCTTACCGCCACGGTCTTCCCCTTGAGATCGCGATCGCCTGGACGCGATCTGTTCCGAACAGCTCGAAGCAGCCGACGTGGAGTCCTGCCAAGGCGGGGGATCCCATCGTCATCCTTAGAGGCGAGTTTCGTCGGCAACTATGCCAAGGACGCGTTGAAGGAAATAATGGGCCACTGACGCCCTCTCGCAGGGGTCACCGTAAGCTGCTCGCCTTACGTTCGAAATTCCGTCTTGGGCCAACAGAAGGCGTGCCCGGCGTTCTCGTTAAGCGGCAGCCTTGGGTCGGCCCCAGCCGCTGATCGGAAGCGCAGTTTTCGATTCGCGAAAATGCCTCTGGTCCCACCTACGAGCATGTCTCCGCAGATGCCGTGTCCTCTCTTCGAGCGGCTCTGTCTTGGTAGTCTGCTTCCGCTTCGAGCCGTTCGACCGCCGCCGCGATATGCTCCGGCTGTTCGTGCTCGAGGCCGATGACCTCGTTCCGGGTCTCACGCATTGACATGATGATTTCGTCGAGCTTGGCGTGGATTGCCGCCGTATCGCGATAGCCTTGGATCAAAACGACGCTGGTGATCACGATCGCTGCGACCGACAGAGCATAGGTGATGACGTTTGTGAAGCCGAAAGGCACCAGGGCGGTGCTGCCAACCATCGCCAGGATCACGAAGTAAAAGCCGGGCGGATGAGATAGAAAATCAGCCATCCGAAAAAGAAAGTGATTCATTACGAGTTCTCCGTAGTTCGGTGCTCAAACAAGGTTAAGAGGTGTCTCCGGACACGAGAGTGAGTACTCGTCCCAACGCGGAAGCCCGAGCGCCGGCCGTCAAAAGACGCGGTTCATCTTCAACGCCCCCTCAGTCACCCTTGGTCTTGCCCGCATCCGATAGCCTGCCGCGGTGCGGGTCCTTCAGGTCCTCACCAACGGCATCCCGGTTCTCCTCGGGATTGTCGGTCGGGGGCAGATAGCCCCGGGGTAGCGTTTCCTTGGGCCCTTCCCATCGTGGTGACGGGTCGGTCGTGCCGGGCCTGCCCGTTCGTGGTTCTTTCAAGTCTCCCTTTCAACGCCGGGCACAACCTTTGGACTGGAAGTTTGTTCCGGACTGCGAGCCTTCGTGAGATCGGAAGGCCGGTTACCAGCCCGACGCTCGATGCGTTCGCGTTCCACACAGGCTCATGTGTCAGAGGGGCACGACGGCGCAAGTCATGGAGGCGGTACTTGGATTAGCTGGGGGGATCGCTTGCCCCTCACCGACATTTTCGGCTGGGTAGCCATTCGCATGCGTCTCCTGGATCTCTGTGGCGAGATGATCAAGGTATTCGAGCGCTTCGTGAGTCGCGATCAAAGACGTCATACTGTCGTCCCCGCCAGCACGTATCAGATCGTTTCTGGTTTTCTCCAAGACGGCATCGATGAACCGGTTGGGATCATGGCTGTGGTCGGCAGCCCATCGCAACAATTCGCATAGCAACCTTTCGTTAACTCGCATTGCAGTTACGGCCTGGCTCAACATGAGGTTAATCTTCTGGGCCTTCTCAACTTTGATCCTGCGAGCCATGGGTGTCTTCCTACTCTATTTTTGCGCATGCGTGACGGCTGGTCCGAAATCCAACGGCGAGGCAAATGCATTTGTTCCCCAATAATCGCCTGAAATTCTCGTCCGAGGTAACGAAGACGTCCCTCTGCTCGTGTTGGCGACCTGTTTGAGAAAGATGAGATGGCTTCCTCGTTCGTCGGCAGCTCTCGCGATTTTCAGGGTCACGCTGGAGATCCTGGCCGAGCTGAACGGCAGGATCTCAGAACTCGATCGGGAGATCGCGCGGCGTTCAGCGCGCCGCAACCGCCTGCACTTTGATGCGGCCGCCGAAGGGCAAAGCGGCGGCCTGATATATGGTCCGAGCCGGCCTCTGCCCTTCAGGGAACAGTTCCGCGTAAAGACCGTTCACGGCCTTTACATCCGCCAGATCTATAAAGGCGAGATCGACATAGACGATGTCGGTGGCGCTAAAACCGGCAGCTTCGGCAATCCGAAAGACATGCGCAAAAGCACGCTTTGCCTCTTCGATGGTACTGCCGGGAACATAGGTGCCATCGTCCCCGACGGACAACTGGCCGCTAATCCAGCATTGATTGCCGACAACGACCGCATTGCTGATAGGAGACGGCGACGGCGGAACGCCGTCAACGTCAACGATGTATCGTCTTGTCATGGATTGTTCCTCTCTTGGGCGGTCGTGGCTTGCATCGTGGCGGGCGCAGACTCTCTATTCTCTCCGCTCGGAAGCTCTCTGAGGCGGGCGGCGAGATGCGCGATCTCGCTCTGAGCGTAAACGGCGAGGCCGATTTCCCGCAGTGCGGTGGCGACGACGCCTTGACCGTACTTGCGCGTACCGTCGTGTCGACCAGTGTAAATGAACGAGGAGCCGCATGCCGGACTTCCATCGGTGAGGAGCGCGTAGCGGCATCCGTTGGCCCGTGCGGTCGACACGGCGATGCGCGCGGCCAGGAGGTATTTCTCGGTGACATCACGGCCACCGTCTTCGAACACGCGCGCTAATCCGGTGAGGACATCTGCGCCGCCGAAATGTGGCTCGATCTCGGCCGGCGGGCGCGGAATGGCAAAACCGGCAGCAGCTCCGGACAAAGTGGAACGACCCAACCGCTCTGCTGCCATTTACGCAGCAGATCATTTTCGAACAGCTTCGCGCGGCCATCGTAGCGTACGCGTTGACCCAGCAAGCAAGCACTAGCAAGGATCTTTGGCTTCATCTCACTATTCCCGCGCGGACTTTGTGTTCTTGTTCAGGGCATGCTTAGCGCTTCGCGCGGCGACGCCTCTGTCGGCGGTCCGCGCGACGGACGTTACCGTCAGGCTCGCAGCCCTTGGTCCGAGAATTTAGTTGTGGACGTTACTCGCCTCTTCATGGTGCTGGATAACGTCGCCACGCCATCGAAACGAGGCGCGGTGATCGTTCTCATCTGGTTGGTTTCGCTGGAAGCCATGTGATCAATAATCGGACAAACCGGTTGCTCATTCCCCGAACAGGACTCTGCCAGCCGCCGCACATTGCCGAGTATGGTCTGCATTTCGGCGATCTTGCTCTCAAGCTCGCGCACCTGCTCAAGCGCGATGTCCTTCGCATCCGCGCTTGCCCGGCGGTCATTTTGCCAGAGATTGATGAGACGCTGGATGTGTTCGACCAAGAAACCAAGGTCCCGTGCCTTCCGGATGAAACGTAGCGTGCTGATATCTCTCCCGCCATAGACGCGGTAACCGAACAGTGTTCGAGGTGCGGGGGGGATAAGACCGATGCTTTCGTAGTATCGGATCATTTTGACCGATAGGCCTGTCGCTTTCGATGCTTCACCGATGTTCATCACGCTTTCCTTCCTAATGCCTGGGATGCAGATCACTGGATCGCCCGACTGTGCAGGTTCCAACGCTTGGAAGGTCAAGAGAAAAAGTCGGCTCGTGCGCTAGAGTCCGGGAGGGCCTTCATTGAAGCCGGCGGGGCATTGCGAGCAAGCGTAGCAAGCAAGGGTGATGAGAGCATGATAATCGCGTCTTGACCCTCCAAGCTTTGGAAACCTCAAATTGACCGTCGCGCAACCAAACATGGAGTGTGACGTGATTTGTTTTGTAGTTCCCCACAGGACCCGCCATCAACCCGGGAGGGCCGTGGCTGTCGAAGCGAATGGTGCCGACGCGAACGCCAACTGGCGGGCCGACCTCGCGTCTTGCGAACATACCGGTCAGAGCGGTGTCTCCAGGTTCGTAGCAACTCATTTTCCTCATGCGGCGCCTGCATCGCACGGCCCGGCGGTGCGCGCTGGCGTGCTCACCGAAACGACACTTCCGGAGGCATGAAATGTCCTTACTCAGCAAGACTCTCCTCGCTGTGGCAATCACGGCGGGCACGGCGGTGGCGGCTGCGGTTACGTATGGTCACATCCAACTCCCGCCGGTTAGATTTGGCGCCAATAGTGGCCGAGGAACACGCAGCTACCATCAAGGCCATGCAGCCGCCCAAGCGTGAACGGCCGGTCGTCGCCGTCATCGGCCAGAATGAGGGCGCCGAGGTTACTGAGATCGGTATTCCGGTCTCTGACGGCGTCGACGAGATTTCGCTGGCTCTGGTCGCGGACGTCTATTCGAGGACCCGCCAGTCGATTGCTGTATCTCTGGCCGAGGATCTTGCGCCAGTGACCACGCGCGCTGGCCTCCGGCTGCTGCCTGACTATGCCACCGAGGAAGCCAATCTCGACATCGTTGTCGATCCCATCGATGACGCGACTCCGCTGAAAGCGCTCGACATTGCGCTGAACGGCATTGAGGCGCGCTACGACCGCGAAACCGCAGCCTTTATCGCCCTTCAGATGGAGTACGCGTGGTCTCAGCCTCGGGATGCGGGGATTTCCGATTGACGAAGTACTCGCCTGTTTCGCTTTGCGATCTAACTCGTCTCGGGGAACATGGGAGGCGTGGTGTGACCCGACTATTGCCCCTTTTGTTCCGCTTGGGCACTGGAATTTGCGGTACAATGCAAACAGTTTTGGCCGTAGTGATGGAGCGCTACATGAGGAAAGCAGAAGATTTTTCTGTCCTCACGGCTACAATTGCCTTCATAGATCTTGCCGGCTTCAGCGCCATTGCGGACGTTTATGGGGATCGAGCCGCGGTTGACGTCCTCGAGAGATTCGAGCGCATGGTCTGCGACGCCCTCAATGACTATGAGCCCCCGATTAAATGGATCGGAGATGAGGCAATGCTTTCATTTCCCGAGCCGCAAATGGCGATCCAGGCACTCGGAACGCTCGTGCAGGCATGCCGAAAAGAGCCACGCCTACCGCTCACTCGGGCTGGGTTGAACCATGGGCCAGTTATCCGCAGGGGACGTGATCTTTTTGGATCGACCGTGAATATCGCAGCGCGCGTCGCGGCGCTTGCGACCCCCGGTCAATTGCTTGCCACCCAACCCATTGCCGAGGCGGCTGTCGCCAAGGGCATCCTCGTGCGAGACCTCGGAACGGTGGCGCTTCGATCGGTCGTCGAAGAGGTCTCTCTCTTTGAGATCGAGCTTGCTCCATCGGCTGACCCGGCCTGGATCGATCCGGTGTGCAAGATGCATGCACCGTATTCATCCTACAGGCGGGCCGCGCCGCAAGGACCCTGGTTCTGCTCGCCGCGGTGCGAAGAAGCATATCGAAGGTCGCCACAGACTTATGAGGTGTTCCGGGGATAAAGTGTCGGGCGGCGGTGCGGCGCGATCATGCGGCCAAGCGAATTCGATTACGCCGCGGGAAATGAGCCCCATACAAGCGGGGACGCGTAGGGATCCTTTGACAGCGAACGTACGCTCAGGTGCGTTTGCATAGGGGAGTCCATTGCGCGGCCGCGTGGCCTCAGCTCAGAGCGACTTCAAACTCGTTCCGTTGAATGAGCCCTCGAGCTTGCTCAGTCGATAGCGGGCGCGCAAGTAGGTATCCCTGAGCCTCGTCGAAACCTTCGGCCTTGATCACCTCGAGTTGGTCCTGGCGTTCTATGCCTTCCACCGTTGTGACGATACCAAGGGAGCGACCAATCGCTGCGACCGCTCTGACAATTGCCAGGCTCTCCTTGCCGTCCGGAAGATCGGCAACGAAGCTGCGATCGACCTTGATCTTGTCAAAGGGAAAGGTCCTCAAATATCCGAGAGAAGAATAACCGGTCCCGAAGTCATCGATAGCGATCTTCACGCCGAGTTTTCGCATTTCCTTGAGGATCTGTAGATTGCCCTCACATTCGTCCAGTAACACCGACTCGGTGATCTCAAGCTGTAGGCGGGAGGCTTCCAGGCCGGAGTCGTCCAGGATGGTGCACACTTTTTGGGCCAGGTCTTGGTTCCGGAATTGCAGAGGCGACAGGTTGACCGCGACGCTGATAGCGGTCGGCCATTTGGCTGCCTCGGTGCAGGCTTCACGAAGGATCCACTCGCCGAGCGAGCCAATCAGGCCGGTCTCCTCGGCAACAGGTATGAACTCAGCTGGCGACACCGATCCTCGCTCCGGATGGGACCAGCGGACCAGCGCTTCAAATGTCGTGATCTGGTCTGTGTGAAGGTTGACCAGTGGCTGGTAGTGGATCTCCAGTTCGCCACGCTCGAGTGCACGCGGAAGCGCAACCT
>Ga0209130_1001103_pt1 | contig 19965 bp, 20 predicted proteins | sample AraplaMF_Cvi_mLB_FD_184264 | JGI IMG/M metagenome (GOLD analysis project Ga0209130, IMG submission 184264) | Arabidopsis root microbial communities from the University of North Carolina, USA - plate scrape MF_Cvi_mLB (SPAdes) (version 2) | ecosystem: Host-associated > Plants > Roots > Endosphere...
CTCCTGAAAATGCATATGGATAATGAATATTCATATCAAATAATATTCCGCCCATCGCTGGTCCTGCGATATTTCCTAAACTCGTATAAGTCGAGTTCATACCAGCAACGAATCCTTGCTCTTTTCCAGCTGCTTTTGATAAAAACGTCGTTAAAGCTGGACGAAGTAAATCAAATGCTAGGAAAATAAAGCAAGTAACGAGAAGTACAATCCAATAATTAAAAACTACAGTTGAGACGAATGCTAATACTGCACCTACAATTAAACATATTTGAATTAATACTTTTTCACCGAACATATCGACCAATTTGCCAAACATAAATACTTGCACAACTACCCCAAAGATGGAGCTAATCGTAATAATTGCCGCAATATCTTTCGGCGTGAAACCAAATTTATGATCAGAGAACAGGCTAAACACAGTTTCATATGCTGATAATCCAAATGCGAGTACAAATACAATAATAAATGCGATTGCATACATTGGATTTAATGATTTCTTTAAATCCCCGATAAAACTTGATTCTTTCGTATTAGCGGAAATCTCTGCAAGTTCTTCTTTCGTTAACGGCTCTTTCAAAATAAATATAGAAATCACGCATGCGACAAAAGCAATCACTGCTGCCACAAAGAACGGCACACGTATACCGTATTCTGCAATAAACCCACCGATCCCAGGTCCAATAATAAATCCAGTACTAATAGCCGCAGATAAATATCCCATCGCCTTTGGACGTTCCTTAATAGATGTAATATCAGCAACATATGCCGTAACACCAGGCATAATAAACGCAGCACTAATTCCGCCTAGCACCCTTGCTACATAAAGCATCCACACATCTTTTCCTAATCCAAAAAGAAGCTCGGAAACACCAAAAATAAATAATCCAATGATTATCATTTTCTTCCTACCGTAAAGATCGACCCACCGGCCTGTAATAGGTGAAGTAATAAGCTGAGCCATTGCAAACACTGCAACGAGATATCCCATTGTCTTCCCTGTTAAACCCATATCATTCATAAAGGACGGCATAACCGGAATGATTAATCCAATCCCTAAAAAAGCGATAAATATATTACTCAAAAGAATGATCAATACCATCTTTTGTTCTTTTATCGGTTTCTTCAATTTTTAACACCTCTACCCTTCCACACATACATAAATACAGAGTGAATGACTATCATTCAGTTTTCTGCAGAAATGAACCTACCTTTTCAGACAGGTTCATCTTACTATTTCTTTATATGTAATGCATGTGTTAAAAAATCTAGTACTTCTGCCTTTTGCAAGCCCACTTGCTCATCATCTTTGTGATCGTATAAATACACTTGTTCCGCTGCTGATTCAACAAGAGCAATAAATAACTTGGCCGTTCGCTCTGCGTGAACCGAATCACGAATTTCACCAGCTTCTTTTGCCTCGCTTAAAAATTCGCTTAGCCACATATAAAGAGGCTCATACACAGCTTCCCATTCTTTTATATGTTCAGTAGATGCAAGACCCGCATACATTAACGCTTGTATTTCACGATATTCAGCTATAAAGTTAAACACTGCATCTATTACTTGCTCAACTTTACTTGAAAAAGGTGCATCGTTCTGTACTTTTTCTTTCACTGCAAGTATCATCTTCTCAACCATCACTTCTGCTATTGCAGGCATAACAGATAACTTAGAAGGAAAATATAAATAGAAAGTTCCTTGTGCAATGCCAGCCAATTTCACGATATCAGAAATCTTCGTTTTTTCAACGCCCTTTTCCTGAAACACGTCAATAGCTGCATAGACAATTTTTTCTTTTTTATTCATCATCTAAACCCTTTCACACGCGTATTGAATGACTGTCACTCATTTTATAGAATAACTAGCTGTACTGTCAATCATCGTGCACTTTTCATAATAAAAATCCCCCAACAAATCGTTAGGAGATTTAACTTTAATATCCTTTTCCTATGAAAGGGCCTTTAATCCCGTAACTCCACATACAATAAGAGCTACACTAATCAAACGCGCCTTACTTTTCGATTCACCAAACAGAAACATATTTAATAAAACTGCGCCTGCTGTTCCAATGCCAATCCAAACCGCATAAGCCACACTTACTTGTAAGAACAAGAAAGAAGTGTATAAGAATGCGAAGGAAGTTGCAAATCCACCTATATAAATCGCTCCATTTGCTAACGTCTTATCTTTACTATACATTTTAAGGCCTATCACACCGACTATTTCACTAATTGCGGCACAAAATACGAAAATCCAACCCATTTTTAAGCAGCTCCTTTCACAATTTCTTCCGCGGTTTCTTCTTTATTATCAGCCAGTTTTAAACCGATAACGCCTGCTACGACCATCACGATAAAGAATAGCTTTCCTACACTGAAACTGCCGCCGAAAAGGAATACATCCATTAGGAAAGTACCTACCGTACCAGCTCCGGCAAACACAGCATATACAGTCCCTGTTGCAATATGTTCGCACGCTTTAGAAAGAAAATGAAAATCAACAGCAATAACTCCTACAATAATAACCCAATGCCACCAAGTGTGAGCTGTATTAAAACCAAACACCCAAAATATTTCAAAGATACATGTTAATATCACATATAACCAAGCTTTATTTTTCATACTTACCACCTCTTATGACTGACTATCAGTCATTTTCGTTTTAAAAAAATATACTCTTCAATCACTACTATATAAAACAACTATCATCCTCATTTATCATTTATTTCGTTACATAGTTAACTAAATTCAAAAATTATTTAATGTACTTTTAACATCCTTAATCAATGAATTTTCGTCTCCCCTAACCTTCTTGCATGCATCCAAAAATATATTATCAGCACCCTTTCAAAAGTTAAAATGACTGAATGTCATTCATTAATATTGTATGTGAACAATTCACAATATGTCAACTGTAAATTTTCATACTGAATATGGACAGCAGCATAATTAAAAACGAAACGAAATACATTGAAAAAAAAAATTCATTTCCATCTGTATATTTCCAAATAATCTGTTAATAATAAGGGTAACATAATATTTTCTCCATTCCCCCTTGGAGATCCCTTAAATAGAGTAGTTAGCTTTTGCTAACTGCTCTATTTTATTTGTCGGCACACTATGGTGAAATACCCATAGATCAGATCCATTTTTCATCACGTAACAAGGAACAGAGTATTTTTTAATCTATTTATTTTTCAACGAGTCTTTGTATGCAATAATTTTATTTTCGAGCATCTTCTCTGTAATTACTAAGTTTTCTCTTTGAGTTTGAATAGATTTCCTATGATCTTCTAACAGTTGTAAACGAGCTTCTGTTGTATGCTCCCCTTCTAAATATAATCTAGCGTATTCTCTTATTTTCGCTATCGGCATTTGCGTTTGTTTTAATTTCATTACAAACTGCAACCACTTTATATGAGATTCTTCATACAGTCGATTCCCATTTGTATCGCGGTTTGCAATTAATATGTTCTCTTTTTCATAATAACGTAATGTATGTGTGCTCACTCCTAATAATTTCGCTACCTCGCTAATTGTGTACATACTCATACTCCCTCCACATGCCATTTACCATCATATATTTGACTGCTGTATAAAAAACATTTGACTTAGAGTATACTCTAACAAATAAAATCTAACCATAATAATTAATTTGAATTTAGGAGGACTTTATATGAAATATACTGTTATTACTGGTGCTAGTTCAGGAATCGGCTATGAATCAGCTTTAGCCTTTGCATCTCGCGGAAAAAATTTAATACTTATAGCTCGAAGACAAGCAGAATTAGAAGAATTAAAATTGAAAATTAACGAAATGAATCCGAAATTGGATGTTGTCATTCGAAAAACTGATTTATCCGTCACTGAAGAAGTTTATAAACTTTATGAAAGTCTACAAAGTTTTCAAATTGAAACGTGGATTAACAACGCAGGCTTTGGTAATTTCGCCTCAATTGCCGAACAAAATTTAAATAAAATAGAAACGATGTTGCATCTAAATATAGAAGCACTAACAATACTCTCTTCCCTTTTCGTTCGAGATTATTCAATGGTTGATGGAACACAGCTTATTAACGTTTCATCGGGCGGTGGATATACGATTGTAGCTAATGCTGTTACGTACTGTGCTACGAAATTCTATGTAAGTGCATTTACAGAAGGACTGTCCCACGAACTGAAAGAACAAGGCGCAAAACTGCAAGCAAAAGTTTTAGCCCCTGCTGCAACTGAAACAGAATTTGCGAAACGCTCATTTGATATTGATGAATTCCAATACGATAATGTTGTACCGAAATTCCACACTGCAAAACAAATGGCACAATTTATGCTCGACCTTTATGATAACGATAAAGTTGTAGGGATTGTCGACGGTTTTACGTATAACTATGAACTAAGAGATCCACTTTATAATTTTGCCGTGAGACAAACGAATTCAAATTCTTAATAACACTCTCATTTCTTATTGAAATATAGATGCCCACTATTATTTACATAATAGTGGGCTCTTTTTCTCTATAAAATTTTCACCCAACATACCGAACCATCGCCACCTCATCACAATAATCAACCTTTGGACAATGTCTGCAATCAATCCACACTTTCTCTGGCAATGCTTCTTTATTTACAAAATCAAATCCACACTTTTGAAAAAATATTGTTTCATACGTTAAGGAAATCACTCTTTTCACATTTATTTTCGTAGCTTCCTCCATCACATGATTTACGAGCATGCGCCCTATCCCTTTTCCTGCATATGTATGCGAAACGACTAAAGATCGTACTTCTGCAAGGTCTTCCCCTAATACATGCAATCCAGCAACTCCAACAATTTTCCCGTCTTCTTTCATAACATATAAACATTGTAAATATTGATAGAGAGACAAAAGAGAACGCGGCAAAACAACTCCTTCTTTTGCATACATTTCAATGAGATTATAAATTTCTTTCACATCACTTGTAACTGCATTAAAGATTTTCATATTATATCCCCTTACCACCAGTGTTAATATTTATAACACCAAATGAATTTTAATTCATAATTTCATATAATAATACATTTCTCTTTTCTCTCCGTCAATCACTTTTCTGAATTTTACACAAACAAAAAACCAAGCAATCTAATCGATGCTTGGTTCCTCATTTCGTATCGGCAATACCGTCGAATATTTAATTTCACGAAGTGCTAAACTCGTCTGTATCCGTGTAATACCAAGCTTATTCAGCTTTCTAATAAACTGCTCCAATTCCTTACGATCACGATTTGCAACTTTTAATAAATAATCATACTCTCCTGTTAAACAGTGACATTCTAATACTTCAGGCATAGATTCTAATTCTCTTTCTAGCACTTCAAGCTTTTCAGACTGATGAATATTTGTGCTCATAAAAATGAAGCATAGTAAATCAAAACCAAGCTTTTCTTGATTTAAGATCGCCACTTGCTTATCAATGAAACCTTCCCCATCTAACCTTTTTATTCTTGCATGCATAGCAGCCGGTGATAGATTAACGCGGCGTGCAAGCTCTGCATTACTTACTTGTGATTCCTTCTGCAATATATCTAAAATTTGTACATCCAAATCATCTAGCACCTTAATAACAGACGACTCCATCAAAATCCCCCTTTTTTCTTACCGACGATTATTCGAAGAAATATCTCATAATCCATATAAAACTGAATGTTTTTTCGCAAATAATACTTCTAACAAAACATTTTATCGAGTTTTTACCATTATACAAAAGAATATATTAGATAATAAAGAAAAATGCTAAAATTATTTACAGTTCATTCTTATTTCAACAAAGGGGTTTTTAACATGCCTTATTTTTACGTCTTTTTATTATTATTAACGAGCTTATTATGGGGAGGAAATTTCGTCGTTGGAAAATCGCTCGTTGATCATGCGTCTCCAATGACACTTACAAGTTTAAGATGGATGATTGCGATCGTTTGTTTATTACCAATGGTATGGTTTAAAGAAAAGAAAATCATTCCACCTCGTGCCGCAATACTTCCGTTACTACTAATGGGCATTTCAGGGGTTGCTCTGTTTAACATTTTTCAATTTTTAGCACTAGAAAAAACATCTGCAACAAATGTAGGGCTTATTTCTACATTAAATGCGATTTCAATTGCACTATTTTCAGTATTATTTCTAAAAGAAAAAGTAAATACACTTCAAATTCTATCAATGATTCTTTCATTCTTTGGAGTTATTCTTGTTCTATTAAAAGGTAACTTTGCCCTTTTATTTTCACTACATTTTAATAGCGGTGACTTATGGATGATGGCAGCTGTTTGTATTTGGGGAATGTATTCTGTTTGTAGTAAATGGGCAACAAAAACAACTACACCGCTCATGGCGACGTTATACTCTGGTATTTTCGGTGTTATTTTATTACTTCCATTTAACATAGGGAGCTTCACTGTTTCCAATATAAACACTTCTTTCATAACATCACTTTTATATACCGGGCTTATTTCTACCGTTCTATGTATGGTGTTTTGGAATGTTGGCGTACAAAAATTAGGTGCAACTACATCTGGTATTTTTCTAAACTTCAATCCAATTTTCACAGCTATTTTAGCCTTCCTTTTCCTCGGTGAAGAACTAACATGGATACAAATTTTAGGGACAATGATCGTTGTAACAGGATGTTATTTATTTTCTCATTTCAAAACTGCTGCTGTTCAGCCAACTAGAGCTTTAATGCGAAGACATTCTTAATCAAAAAAACATCGCCACCAAAGTGGCGATGTTTTTATTTACCTTTCATTTCTTTCACATACTTCTTTTCTTCTTCTGGCGATAAACGTTCTGTTTCCTTTCCAGTATCACCACCTTGAATTTCCCACAAAAAGTTATGCTCCTCAACCGTTTGTGAAAAATCCCCTTTCTCCCAGCGCTCCAAAGTAGCAAGTAGCTTTGATTTATATTTGAAATTTGTACTGCTTTCTACTGCTTCCTTCGCACTACGAATTTCCTTATTTGTCATTTCAATAAATCCCCATTTTTCAGAGGATTTCACTTTTTGATGTACCATCCTATGCATGGTAGAAATAATTTCATCTTCACTAGCTTGTTGCTTCTCTTCCTTTTCTTTCTTCCCTTGTTGCCCCGTTACATTTTGTGCTTTCAGACTCTTCTCCTCTTCTTCTATATAATTAAGAAGTTTCGTAACACCGAATACAGCTCCTATCGCAATTACAATCATTGTAATTGTCCCTATAATTCATTTTTTCATATTATGTATTCCCCGTTCCCCTAATAATCACATAAACAAATGGAATCGCCTGCGCACAGCCGATTCCATTTGTTTCCTTATTCCATTTTAAACCTTCATCGTTTCTCGCACAATATAACTATCCACATATTGCTTAAATTTTATGATTTTTCCATTTTCAAGCTGCCATATATGAACAAATTCTGCTTCAAACAATTTTCCCGTTTCTTTATAAACTCCTGAATAAACACCTTCAGCAATAATTACATCTTTTCCGTTTACTTCATGATACGTATTTACACTCGCTTTATAATCATCCCATTCTGATCCTAAACGACTAAATACATTTTCCATTATAGCCTCTGTACCTATATACGTTCCGCCGTACGGGAAACCTTTTGCCTCTGTCCATTCTACTTTTTCAGAGAGGGCTTCTGCTAAATGTTTTGCATTCGAAGAAGCTGATCCTTCATACGTGCCTTGAATAATTTCTAAATTTGATTTAAGCATAGTACTTCCTCCCTCGTTTATTTATTTTTCACACGAAGTGTAATTGAATCGGTTACACCTTGCGTGAAAAATATTCAAATTATTTTATTCTTAATCCAGTTATTGTAACTATTATAGTTACAATAACTCTTTAAGTCAACAATTTATAAATAAAATTTACTTCGTTTTCATTACTTTCTCTTTTAAGAAACGATCTACATATCCTTCTGCTTTTACAACGAATAAGTACGCACCCATTGATAATAACGCAAGATCTAATTCATACCCTGGATTCTTTCCATCTCCTAATAATCCTGCTGCTCCATTTACCTTTACGATAGCTCCAGCTAAAATAAGGGCGAATAACAATCCTACATATCGTACACCTAAACCGATAATTAATAATATACCACCAACTAATTCAACAGTTGCTACGCCATACGCAAGACCACCTGGTAAACCGATGCTTGTAAACCATCCTGCTACGTTATCTATACCTGATTGAAACTTTGCTAAACCGTGTGCAAAGAACGTAACTCCTAACACGATACGAATAATTAAATTCCCAATATATTGATTCATTTTGAACTCTCCTTTTTGTTTCGTTATGGTGAACATTTATTCACAAGACAAAACAATACGGTATTTCTTTTCATTCGTCAAATGCTTTTTTTAAAGAAAACAAAAAACATTATCCGTTTTACGAATAATGTCTTTTACAAAATAGCTCTAATTCAAGCTTTTACTCTATCACACAGAAAAAGTTGAAACTTTTTTCCAGCATCAATATACGGCAATAAAGACACGTCCTCTTCCATAACCATTCCGACAACGTTCACTTTCTCATCTTCAAGTAAATCATTTATAACAATTTGCATTTCACCAGCATATCTACCGTACAATTCATTATCAATTGTAATGCTGCCTTTCTTTCTTGAAATTGTATTCATTGGTTGTAATACAACTTTATTTTCTTCGCGCGATTCTACAGAGCGAATGACATCACGAGCTGGATCAAGCCGGTTCGTATGCACTCGTTCTAACAGTTGTACAGTGTCGCTATCATTTATAAATGATTGGTATCTCACTGGAATAATTCCATTACTCGCAATTGCGATTTCTTGTACACTTTCTATGCTCCCGCTTATATCCCCAATTAGCACTTTATCGACGTCACACTCTTGCACAAGTTCTAAATACGCTTCAAGCGGCCGCATATAGCGGTGTTTTTCTAATGTCGGTAAACCTTCACATAATGGACCGCGTTTTTCACCATCTCCCGGAATAAATGCCATCGTTTTTATTCCGCACTCATATAAATACTTATTTTGTTTTTGTAAAAATGACTTTGCTAGTCCTGTTTCTGGACGCGGGTAAAAATTATGCCACGCTTCTACACGATCTACTCGGATATTTTCCGTAAGTAACTCTCTCCAAAATGATTCTGTAATCGTACTCGCATTCAAAGCTACTTTCATTTTATGAGATACGTGTGCAATTTCTTTCGGTGTGATGCCATAATCCATTCGTAAACCAGTAATGCCCCACTCTACTAACTCTTCCACATTTTCGTACATCATTCCTAAATGGTGTAGCGATTTTGGAGAAACATCGACCATTAATTCCATTTCATTTTCAAGAGCCTGCTTCCCAAGTATTTGAATCAACTCTTTATATGTACCAGGATCATCCTCTGGTATATGGAGTGATGTAAAAATAGATGAAAACCCGTTTTGCTTCGCTACTTTTAGCCACTCTTCTTGTTTCGTTACTCGTTCTTTTGAAAGATAAATTGAAACTCCTATCATATGAATCTCCCTTTCTATGAATAGAAAAAGAGAAAGGAATCCCTTTCTCTATATGTTTTCTGCCATTTCTTCTTTGAATCCGAAGAAGTACGTAAAGATGAATCCGAACGTATATGCAACTACTAATCCAAGGAAATATAATAAATATTTATTATCAGCAATTAACGGAATTAATGATAATCCTGATACACCGATTCCGAGTGCTGCTGTTTTCATAACTGCTTGGACTGCACCACCAACAGCGGCGCCTAGACAAGCAGTAAGAAACGGTTTTCCCAGTGGTAATGTAACCCCGTATAATAACGGTTCGCCAATTCCTAAAAAACCAACTGGTAATGCACCTTTAATTACATTACGAAGTCGTTTGTTTTTTGTTTTCACAAAAATCGCAATCGCCGCTCCTACTTGCCCAGCACCTGCCATTGCCAATACTGGTAATAAAGGCGTTACGTGAGTTTGATTAATAAATTCCATATGAATCGGTGTTAAACCGTGATGCAATCCGACCATAACGAGAGGTAAAAATGTTCCGGCAAGCACAGCTCCAGCAAACGCTCCGCCAATATTTAAAATCGCATTAATTCCGCTTGTAATTCCTTCAGATAAGAAACCTGCTACCGGCTGAATCGCTAACATCGTTACGATACTCACCACTAACACAGTAATAAGCGGCGTTACAATAATATCAACTGCATTTGGTACAGCTTTTCGAACTTGTCTTTCCACTACAACCATAAGCCACGCTGCAAAAATAACTGCAAACAATCCCCCCCGCCCGGGTACTAGCGCTTCACCGAATAATTTTACATTCGCCATTGCCGGGTTAAAAATTAAAATACCAGCAATTGCCCCAAGAACTGGTGTCCCGCCAAATTCTTTCGCTGTATTCCAACCGACTAAAATGCCTAAGAATGTAAAGATACCGCCACCAATAAGTAGTAACATTTGTAGCCACGTTGCATTCGGATCAGCACCTGCGTTTTTCGCAAAGTTAGCGACCCCGTTTATAATACCTGACGCAACAAGCCCCGGAATTAACGGAATGAAAATACTTCCTATTTTGCGTAAAAAGTTTTTCACTGGTGTATTATTTTTCTTCTTAATCTCTGACTTCATCTCTTGCCCAAGATCTTCAAGGTGATGATCTGCCACTTCACCAATTCTGAGTCCTGTTAAAACTTCCATTTCAGCCGCTACTTTATTTACCGTTCCTGGACCAACGACAACTTGAAGTGTTTCATCTTCAATCACGCCCATAACGCCTTCAACCTTTTTCAAAAGATCCATGTTCACTTTACTTTCATCATGAAGCGTTAGTCGTAACCTCGTCATACAATGAGCAATGCCACGAATATTTTTTACTCCCCCAAGCTGCTCCGTAATCCTACTGGCCATTATCTCTTCTTTCTTCATAATAGAATCCCCCTCCCCATAGTTTAAAGTGCCTTCTTCACAAATCCTTTCGCCGCTTTTAATTTTTCTAGTGCTTCCCCATATTCACACTGTAGTAATATCATAACGATTGCTGCTTTCACATTACGTTCTGCTTTCTCATAATACTCTGTAGCTACTTCATAACTAGCGCCTGTCGCTTCCACAATAATTCGTTTTGAACGTTCTACCAATTTTTCATTTGTAGACTGAACATCTACCATTAAGTTTTTATACACTTTTCCTACACCAATCATAGACGCTGTAGAAATCATATTCAGTACTAGTTTTTGCGCTGTGCCAGCCTTCAAACGTGTTGAGCCTGTTAATATCTCTGCGCCTGTTTCTACTTCCACATTTAGTTTTGCATATTTACTTATTTCAGCATTTTTATTACAAGAAATACTCGCTGTACTCGCTCCCACACTACTTGCATATTTCAATCCGCCAATTACATAAGGTGTTCTACCACTTGCTGCAATTCCAATGACCGTGTCTTTCTCATTTAATCCAATACTTTTTAAATCTTCTTCTGCTAACTCTTCCCGATCTTCGGCACCTTCCACCGCTTTAGTAAACGCTTTCAATCCACCTGCTATAAATCCTTGCACCATTTTGTCATCTGTTCCAAATGTCGGGGGACATTCCACTGCGTCTAAAATACCTAAACGACCACTCGTACCAGCCCCAATATAAATTAACCGTCCAGCTTCTTCAAAAGACTTAATAACAATTTGTACAACCTTCTCAATTTCTTCTATTTCATTTTCAACTGCTAACGCAACAGTTCGATCTTCTTGATTCATACTTTGTAACACTTCTTTTATGCTCATCTCATCTAAATTCATCGTCTTCTCATTGCGATGTTCTGTAGATAAATTTTCTAACATATTGTCACCTTCTTCGAAATTTAATTTCACATTTTTATTATAACTTTAAGAAATTTAAAATCAATATTACTTTCTTATTTTATGAAATTTTCTTTCTTTTCATGACGAATTTATGTCCAGCCACACAAAAAAGATGGGTTGCCCCATCTTTTCACTTTAACTTCCGTAACCGCAAAGCCTCTTCTCTCGTCTCCATAAATTGATCTATCACATTATTACCAATACGGTTAAAAGTAATAACATATAAAGCATCAATTATATTTAGCTGCGTCATTCGTGAAGCAATACTTGCAATGCGATGGTCTTGCTCTACATCCGGCATACAAAGGCGAATATCTGCCGCTTTATATAAAGGAGATGATTGATCTAGCTTTGTAATCGCAATAACTGTAGCTCCGCGCTTCTTCGCATATTGCGCCATTTCAAGTACATCTTTCGTACGACCAGATGTTGAAATCGCAACAAATATATCACCTTCTTTTAAATTCGTCACAAGCGGTAACATCATATGAAAATCAGATAGCATCATCGCAGTAAATCCAAGTCTAGTAAATTTATAAGCTCCGTCCATCGCCGGTGTAGCTGACCCACCTACTCCGTAAAATATAACTTTATCCGCATTTACAATACGATCTGCAGCTCTCTCAAGTTCCTTCTTATCTATCGCCGTAACGCTCGCCTCAATTGCAGCTTTATTCACATATGTAACTTTATTAAACAAATCGTACGGTCCATCTTCCGTATTCATCACTGAAAAATCATTAATATTATAATCAGCAATCGTTAATTCACGAACGAGCGCGATTTTAAATGCTTTAAAGCTCCCAATCCCAATCGACTTACAAAAGCGAACAACACTCGCCTCACTTGCGCCTGCATTCGTTGACACTTCTTTCGTCGTTAAGTTCGGAACAATCTCTGCATTCTCCATTATGTACATGGCAACCTTCTTTTCAGCTGGTGAAAATTGATCCATATTATTTTCAATTTTAAATAGTAATGTTGAAGCTTTCACTATTTAACCTCCACTTCTTACGGTTGCTTTTTATTTCGCATTTTCTCCTTCTTCATAGAGATAATAGCCATCATCACCAGGAGGATGGAACACATTTACAGTGCGATTCCCTTTTTGATAAACGGTTCTTTCCCCTTCTGTCCACTTCTTTTCCCATCCTTTTATCCAAACTGCAAAGTCTGGTAAAAATGCAGTGTATTTATATTCTTGTGGATAACGACCTTCCACGTGAGAAGAAAACATAGAAACCGGAAAATCTTTCACCTTTGATTCTTTTCCTACAATAAATGGCATGCACAATAAAAGAAGTGTAACTACACCTATAACTTTTCCCCTCGTAATCTTCACCTATTTTTCTCCTCGCCTTATCATATACGTAGATTTTACCATAATTACAACCTATTCACGCTATATGACTATTGCTTTTTCTAATAAAAAAAAGAGCTTACCTACATCAGATAAGCCCTTTCTTCCTATACAAAATACTTCTTTAAAAGTGGTGGTGTAATAATCGTCGTTAATATAACAACAATAACAATAGCTGTGAAATTTTCTTTCGCTAATAAATTTGCCGTAAGTCCATTTGCTGCGATGATAAGCGCTACTTCTCCGCGCGATACCATTCCTGCACCAATACTAATAGAAGATTGTAAATTGAATCCTGTTAATCTTGCTCCTAAACCCGATCCAATTAGCTTTGTGAAAATTGCGATGAGCGTCATAATGATAATGAACCAAAGTTGGCTTCCGATACCTTGAAATGTAATTTCCATCCCAATACTTACGAAGAAAACTGGTACAAATATCGCATACGCAATCGGTTCAATTTTATGTTCCACTTCATGTTTATACTCGGTTTGAGAAATCGCAATTCCTGCTGCAAATGCTCCAATAATACCTGCGATTCCCATCATTTCACTGTAATATGAAAAAGAGAAACAAATAATAAGAGCCGCACTAATTAACGCTTCCGACACGCGAAGTGGTACGAGCATTTTCATAATCCACGGAACTACTTTCCATGCGATAAAAACAATACTTACAAAGAAAATAATTTTCTTTGCAATAACAAGTGTTATATTCACATCTTGCGTTCCTAAAAAGCTCATTACAAACGCTAATAATATAACGACTATCACATCATCAAATACAGCCGCTCCTAAAATCGTTGTACTTTCTCTCGTATTCATCTTCCCTAAATCACGTAACGTTTGCACCGTAATACTAACCGATGTTGCGCAAAGTAATAATCCTAAAAAAATAGCATGGGATTGCATCAATCCAAAAAGCAGTCCCGTTACATATCCACCAATGAAAGGGAAAATAATTCCACCAGCCGCTACTGCAAAGGACGCTTTTAAATTCCGATTTAACTCTTCTAAATCTGTTTCAAGCCCTGCCATAAACATAAGTAGTAAAACACCAATTTCACTCAGCTCATCGATAAGTTCTGAACTATTAATAATACCGAGTACAGCAGGACCGATAATAATACCAACAATTAATTTACCAAGTACAGAAGGCTGGCCGAGTCTCACACTAATATCACCAGCTAATTTCGTACAAAGTAAAATGACGACAAGTTCAAAATAAAATAACATAGCATCTTCTCCTACTTTATAAAGTGAAACTTTAATGAATGGTTTTATCACTCCGTTAACCCTCGTCTATTTCTGCAAGTAGTTTCCCCTATTCATTCGCATTTTATTTGTCATATTTTTATTTGACAAAATATTCTGAATTATATTAAAATTAATCCAGAAATTTCAAAAAACTACATACCATAACTGTACCTTCATTCACTTACGTACTCTTTTCCAATGGATTCACACTATTCGCAGTTATGGAGATGAAAAACGGGAGGAGAGTCCAAAATGAAGTCATTATTACGAAAAAAAGCGCTTAGTACTGAATCACCAAGGCAGCTAGATCGAACATTAACGGCACTCGATTTAACGTTTTTAGGAATCGGCGCCGTAATTGGGACAGGGATTTTTGTATTAACAGGTATCGTAGCGGCAAAACATTCTGGCCCTGGTATTATGCTTTCATTCCTTATTGCTGCATTTACTTGTGCTTGTGTAGCCTTTTGTTATGCCGAATTCGCTTCTTCTATACCAGTCTCAGGCAGTGTTTACACTTATGCATACATGACTGTCGGAGAAGTTGTCGCCTTTATCGTTGGTTGGTGTTTAATGCTCGAATATTTACTCGCTGTTGCAGCGGTAGCTGTTGGCTGGTCTGGATATTTACAATCATTACTTCAAGGATTCAATATACACCTTCCCACCATTATTTCCTCGGCCCCTGGAACAGGAAAAGGTGGTCTCATTGATTTACCCGCTGTTTGTATTTTACTTCTCATTACTGGGCTTTTAAGTTTTGGTATACGCGAAAGCGCACGCATTAATAATATTATGGTCCTTATAAAATTAGCAGTTATTATCGCCTTTATCGTAGCAGGTGCAAAATATGTAAAGCCTGAAAATTGGACACCGTTCATTCCATTCGGGTACGACGGTATTATTACTGGAGCTGCCACTGTCTTCTTCGCCTTTTTAGGTTTTGATGCAATCGCAACCGCGGCAGAAGAAACGAAAAAACCGCAGCGTGATTTACCAATTGGCATTATCGGTTCCCTTCTTATTTGTACAGTTTTATACATGATCGTATCTTTCGTTTTAACAGGCATGGTCCCTTATACGCAATTAGACGTTTCTGACCCAGTTGCATTCGCACTACATTTCGTTGGCGAAGATGCAATTGCGGGGCTACTTGCAGTTGGTGCGATGACAGGAATGACCACCGTTCTTTTAGTCGTTATGTATGGACAAGTTCGCGTTTCGTATGCAATGAGCCGAGACGGTTTACTGCCAAAAGCATTAGCACGCGTAAATAAAAAAGTAAAAATCCCTTTACTAAACACATGGATTACTGGAGTATTTGCAGCTTTATTAGCAGGACTTTTAGATCTACATTTACTAGCTAATTTAGTAAACATCGGTACATTAACAGCCTTCACATTCGTTTGCTGCGCTGTGCTTATTTTACGGAAAACCCACCCTGATTTAAAACGCGGATTCCGTGCACCACTCGTACCTGTACTACCAGTTGTCGCTATTCTTTGTTGTTTATATTTAATGATTAATTTGTCTAAAACGACATGGATCAGCTTTGCAGTCTGGCTTATAATCGGTTTATGTGTCTATTTCTTCTACTCTAGAAAACATAGTCATCTAGCTAATGAAAAAACAAATGATGAAGAGAAAAAAGCATAACAAAATAGCTCGCCGATAAAACGGCGAGCTATTTTCATGTTTTATTATGTTTTTTCGTTAACGATTGTAAATTGAAAAATATACCGCTGCCCACATAGGCTTCAGCCTTTGCATACTTATCCACTTACTTCGTCTCTTTCTTTTTCTTTCTCCACGCGTTTACACTATCAAAGAAAAAGTTAATAAATAACGTACCTAAACCCGCCAATAAAAAAGTCATTAAAAATAGAATCCAAATACTTTTATCTTTTAATAAATAATATCCTACAAGGAGCACAACGGCGATCCATACATATTCAAGAATTCTTTTTAGCTTTTTCTCTTCCAAATTATTCGCTCCCTTTTTCTATACTACTTTTAGTATAACAAAAAAGAAGCCTATCATGATAAGCTTCTTTTTCTTATACCTTACTTGTTGATACTTTTTTCAACCAATGAAATAGCATGCTCTAACGTACGATTCATTGATTCTACATACTCATCTTTTACATTTTTATCTTTTAACACAGCTTCTGCAACAGTGATTTTTTGACTCAATGATTTCACTGAACCGTCCGTTACATTTGTAGCTTGCGCTTTTTTCACTACTGTTTTTGCAGTTTCAATATTGATCTGTAATTTTTCTTTCGGTGTTTTCGGTTGTTCTTCTGCTACTTTAGATTGTACAAATGTTACATTAGCTGTTTTTAATTCGTTATATGTTTGAACGATTTGCTCTCCAGTACTTCCTACATTTTCAAACGCTTGCTTTGCATTATTATAGCTCTTCTCTAATTCTTGAAATGCTTCTTTTGAATATTGACCTGGTTTGTCACCAAACTCATACTTACCAGCTAACACTTCTTTTACTTTTCCAAGTTCTTCATATAAAGCGTTTACTTCTTCTAACTTTGTACGGTTAGAAAACTCATTATACGCTGCTAATACTTCTGAAGAACTTAACGCTTTACTATATAGTTTCGCAAGCGCAATTTGTCCATTTAACGGAATACCACCATTGCCATTGCTATCTGGATCTGCACCAAGGGCAAATGGTACGTTCGGATGATACACTTTCCCTTGAGCTGGCTGGCTATTTACTTTTTTACCATCTACATAAATTGCTACTTCACTTCCGTTATACGTTCCTGTTAAATGATACGTTTTGTTCGCTTCTAATTGAACGCCAACACGTTTATAACTTCCGCCAATATGAGCCCATAATTCTACATATCCACTTCCTGTAGACTCAAAACCAATTCCACCGCTCTCTGTATTTTGCAAAATACCTTGTCCGCGAATTTCATTCATTGAAAATACAGTTTCCAACGTAAATGAATTTGCTACTTTTTCTTTTTGTGCTACTGAGAATGGAAGGTACCAAAATGTATTTGCTTTTCCATTTAATTTCATTGCATTTGTTTTCAAAGCTTTATCATATTCAATAGATACATTGCCTTTCACATCACCTTTCGTTCCAAACGGTGAGTTATCTTTAAATGTACCATCTAAAAAATTCACATCAAAAACGTCTGCCTTTGGTACTTTCACATTCGGATCAATATTATCTTTTTTCGTTGTGATTTCTGCAGTTAGCGGTTGCGCACTTTCATTGCCAAACGAATCAATTGCAACTACTTCAAGTGTATATGTTTTCCCGCCATCTAATCCAGCAAGCGTGAATGTAAGCTCTTTCGGCACTGGATCACGATAAAACTCAGAGAACGCTAATAACTTATTTTTAATTTCACCTGTTTGCTTATCCTTCGCTTGTACGCGATAAGAATGAACAAGAAGGTTATCCACTGCTTGTGGGAATGTCACAGTTGCTGCGTTTTCCGTTACATTTGATACTGTCAACTTTGCATCTTTCTTGAAAGATGGCTTTTCTTTATCGCGATCTTCTACATGCGTAAATATTTCTTTCTTTGATGGCAACTGAATTTTCCATGGCTCGCCTGTCCAAGAATTCGTATGGAAATCACGGCGATTAATTGTTACTTCTTTATCATCCACTTCTACTAATAGCCCTTGGCTTAACGTGCTAGCTCCTGACGGGATATTTCCTTGTACTTTACCACCTTCAACCTCCATATAACTTACTGAAGATGTACCAACTGATGTAAAGTCTTTTTGATGAATCGATCTTGGATCATCTAACGGATAATGTGAATGACCTGAAAACGTAATTACTTGTGGGTATTCTTTTAATACCGCATTAATTTTCGCACTATCTTTCGTTCCCCATTCTTGGCTACCGTACACTGTATCTTTAATATGTTGATGTAAAAATACGAAAATCGGTTTTTCTGGATCATCTTTTTGTGCCTTTGCCATTTCTTCTTTTAACCAATTAATTTGCTTGTCCGAATAATAGCCATGCGTTGTTCCATCCTCCGGTGACATTACGATAAAATGATACCCTTTTACTACATTATGATAATAAATTGATTCCATTCCTGTCTTTTCTAAAAAACGCTTCTGCGCTCCCTCTACAGATAAGCCGTTCCAATAATCATGATTACCTAGAGAATTCATTCGTACCGCATCTTTACTTGCATTTTCGTTATACACTTGCATGAAACGATCATATTGCTTTACTGAACCCGAATCAGTAAAATCACCTACAATGACAAACGCGTCTTGCTTTGGTGCAAGCGTATTAAATTGTTCAATCGCTCTTTTCCAGCGGAACGTATCATCTGTTCCACTATCTTTAATATGCACATCACTTACAACTGGAAAAACAAGTTTTTTCTCACTTGGCGACTTTTCTTGTTTTTTCTCTTCCGCTTTGACTGGTGTATTCCACGGCAATGATACAAAAGCTAATACAAAAACCATCAATAATCCAATAAGGCCTTTTACTTTTCGTAAAGCAGTTCTTTCCACGTGAATCCTCCTCATAATAATTGATTCATTACAAGGGCTATTTTATCTTAAACATATTAATATCGTTTAAATAACAAATGAATTTTATTAGATTTTTGTAAACATACAGTTAATTAGGTGTTAAGTCCAACATTACTCGTACTATTGTATACAACCACCTTTTGTCTAAAAGAGTCTGATTATTCTTTTCTCATGTCTATTCACATATAATCTTTTCTATAACATTAATGATAAGTTAAGCTGTAAGCCTATTAGACAATCTTAATTTTAAAAATTTTCTTCTTTTCTTAACACATCGGCCATGCTTCTACATTTAATAGTAGTAAAAGACAACTTACAAAGGAGGGGTTGTATTGAAGAACAAAAAAAATATTGGCTGTTTCGCTCCTTTATCTATCATTTGTCCAGACCCTTGTCCACCGCCCCCTCCTCCAAATCCAAGTTGTGAGCGAGTAACAAATGAATTTGCAGGGAATTTCCTCATAACTAATAACACCATTCCCTCTGCCAAAGATGCACTACAATCAATGATACTGTGACAAAGTGATGGGATACTGCTTATATCAGGTACTGTCTCGGTTTACAATAGTACTAGCAGCACTGAAGCAATTACAATTCAAATCATTGGAGCAGTAACCAATATTTTCACTGTGTTTCCTGGCAATACAATATCTTACACAGGTAAAGATTTAAAATCCGTTAGTATTATTAATATACAAAATAATCCTTCACTATATTTAGAAGGCAAGTACTGTTGCCAATTTACATGTTGCTTATAGAATACCAATTTTATTACTTCCTCAATTTAAAAAAAGCATACCATTTACGGTATGCTTTTCTTACGATTAGTCAACCTATAGATTTTTGATGGATTGAGTACCAAAAATCTATATCACACATGTATCCACGTATAACGCATACTAAATACCCCTAATATGATTCTTTTTTTTACTA
>Ga0209130_1001109_pt1 | contig 19835 bp, 20 predicted proteins | sample AraplaMF_Cvi_mLB_FD_184264 | JGI IMG/M metagenome (GOLD analysis project Ga0209130, IMG submission 184264) | Arabidopsis root microbial communities from the University of North Carolina, USA - plate scrape MF_Cvi_mLB (SPAdes) (version 2) | ecosystem: Host-associated > Plants > Roots > Endosphere...
CGCCGCGGCCGGCCACCGAAAAACGGAGCCTCCGATCTCCACACCGGCTGATCACCGACCACCACCACCGTGCCAGGTGGGGAATTTTACTCCGGCGGAAATGGGGATTCTTCAGCCGGCATTGACAGATGGCGCAGCCGGACCAATTCTTGCCGTCGAGCGACGGCCTCGCCACGCCGGAGCTGCAACTCGGCCACTTCCTGTCGATGTGCGACGACACCGGGCTGTTCCAGCACGCGGTCCATTCGGTGCCCGATCGCTCCCACGGCTATTGCATCGACGACAATGCCCGCGCGCTGCTGGTGGCATGTGCGCTCAACACCCCCCACGACCCGCGCCTGCCCGAGCCCTTGACGGCCCGCCTGGCCGCCTTCGTCCAGCATGCGTGGAACCCCGACACCAAGCGGTTCCGCAACTTCATGGGCTTCGACCGCCGCTGGCTCGAGGACAGCGGCTCCGAAGACAGCCACGGGCGGACCCTCTGGGCCCTGGGCGAGTGCGCCCGGGGCGACACCAGCGCATCGCGGCGACGCTGGGCCATCTCGCTGTTCGCCGAGGCGCTGCCGACAGCCGAGAGCTTCCGCTCGCCGCGGGCATGGGCCTTCACGCTGCTCGGGCTCGACGCCTATTGCGCCGTCGTTGCCCACGATCCCCTTGCCGAGCGTGTCCGCCATACCCTCGCTGACAGGCTCATGGCCATCCTGTCGGCGGTCGAGACCCAGGATTGGGTGTGGTTCGAGGAGGGGCTGGCCTACGACAATGCGCGTCTGCCTCAGGCCCTGGTCGTCACCGGAATGGCCATGGCGTCACCCGCCCTTGTCGATGCCGGCCTGCGAACCCTGCATTGGCTGATGGCGCTGCAGACGACGCCGGCGGGCCTGTTCCGGCCGGTCGGGTCGAAGAGCTTTGGCGACTGGCGGACGTTGCCGCAGCCCTTCGATCAGCAACCCCTGGAAGCCGCGGCGGCGATCTCGGCCTGCCTGGCGGCGTGGCGGGCGGACGACGGCGCCGAATGGAAAGCCGGCGCGGCACGGGCCTTTGCCTGGTTCCTCGGCGGCAACGACCTGGCGCTGTCCTTGGTCGATCCCGAAACCGGCAGTTGCCGCGATGGCCTGCATCCCGACCGCCTGAACGATAACCGGGGCGGCGAGTCCGTGGTGTCCTATCTTCTCGGCCTTTCGGAGATTCGCCAGATCGCCCGCCTCAGCGAGGGCCGTGCGAAATTCGTGCCGCGCCTCGCCTAGATCACAGTGAGGCATAGATGAAGTGGACATGTCTCGCTCTTATTGGACTTTCCGCTCTGATTCAGCCCGGCCGGACTGTCCGTTCTTCTTCGTGCGGGAGTTCCCGCCGGAGGGAGGCGCATCGTCCGACGGGTCCCAGGACATCGGGCGGGGCACGTCGTCATAGCTCGTCCACGGGTCGCCCGGCTCGCCCTCGGCTGCCGCGATCTCGGCGCTCCGCCGCTCGCTGAGCTCCTGCTCGGTCTTTTCGCCCTCGGCCCCATCCTCGACGTCACGATCGCCGAGCTCCGTCTCGCCTTGGGTCACGCCCACGTTGCCGACGGGATCGGCGACATACAGCCAGTCGCGTCCGAACGGCGCCTCGGCGCCCTCGTTCCAAGGTCCGCGGTGATCTTCGCCCTGCGACATGTTGAAGGCGGTCGCGACATAGCGCGGATCGCCCTGCAGGATCCCGGGCGGGAAGTTCGGCTGGATGGTCTCGATCGCCGCCTCGAACTGCCGGAAATGCGTGATCTCCCGGGTCATCAGGAACCGCAAGGTCTCGCGCACATAGGGGTCGTCGGTAAACTTCAACAGATATTCATAGACGATCTTGGCGCGGGATTCGGCGGCGATGTTGGAGCGCAGGTCGACCGTCATGTCGCCATTGGCGTTGACATAGGCGCCGCTCCAGGGGTTGCCCTGGCTGTCCTCCAGCAGCGGGCCGCCGCCGCTCAGCGTAGCGAAGTGCGGCATCGCCAGGGCCTCGTGGATCAGCGACTCCCGCCCAGCGCTGCCGCTCTCGCGCAGGCTCGGCAGGCCCGTGACATCCAGCGCGTCCTTGAGCCCGCCATTCACCCCATTGAGCAGCATGGTGATGGTTGCGCCAACGATCTCGAGATGCGACAGCTCCTCGGTCGCGATGTCCATCAGGAGGTCGTACTTGTCGGGATATGGTTTGCGCGCCGCATAGGCCTGGACGAAGTATTGCATCGCCGCCTTCAGTTCGCCATTGCCGCCGCCGAACTGCTCGAGGAGCAGCTTGGCGAAGCGGGGATCCGGCTCGGAGACCCGCGCGTTGAATTGCAACTGCTTGATATGAATGAACATGGAACAACTTTCTGAAAAGGTGTGGATCTGTTGGTGTCAGCGTTTGGCGGCAACGCCGGCCCTCGAGCGGGCCAGATAGCCCTCGGTCAGGGCCGGCATTTGCTCCCAGAGCCAATCGCCCATCTCCTCCTCTTCCCTCTGGATGACCTCACAGATGTCCGCGATGTTGGGCTCGCCGACAGCGCGCGCCGCGGCCGCGAGCATGCGATAGCTCGCAGCTTCGAACTGCTCGAAGGAGTAGCCGCCGAGCGCGTGCTTCAGGACCTCGTCCTCGCTCATGGCGTGGAACATCCCCTGGACGTTCGCGACCGTCTTCTGGGCCAGATCCTTCAGGGTGGACGGGTCGGCGCCGAGCCGGCCCAGGCATTCCTCGACCGCGTCGCGCTGGCGGTGGGTCTGCTGAAGATGAGCCTCCACCTTGGCGCGGGCCTCGGGGTAGGTCTCCAACCGGCTCGCCTGGGTCTCCAGGAGAGAGATCGCCTGGCCTTCCATTGCGTAGGCATCTCGAAGCCAGTGCACGAGATGTTCTCGAGCATCCGTCATTTCTGCAACCTTTCGGGTAAGAGGAGGCGTTGGCAGGGCAATGGCGCCGAGAAGGACGTCGTTCCACTTTTGTCTAAACGAGTCGACAGAATCTTTAATAAGAGTCACTTCCATGCAAATCGCGCGGCGACTGTCCTAACCGATTGCCCAAATGATGAGATGCAGGATTTAACAAATACTATTTTAAGCGTGGCCGGTTCGCCTCGTTCCCTCTGAAATACCAGTGAAATCTTGGGGTGCTGATCGATACGACGCATGGTCGACCCTTGAATTGAGATCGCTCGAGGTCGCCGACGGCGAGCGAGATGCCGACCAGCAAAATTGCATCATCGCTCGCCGCGGCGTGCGGTCACGCCGCCTTGCGGTTCAGGCTGCTCTCCGCGAGCCTCGACAGCAGCAGGTCGGTCTTCTTCTCCTCCTGCAGCGTCTGGTCGAGCAGCCGCACGGCCTCGGGCAGGTTCAACTTGGCGGCCCAGGCCTTGAGCGTACCGTAGCGGGAGATCTCGTAGTGCTCGACAGCCTGGGCGCCCGAGAGCAGCCCAGCATCGAGCGCGGAGGTGTCCTTGAACTCCTCCATGATCTCTTTGCCCTCGTCGATGATGCCGAGGATGGCGTCGCAGGTCTTGCCCTGCGCCCGCTTGCCGAGCAGTTCGAACACCTGCTCGAGGCGATCGACCTGGCCCTCGGTCTCGTCGCGATGCGTCTCGAAGGCCGCCTTGAGTTCGGCGGACTGTGCGGCCTTCGCCATCTTAGGAAGCGCCTTCAGGATCTGTTTCTCGGCGTAGTAGATGTCCTTCAGCGTGCCGAGGAACAGGTCGTCCAATGTCTTGTCGGGGGTCGCCATGGATGTCCCTTTCAGATCTGTCGAGTGATGCGTAGCAGGATGAAGCCCGGTAACCCAGTCGATGGCATCCTTCACCCGGCGCTGCTGTCGCGCGATGCGATCGATGCGCGGTTGTGCTGGCCACCGGAGTCGCTCATAACAATTGAATAGGTTTGATTGGATCTTTGTTCCTCTTATGACTACGCGATCAAGACCAACCGATACGAAGCGGGTCGCATTCAGGTCGGAGCAAAAAGTAAACGCGCGCGTGGCTCCGCAGCCGTTATTTCTGCGGAACCGTCACTCCGAAGGGCCGCTTTTCAGGATCATGAGGGAAATATTCGTGTTCGGCGGGCTCGATCGAAACCTGGCGTTGCATGGAGCGACGATTCTGCGGATCGTTGACCCTGAGAAGGGCTGACGTCGCAAGTTTCACACAGGCATTTTCTTAGAAGCAGCATGGCAAACAGCAACCGCCGATCGGCCGCGGAAAACCCCTCCTCCGGCGGGCGCACAGTGGCGGCCGGGCGAGAGCCGGGGGCCGAGGCGGCCACGGCGGACAGGCGTTTGGTGGTCGGGATCGGCGCATCGGCCGGCGGGCTCGACGCCTACAAGGCGTTCTTCAGCAAGATGCCGGCCGACAGCGGCATGGCCTTCGTGCTGGTGCAGCATCTCGACCCCAAACCGGGCCCGGCCGGAAGCGGTTGCACGCCCTGCCCCTCCCGCCCCTTGTCGTCGGGACGAGACTGGCCCGGCTGCGTCGGAGTCGGCCGATCGCCCTGCTGATCGACCTGCCGGGCGGCGTCCCTTGGCCCGGGTGCCCCTGGCCGGGCTGTCCGGGCTGGTCGGGACGGTCGCGGTTCGGCTGGTTGCCCTGGCTTGGTTGTTCGGATCGGCATTCGACATGTCCGTTCTCCTGGGCGCTATGCCCTGACAAAAGAACCGAATCTTTGTATGCGGCGTTCCAGAAAGAAGAAATAAACGTCGAAAAAATGAACCTCATCAATATTTACGTCGCTTTCCGATCACCGAAATTAATCATTGATAATTGGGTCGCTATTTTCACGTTGCGTATCGCGGTTGCCATGATTTTGATCTGGCCGCTCTGACACTGCGAGCGTCGCCCGGAACCGCGAGGGCCGCGGTGCCATTCCCTGAAGGTCCCCAGCCCGGAGATCCCTCCATGCCGCTCAAAGCGATCGCGATCAACTGCACCTTGAAGCCGTCCGCCGGCGCGCCCGAGCCGTCATCGACCGACCGGCTCCTGAATGAGGTGCTGGCCGCCCTGGCCGAGCATGACGTCGCTGGCGAGCTCATCCGGGCGGCCGATCACGACATCAAGCCGGGCGTGACCTCCGACGAGGGTCCCGGCGACGCCTGGCCCGCCTTGCGGCGCAAGATCCTCGCCGCACCTGATCCGCGGCCTTCCGCACTCGCATACCCTTGTCGCGGGCGCGGGGCGGTGATCATCGCTCGCAGCGCTCGAGGCCCATGCCGAGGAGATCCTGGGGCTGATTGAACAGACGCCGGACATCACCTTGAGCGAGATCGCGGCGCATCTGGCCGAGGTGCATGGCCTCAAGGCGGCGCCGAGCAGCGTGTGGCGCCTGCTCGACCGACACGGCATGACCTTCAAAAAAACCGCGCACGCCGCCGAGCAGCAGCGTCCTGACGTCCTGCGGCGGCGACGCGCCTGGTTCGAACTGCAGCCGGAGTTGGATCCCGAACAGCTGGTCTTCATCGACGAGACCGGCACCTCGACCAAGATGGCCCGCCGCTGCGGCCGGGCTCGCCGCGGCCAGCGCTGCCGGGCGCCCGTGCCGCACGGGCACTGGAAGACCACGACCTTCGTCGGTGCCCTGCGGCTCCATGGCATGACCGCGCCGATGGTGCTCGACGGCGCCATGCACGGACCTGCCTTCCTGGCTTATGTCGAGCAGGTCCTGGCGCCGACGCTGAACCCGGGCGACATCGTCGTCATGGACAACCTGCCTGCCCACAAGCCGGTCGCCGTGCGCAGGGCCATCGAAGCCATCGGCGCCGAACTGCGCTTCCTGCCGGCCTACAGCCCCGACCTCAACCCGATCGAGTTGGCCTTCTCCAAGCTCAAGGCCTTCCTGAAGAAGCTCGCCCCAGGAGCGTCGACGACCTCTGGCAGGCGATCGCATTGGCCGTCGAGATCTTCACTCCCGACGACTGCCAGAACTTCTTTGCTGCTGCAGAATATGACCTCGATTGATCAGAAAATGCTCTAGGATCCGCCCCGCTTACTGGTCCAAAATGGCCCGGATGCGCGACGCCAGGGCAGCGTAGGTGAACGGCTTTGTGATCAGCTCGACACCGGCCTCCAGCCGGCCGTCGCGCATGATGGCGTTGCGGGCATAGCCGGTGGTGAACAGCACCTTCAGCTCCGGCCGGATGGCCCGCGCGCGCTCCGCCAGCTGCTCGCCATTGACGCCACCGGGCAGCACGATGTCGGAGAAAAGCAGGTCGACACGGCCATCCTGCCGCTCGAGCAGCCGCAGGGCCGACGCGCTGTCATGCGCCTCCAGCACCCGATAGCCCAGCTCCCTCAAAATCTCGACCGAATACATCCGCACATCGTCGTCATCCTCGACCACCAGGATGGTCTCAGATCGCGAGCCCGGCGGTGGCTTCTGCGGGGCGTCGGCGACGATCTCCTCGATCGTTTCGCCCATCAGCCTCGGCAGGTAGATCCTGACCGTCGTGCCCTGGTCGATCTCAGAATAGACCTTCACATGGCCGCCGGACTGCTTGACGAAGCCGTAGACCATGGAGAGGCCCAGGCCGGTGCCCTTGCCGACCTCCTTGGTCGTGAAGAAGGGCTCGAACACGCGGATCAGCGTCTCACGGTCCATACCGGTGCCGGTGTCGGTGACCGAGATGACGGCGTACTGGCCGGGCGTCACGCCGGCATTCGCCTCGACATAGTCGTCGTCGAGCCGAGCGTTGGCGGTTTCGATCGTCAACGCTCCGCCCTGCAGCATGGCGTCTCGCGCATTGACCGCGAGGTTCAGAATCGCGTTCTCGAGCTGGTTCGGATCAACCTCGACCCGGTATACATCGTCGGCGAGGACCGTTTCGATCCGCACCGTCTCGCCCAGGGTCCGGCTGAGGAGGTCGGACATGCCGTGCACCAGCTGGTTCAGGTCCAGCGGCCGCGGGGCCAGGGGCTGGCGCCGCGAGAACGCCAGCAAGCGCTGGGTCAGCACCGCGGCCCGCCGGGCGCCGGTCATGGCGTTCTCGACCGCGCGCTGCAGCCGGGCCGGCTGCGATTTCAGGTTGCGCTGCAGGATCTCGAGATTGCCGACCACGACCTGCAGCAGGTTGTTGAAGTCGTGCGCCACGCCCCCGGTCAGGTGACCCACGGCCTCCATCTTCTGGGCCTGGCGGAGCTGGTCCTCGGCCCTGGCCAGGGCCAGCGCCTGCATCTTCTCGTCGGTCACGTCGCGGCCGACCGCATGGATCAGGCCCTGTTCCGGTACCGCCGTCCAGGAAAGCCATCGGTAGCTGCCGTCCCGGTGCCGGTACCGGTTCTCGAAGCGAAGCGTCTTCGGCCCCCGCCTCAGCTGCCCCTCATCCTCATCCATGACTGTCGTCGCGATGTCGTCGGGATGGACGAACTCCTTCAGCGTCCGACCGACGAGATCGGCCTCACGCCAACCGAACAGCGTCATCCAGGCCGGGTTGACCGCCATGATCGTCGAATCGTACCGGGCAACCAGCATGACATCCGACGACAGCCGCCACATCCGGTCGCGTTCGGCCGTGCGCTCGGTGACCCGTTGCTCCAGCGTCTGGTTCAGGGCCCGAAGCGCCTCCTCCGCCGCCCGGCGCTCATTGACGTCGCGCAGGATTGCGGTGACGAACAGTTGGGGCGCGCTTGACCAGCGCGAAGCCGACACTTCGAGGTAGCTCGGCGACCCGTCCTTGCGCCGGGCCATCACGTCGATCGGCCGGGCCAGCAGCCCGCCGGCGATGATGGTGCGCCACGCCGCCTCCCAGTCCGGCTGGTCGGCGAACAGCACGGAGACCGGGCGCCCGACAAGCTCGCCCGGCTCGTAGCCGAACTCCCGCGCGGCCGCGGGATTGGCCAGCTGAATCAGCCCCTCGGCATCGAGCGTCAGGATGGCGTCCGGCGCGCTCTCCACCACTGCGTTGTACCGGGCGTTCTGCCGCTCGCGCAGGATCTGCTCGCGGTGCGAGGCGGCCGTGACGTCGGTGATCTGGATCAGGGCATGGGGTGCCGCCCTGTCGCCGAGCGGGCGAATCGACAGGTTGTGGATCAGCTGGCCGCCGGTGTGCGTCCTCAACGGGAACACCGTCGCATGCAGCGAGTGACTCATCACGCTCGATGCGCCGGACTCCAGGGCTTCCCGGATCGCCGAGGCCAGCCGGCCGTGCCGCAGATGCGGGAACAGCTCGTCCACGGCCTTGCCCATGCAATCCGCCGGTTTCAGGCCGCTCGCGATCGCCAGCCAAGCGTTCCAGCCGACGATGCGATGCCGGGCATCCAGCACGATAATGCCGCAATCCAGGTCGTCGAAGACCGCACCGTGCAGCAGCGGATCAGGCCGGGATATCGCCATCTGGCGCCCCGTCGCCCGTTGCCCGGTAGATGAAATCACGCAGCAGGCCCTTCAGGGCCGAAAGGGACGGCATGTCCATCAGCATGGCGATATAGCCGCTGACATCGTGCTTCTTCACCACGAAGTTGATGTAGATGAAGATCACCACATCACCGCGTTCGGGCGGGGGGGCGAGGTTGAAGAACTCCGGCCCTTCACCGCGCAGCAGCTCCGGCAACGAGATCTTCAGCCTACGGTGCAGGAGGTTGGCGATCGTCGCGAGGCAGCCGTTGAGGACGACGTTGCCGGTCTCGGTCAGCGCCTCCTGTTCCAGCTCGATGATGTCCTCCAGCGGTAGGTCGCTGCCGGTCACCGCCCGCACCAGCTCGAGGCTCTTGATCTCCGGGAAGATCAGCAGGGCCCGCCCGGTGATATCGCCTTCGAACACCTGGTGAACCGCGATCAGCCGCTTCGGCTCCCGCTCGCCCAGGACCTCGATCGCCCGCTCCCGGCTCATCAGGGCGACGGTCGGCACCGAGAGCAGCACCTGCTGGCCGACCATGTCGCGCAGGTTGGTGGCCGCCCGGCTGACCCCGAGATTGACCAGTTCGGTCAGGGCGTCGAGCTCGAACTCGTCCAGTTCGGTCTGGACCGGGTCTGTCACCGCGCTACCGAGGCCAGGTGGAGCGCCGCCGCGGCGAGAAACTCCTTCAGGGCCGGGTCCGCCAGTGGCTTCGGCAGGAAGGAGGCGCCGATCTCGCGAGTCCGGTTGACGATCTCGACCTGAGTGTTGGCCGAGATCACGGCCACCGGCATCGTCGGATGCAGCTTGCGAAGATCCGCCGCCAGGTCCAGCCCGTCGCGGCCCGGCATGTTGAAGTCGAGCAGTGCGATGTCGACCGCGGAGTCCCGGACCAGCGCCAGCGCCTCGTCGGCGTTGGTCGCCTCGACTCGCGTCCACTCCGGCTGAAGCGTCCGCAAGGCTTTGGCCACGGCCATGCGCGCCAGCTTGCTGTCGTCCACCACGAGGACTCTGTAGGTCATCACCGCCATCCGACGCGGATCCATCCGGATCCGATTGCAATCAGCCTGTATCGCATCCCCGGGCCTTGGACGCTAAGCCTATTCCCCAGGGCGAACAAGCAAGGGGGCCACGACGTCGCGCAGGAAGGCGCCGCGCGGCGGCCCGCGCAGCGGCGGCTTCGCCGCCAGCAGGATCTGGACCACTGCGGTGTGGGCAGCGTCGCAGCCGCTCCAGTCCACGACCGCCCCCGGCGTCGCCAGGAGGCACTGCAGCAGCGGCTCCGCATCCTCGATCGGACAGATGCCATGCAACCGGATCGTCGCGTAGTCAAGGCGTTCGATGGTCATTGCAGCAGCCCTTGAAGATCGAGGACGATCAGCACCCGCCCGTCGCCCAGCAGGGTCGTCCCGGCCAGGCCCGGCATGCCGGCCAGCAGCCCTTCCATCGGCTTGAGCATGACCTCCAGCCGCCCCTCGAAGCGATCGACCTCGACGCCGAACACCTGCCCCCCGGCCGCCGCGACCACGATGCTCGCCTCCGGCGGGGGCTCCGCCTCGGCGCGGCCGCCGACGGCCTCGGCCAGGGCGATCAGCGGTATGGTGCGGTTCCGCAGCACGAAGGCCCGGGCCGCGCCCAACGGCGCGATCCGGTCCCGGCCGACCCGCACCGTCTCCAGCACGGCGTCGAAGGGGATGCCGAACATCTGGCCGCCAGCCTCGACCATCATCACCCGGGTCAGCATGACGGAGAAGGGCAAGGTCAGGCGCAGCGTGGTGCCCTGCCCGGCCCGGCTGTCGAGGACGACCCGGCCACCCAGCTGCTCCACGGCCGTGCGGATCGCGTCCATGCCGACCCCGCGCCCTGACCAGCCGCTCACCCCCTCGGCCGTCGAGAAGCCGGGGGCGAAGACGAGGTCGAGCGCCTTGTCGTCCGGCAAGGCGGCCAGCTCGGCGGTCGGCAGCATCTCCCGCTCGGCGGCAATGCCGCGCACCCTGGCGATGTCAACGCCGCGGCCGTCATCGGCAATGCTGACGACCAGCTGTTCCCCTGCCCGCTCTGCTGCCAGGCGGATCACGGCTGGCACCGCCTTGCCGAGGGCCGCGCGCTCCGCCGGCGTCTCGATGCCATGGTCCACCGCGTTGCGCAGTCCGTGCAGCAGCGGCTCGAACAGCGCTTCGACGATCGTCTTGTCGGCCTCGGTCGCGGCCCCGTCGACCACCAACCGGGCCTCCTTGCCGAGACTGCCCGCCATCTCGCGCACCAGCCGGGGGAACCGCTGGAACACGCGCTCCAGCGGCAGGACCCGGATGCCCAGCACGGCCTGCTGCAACTCGCCGACCAGCCGGTCGAAATGGCCGTGCTGGTCCTTGAGGATCAGCGCCAGCGCCTGCCCGTCGGCGCCGCCCTGGGCCAGGCCCAGGGCATGGTCCAGGGCGTTCTTCGCCACGGTCAGCTCACCGGCCAGCCTCATCAGCGCGTCGATGCGCTCGACATCGACCCGCATCACTCTCGCCCCCCCTTCCGGATGGGCGGGACCGGGATCCGGCGCGGCGGGCGCCGGGCCCGGCGACAGGACGGACGCTCCGTCCGGGACCTGCCGGATCGCGCCGCGCAGGATGGCCGGGTCGTGGGCCGCTTCACTGCTCGCGAGAGCGTCGCCGAGCCCGTCCGCGTCCGCCGGGCGGCCCAGGGACCGCATGACGTTCACGGCGACCCTGCCTGCCGACGCCAGCTTTCCGGCCATGCCTTCGGCGCCGGCTTCGTCGAGTAGCAGGATCTGCTCTTCCAGCACCGCGCGAGCCGCCGGCGACAGCTGTGCCGCGCCCGTGCCGTCGGTCCCGGCCTGAAGCGGCCGGATCTCGATCTGGTCGCGGACGGACATCAGGCGCTGCCCCGCCTCCTCCGGCGACGCCGTGGTCAGGGCGAGCAGGATAAGGCGGCAGGCAAAGGGATCCAGGGCGTCGAGCTCCGGCCACGGCTCGGCGGTCTCGATCCGGAGCGCCTCGACGCCGCCCACACCGGCGATCACGGCCAGCGGATCCTCGCCGCGGAAGAAGCAGGCCGGATCGGGCACGTAGCGGATGGCGGTCCGGGGCCGGGACGCGGCGGCGGGATGTCCGGCTAGAAGCGTCGCGATCCATCCGGCGGTCGACTGCTCGGGCACCGCCAGGAGGGCCAGGATGCCCGACCCGGCAAAGCGCTGCACGATGGCATCCGCGGCGGCGCCGGCATCCCGAGGCGGCTCGCCATCAGCCGCCATCAGGTCGAGCCATCGCACGACCTGATCGAGACAGGCGAGGCAGTTGCTCACCAATTCGGTGGTGACCCGGCCGGTGCCGGCGCGAAGCGCGGCCAGCACGTCTTCGGCAGCGTGCATGGCCCGTGCCATCGCCGCGAAATCGACGATGCCGGCGGCGCCCTTCAGGGTGTGGAAGGCGCGGAAGGCACTGTCGAGGCGCTCCCGGTCGTCGGGCCGCCGCTCCAGAGCCAGTAGGTCGTCGGAGGCCTGCTCGACCAGCTCCCGCGATTCGATCAGGAACTGCTCGATGAACTCGTTCATGCCGGGATCCCGCACAGCAGCGCCGCATGCTCGACCAGCGCCTTCCGGCTGATCGGCTTCACCAGATAGAAGTTCGCGCCGGCGCTGCGGGCCGCGGCCAGGTCCTGCGGGCCGGCTTCGGTGCTGGTGACCAGGGCCGGGATCGACGCGTTCGGACCGTCCTGGCCCCGCAGAGCCCGCAGGAAGGTCAAGCCGTCCATCTGCGGCATGTTGATATCGACGATCAGAAGGTCGGCCGGCGCCACGAGCAGCTTCTCCAGCGCCTCCAGTCCGTTCAGAGCCTCGTCCACCGCGTAGCCGGCCCGCTCCAGCGCCTCGCGATAGTAGAGCCGGACCAGGGCGGCATCGTCGATCACCAGGACCCGCATCCCCGTGGCATCAGGCATGGCCATCCTCCCGCGGCCGCTGGTAGACGATCGCATCGCCGAAGCGGCGCGCCTCGAACAGTGGCGAGATCCGGCTCATCGACTCGGTGTGGCCCAGGCAGATGAAGCCGCCCGGCGCCAGGGTCTCGTAGAGGTTCTCCGCCGCCACCCGGCGCGACGCATCGTCGAAATAGATCAGGACGTTGCGGCAGAAGATCACGTCGAACTGGCCGTGCGGCCGGGTATCGCCGGAATCGACCAGGTTCACGGGTGTGAAGCGGATCGATGACCGCAGGTCGTCGAGGATGGTCCAGCGATCCTGGTCGAGCGGCACGAAATACTTCGCGACGAGATCGTCGGGCAGCCGCATCAGCGCCCGCTGGCCGAACACCCCCGCGGCCGCCGCCTGCAGCGCCCGGGTGTCGATGTCGGACCCCACGATCTCCACGTCATAGCCGTCGACCTCGGGCCAGTTCTCCAGCAGCCAGATGGCGATGGAATACGGCTCCTCGCCCGTCGCGCAGGGCACTGACCAGATCCGGATCGTCCGTCCCCGGCCGTTCAAGCGCGTCCGTTCGGGCAGCAAGTCGGAGGTGAGGCAGCGGAGCTGGTGGTCCTCGCGATAGAAATAGGTCTCGTTGACCGTGAAGGCATTGATGAACTGCTCGATCTCGCCGCGAACATCGCCTCGCAGCAGGACGAAGTAGTCGGCGAACGACCTGGCACCGGTCGCCTCGATACGATCAATCACTCGCCGCTCGACATAATAGCGCTTCGTCTCGGTGAAGACCAAGCCGGTCCGCCGGTACAGGAACTCGCAGAGCCGGCGGAACTCCTCGGCCGTCACCGCCTGCGGCTCGATCACGGGCGTCCCAGCGGCTGCGACAGGATCCGCTGGGTCGCCATCTCGACGGCGAAAGCCAGGAACGGGTCGACGGGGAATCGTGTCGCGCAGTGCGCCAGCGCCGGCAGGGCAGCCGCCTCGCCGATCTCGGCCAGGACCTCGACCGCTGCCGCGCAGACATTGGCGCTGGGATCGCGCGCCAGCAGGTCGCAGAGTAGATCCGCCGCGCCGGCGATGGCCGGGTCCCGGGCCAGGTCGCAGGCCAGCAGGCGGACATCGGCATCACGGTCGCGCAACAGGCCGGCCAGATAAGGCGCCAGGGCCAGGGGCATCGCCCGCAGCGTGTCGAGCACGGCGGTCCTCAAGCCGGCATCGTCCGACCGCAGATGCGGCAGCACGGCGTCGACGGCCTCGGCGCTGCCCCTGCGCGCCAGTGCGGTCAGGATCGCCTCCCGCACCCGCGGATTGGCCTCGACCGCCAAAGCGCGGCCGAGCGCCGCGATCCCGCCCGGCTCTGACGCGGCGGTCCTCGCTGCGGCCCAGCGCCGGTCCGCCGAAGCGCTAGCCAGATCAGCGATCGCCGGTCCCGGGCTCTCCGGCGAGATGGCGTCGGGCGGGTCCTTGCGGATCAGTGGCATGTCACGGCACCAGGGTGCGAAGGTGATCGGCGATCCTATACAGCGGCAGGACCCAATCCGCGCCGTCCAGCTTGGCGAGCTCACCCGGCATGCCCCACACCACGGCCGTCTCCTCCGCCTCGGCGATCGTCTTCCCGCCCTGGGCCCGGAGCGTGGCCATGGCCGCGGCTCCATCATTGCCCATGCCCGTCAACAGGATGCCGATCAGCTGCGTTCCTGGCACCTGGGTCATGGCGGTCCGCACAAGTCGGTCCACGCTGGGGTGCCAGAGGTAGTCCGGCTGTGCCGGCGCCGTCATCGCCACCAGACCGGCGCTGCGCCGCGACACGATCAGGTCGGCGTCGCCGTGGCCGATATAGGCGCAGCCGGGCTGCAGCACGGTCGGCCGCTCCACCTCCGTCACCGACAGCGCCGCGATCCCGTCGAGCCGGCGGGCCAGCGCCCCGGTAAAGCTGGCAGGCATGTGCTGGGCGATCAGCATCGGCCAGGGAAAGTTGCGGGGCAGCGACGTTAGCAGCGCCTCAAGCGCTGGAGGTCCGCCGGTCGAGGTGCCGACCAGGACCAGGCCACCGCCGGGCGGGGCACTGCGTGCCCCAGGCGTGTCGACGACCGGCGCCGCCGGGCGGGGCGCGGGCCGGGCGCCGCCGATGCGGTGCCGCACCTTCTCCCGCAGCCGCAGGGTGGATTTCAGCTTCGCCCCAGCGGCGGCTCGGACCGTCCCGACCAGGCGCGGCGCCAGCTCGGCGATGCGCAGGGACATCGCGCCCGTCGGCTTGGTGACGAAGTCCACGGCGCCCATGCGCAAGGCTTCCAGCGTCGCCTCGGCACCGTCCGCCGTCACGGACGAGACCATGACCACCGGACAGGGGCGTTCGACCATGATGCGGTCGAGACATGTCAGGCCGTCCATGTCCGGCATCTGCACGTCGAGCGTGATCACGTCGGGCGCGAACAGCGCATGGCGGCTGAGCGCCTCCAGGCCGTTGCGGGCGAATTCGACCTCGAAATCCGATTCGGCGGCAAACACCTGGCCCAGCAGCTTCCGCACCAGCGCGGAATCGTCGACGACCAGGACCTTGATCAAGGATCCGCCCGCTTCGTCTTGGCGGCGAAGGCATCGAGCAGGCTGCGCTCCGACCGGCTGAGCAGTTCCGCCGGGTCGAGCAGCAGCACCAGACGCCCGGCCGCCTCCAGGTTCACCACCGAATGCACCAGCCGCGTCGCCTCGCCGGTGAGGTCGGGGGCGGGCTCGATCGTGTCGGCGGCGGTGCGCAGCAACCCCGACACACTGTCGACGATCAGCCCGGCGCGGTGGCGCTCGGTCCGCACCACCACGACGTGGCGCCCCGCCCCTTCCGCCAGCTTCGGCATGTCGAAGCGGCGACGCTGGTCGACCAGCGGCAACACGTCACCGCGCAGATTGATAACGCCTTCGAGGAATTTCGGCGCCTTCGGCACCCGCGTGATCCGGTCCGGCACGCGGGCGATCTCGTCCACGACGTCGATCGGGAGGCCGAACTCGTCGTCGCCGAGGCGAAACACCACGAATTCGAGCTCGCGTCCGACGGCCTCCCGGGCCGGCGCCGCCGGCCTGTCGCCGCCGCCCAGCCGCTGCATGACGTCCTCCTGGAACAGGCGATCCGGGGCCAGGATCGAGACCAGCCGCCCCCCGTCATCGCCGCGATAGATGCTGTGAACCCGGGCCTCGCCGCCCATCCGCGCCGCCAGCACAGGCGGCAGCGGCTCGACCAGCTCGCGGTCGGCCGCGATGATCGAGCGCATGCGGTCGGCGACCAGGCCCACCAGGATCCCGCCGATGGTGCTGACGATGATCTTCTCACGGCCGTCCGCTTCCGCCACCGGCGGGAAGCCGAGCAGGCCGCGCAGCGAGAACAACGGCAGCAGCGTGTCGCGATATGGCGTCACCCCGCGGATCAGGGCCTCGCTGTGCGGGATCGCCGCCACCCTCTCGGCCCCCGGCACGATCTCCTCGACCGCGTCGAGGGCGAGGGCGAATTCCTGGCCCGCGACGTCGAAGGTCACGAGCTGCTGCCGGCTGCCGGCGTCCTCCGGAGCCGGGGACGCCGCCGGCGCGCCGAACCGGGATGCCGGTTCCTTCCGGGGCCGGGATCGGGCGACAAAGGCGGCCGCCAGCATGAATTGGATGTCGAGCACCTTGGCGATAGCGGCGTGCCGCCCCTCGACCTCGAAGGCGCCATGGAGCCGCTCGCCCGGGCCAGCCGCCAGCTTCGATTGCCGCGTCTCGACCTGGCGGGCCTCGACGGTCACCAGCGCGTCGACCGCGTCGACCGCCAGCGCCACCGGCGACGCGCCGGCCAGGACGATGGCCCGCGATGTCGGCGAGGCATCCGCCCGGTCGCGGCCCAGCAGGCTGGCCAAGCTGGCGACCGGCAGGACGTCGCCCCGGAGATTGGCCAGCCCCATCAGGCTCTTCGTCGCCTGCGGCACATGGGCCACCGGTGGCACACGGATGATCTCCAACACCTCTTCCGCCGGCAGGGCATAGAGGTCCGCGCCGCTGCGGAAGGTCAAGAACCGGCGAAGGGACGAGCCTCCGGCGGCGGCTTGCGGCCCGGCTTCAGGCATTTTGCTGCTTGAGCTCGTCGGCCAGCGACGCGATTTCCTCGATCGCTGCCGCGAGATCCTCCGCCCCCTGCGCCTGCTCCATCGAGGCGGTCGCAGCCTGGCGGGACGCCGCGTTAGCCTCCTCGGCGGCGGCCGCGACCTGCCGGGCGCCGGCCGCCATCTCCACCGCGGCCTCAAGAATGGCGTCCGCCCCCTTGACGATGACGCCATTGGCGGTGCTCAGCAGGGCGACCTCGCCATCGACCTTCTCCAGCGCCCCTGAGATCGAACGGCTGGTCTGAATCTCGACTTCGCCCGACGCGATGACCTGCTCCAGGTCGCGGCGCAGCGAGGCGATTTGGTCGAGGATGCCGCGCACGGTGTCCTTGATGCGGGCGACACTCTCGGACGCCTCACGCGCCAAGGCCCGGATGTCGTTCGACACAGTGGCGAAGCCGCGGCCGGCGGTACCGGTCCGGGCCGCCTCGACCGCACCGCTGACGGCCAGCATGCTGGTCTGGATGGCGATCAGGGCGATGCCGTCGACGATCGTCTCGATCCGGCGGCCCGCCCCTTCCAGGCGAAGGATCGTTACCAGGCTGGTCCGGGTCGCCTCCAGCGCCGTGGCGACGCCCGAGACCAGGCTCTCGAGCGCTGTCCGGTTGTCCACCAAGGCGGCTTGGGCGACCGCCACCCGCTCACCGGCATGGGCCGCCCGCTCCTGGGCCAGCCGGGCGCTCTTTTCGATCTGGACGAAGGCGGCGGAGGCCTGATGGGTGGCGGACGCCTGCTGCTGGGAGCCGCGGTTGATCTGCTCGACCGCTGCCATGATCTCGCTGGCCGCGGTCGAAAGCTCCTGAACCGTGGCCGACAACTCCTCCGCAGTCGCGCCGATCTGCTCGGCCGCGGACGCGCCCGCCCGGCCGGCACGAAGCTTCTCGGCCAGGCCCGCCAGCCCCTGCGCCGCCGCCTGGCCCTGTTCGAGCGACTGCGCCTGCTGCCGGATCGCCGTCTGCGCGTGGCCGGATGCCGAGGACTGTTCCTCCGCCGCACCGGCGATCTGCTCGGCGCCCCGCTGGGCCTCGACGGCGGCCCGCTCCGCCTCGAGCGCCGTGGCCACCGTCTCCTGGCTGCCCTCGGCCAGCCGGTTCATATCCTCGCGGATCGTGCCGAGGCTCCGTACCACCCCGCCGCCGGCCTTGGCCTCGGCGACCGCCATCTCCGCCCCGGCCTTGACCGCGGCCACGACCTCGCGGACCTGCATCTGCATCGTGTCCGACAGAGTCTGGGTGTCCTGTGCGCTTTTCTCCGACGTCTCGGCGAGGGTGCGGACCTCGTCGGCGACGACGGCGAAGCCCCGGCCCTGCTCGCCGGCGCGCGCCGCCTCGATGGCCGCGTTGAGGGCCAGCAGGTTGGTCTGGTCCGAGATCCGGCTGACCGCCTGGGCGATGGTGCCGATGTCCTGCGCCCGGCGCTCGAGCTCGGCGATGATGCCGATCGAGGCGCTCTGCCGCTCGGCATTGCGCTCGATCGCGCGCACCGAGGTCGTGACCTGGGCCGCGGTTTCGGCCAGGACCAGCTGCACCGCCTCGGTCCGCCGCCGCGCCGTCTCCGCCTCGCCCCGCGCAATCCCGAGATTGCCGGCCACGGTCCTGATGGCGGCGAGCTGTTCCTGGGCCGCCCCGGCCGCCTCGTCGGCCCCGCTGGCGATCTGCTCCATCGACCGGCGCAGTTCCTCGGCCGCCGCTGAGGCTTGGGTCAGCCCGCTGGCCAGCTCCTCGGTCGCTGCGGCGACACGCTCGGAGACCTTGTCCGTGGGCGAAGCCGACGCGGCCGCGCCGGCTCGCCGGGCCGGCGGCCCATCCGCCGGCGGAGCCCCCGCGGCTCCTCCCTTGGCGCCAGATTTGATCCTGGAGGTCTTGACGAGGGCCATTGTGGACTCGCGAGATAACGGTGACCGGGCGTTGTGGGCTCGACCCGACATAGGGCGACGAACTCGCCCTCGGCTCGATCACTCTGACAGAAATCGCGGTGATCCGCCGAGATAATGGCGTCGCCGCCTCGATGAAACCCCCGCCAGCGGTTGGTAGGTAGCGACTGTCGCTGCCGTGAGCGGATGCCAATTCAGCCTGGGTCGGCGCGGCACACGACCAGCAATGAAACCATGGTTCTTTGCCTCGTCATACGGATTTTTGTTCCAGATCCAGAATAATAAATAAATCTGGGCCAATAGGGCAATTTTAACAAATGACACGGAACGACGCTGGATTATCTCTATTTTAGATACGTCCAAGTTCGGGCATTCAGGAGTTTTCCAATATGCGACGCATCGCCCTCAGCCTCATTCTGCTGTCCGCCGTCTCCGGCACTGCCATGGCTCAGGACAAGCCCAGCTTCCTAACGTCGCATGACAGCGACGTGATGACCTCGAACCTGATCGGGCTCGATGTCTACAATCGCGGCGGCGAGGACGTCGGCGAGATCCAGGACGTCATCATCGACGACAAGACCACGGTCCGTGGCGTCATCCTGTCCGTCGGGGGCTTCCTCGGCATGGGTGACCACTATGTGGCGATCGACCCGGCAGCGCTGGCCGTGACCCATGACGACGCCAAGAACGAATGGCGGGCGACGCTCGACGCCACCAAGGACCAGCTCAAGGCGGCACCGCAATTCGAGTACAAGGCCAAACAGAAGAGCTGAGTACCACTCGGACATTCGGTCTGCGACAGGAAACCCCGGCATCTGCCGGGGTTTTCGGTTTCAGACGACGGGCTTGTCACGTTCGCAGCCTTGCGGCGCGCCGGCGGTCAGCGTAGCGGTCGTCATGGGCCCGCCTTGCTATTCCGGTTATCGCTTTCCATCCGACGTGATCCAGCGCGCCGTGTGGATGTATCTCCGCTTCACCCTGAGCTACCGCGATGTCGAGGACCTGCTCGCCGAACGCGGCCTCGAGGTGTCCTACGAAACGATTCGCCGGTGGGTGAGCGCGTTCGGTCCGATGATCGCTCGGCGCCTTCAGGCGAGGCGGCCGGCGCCGCACGACGCTGGCACCTCGACGAGGTGTCCGTCCGGATCGGAGGCAAGCCGACGTGTATCTCTGGCTGGACGTCGATGCCGAAGGCGAGGTGCTCGAGGTGCTGGTGCAGGCCAGGCGGGACGCGGCTGCCGCCCGCAAGCTGACGCGCAAGCTCCTCCGGAAGCAGGGCATCGCTCCAACTTCCTGGGTCACCGACAAGCGTCCGGCCTACGGCGCGGCGCTTCGTGACCTGCGGCTGGACGGGATACCCCACCTTCGGGTCAAGCGGCTGAACAACCGGGCCGAGAGTTCGCACGTGCCGGTCCGGCGACGCGAGCGCAAGCTGCAACGGTTCAAATCGGCGGCCTCAGCGCAGCGGTTCCTGTCGATGCACGCCGCGACCTACAACACCTTCAACGTTTGTCGTCACCTCACCACCGCCCGCACGCACCGCCGCTTTCGCGCCGAGGCGTTTGCGACATGGCGGGATGCGGTCGGCGTCGCGGCCTGA
>Ga0209130_1001112_pt1 | contig 19782 bp, 20 predicted proteins | sample AraplaMF_Cvi_mLB_FD_184264 | JGI IMG/M metagenome (GOLD analysis project Ga0209130, IMG submission 184264) | Arabidopsis root microbial communities from the University of North Carolina, USA - plate scrape MF_Cvi_mLB (SPAdes) (version 2) | ecosystem: Host-associated > Plants > Roots > Endosphere...
CCTTGGCCGCATCCGCCGAGCGCTGGGCCAGCGCCCGCACCTCGGAGGCGACGACCGCAAAGCCCTTGCCGGCGTCGCCGGCGCGCGCCGCCTCGACCGAGGCGTTGAGCGCCAAAAGATTGGTCTGGAAGGCGATCTCGTCGATGACGCCGACGATCTGCGAGATCTCCTCGGACGATTTCTCGATGCCGCTCATCGCGGCGACGGCCTCACGCACGATCTGGCCGGACTGCTCGGCCTCACCCTTGACCTGGGTGGTGGCGAGGCTCGCCTGGCGCGCCCCCTCGGCGGTCTGGCGCACCGTCGCGGTCAACTGGTCGAGCGCCGTCGCGGTCTCCTCGACCGACGACGCCTGCTGCTCGGTCCGGCTGGCGAGGTCGTCCGCCGCCTGGCTGATCTCGCCCGCGCCCGCCTTCATGCTCTCCGTGTTCGTCGCGATCTGACGCATCGTCTCTTCGAGATGCGCCATCGCCGCATTGAAGTCGTTCTTGAGCTTGACGTATTCGGCGCTGAACGCCGCCTCGATCCGGTAGGTCAGGTCGCCCTCGGTCAGGCGCTCCAGGCCGGCGCCGAGCGCATCGACGACAACAGCCTGCTTCTTCGCGTCCTCGCTGCGCTGCGCCTCGTTGAGGCTGCGCTGCGAGTCGGCGGCCCGGCGCTGCTCGCCGGCATCGGCCTCGGCCTGCGCCTTCTCGGCCTCGACCTGCTGCTTGGTCAGCGCCGCATCGCGGAAGACGACGAGGGCGCGCGCCATGCTGCCGACTTCGTCCTGGCGCTCTTGATAGGCGATCGGCGCCTTGAGGTCGCCGGCAGCCAGCGCGCTCATATTGCCGGCGACGGTGTGCAGCATCGACGAGGCGCGACGGCTCAGGAAGACGACGAGCCCGAGCAACAGCAGCGCCAGCGGCACGAGCACCACGGCGACGTCCTTGACCATGCCGTAGAAGGCGACGTCGACGGCATGGATATGCATGCCCGTGCCGATCGCCCACTGCCATTTCGGCACGCCGATCACATAGGAAATCTTCGGCGAAGGCTCCTTGTCGCCCGCCTTCACCCACATGTAGTCGGCATAGCCGGCGCCCTTCAGCCGTGCGGTGTCGGTCAATTCCTTGACGAAGAGCTTGCCGGTCGGGTCCTTGAGGGCCGACATGTCCGTGCCGACCAGTTTAGAGGTGGCATGGGCGATGTTGACGCCGTCATAGCGGATCACGAAGAAGTAGTTGCCGTCGTCGAAGCGGGCGTTGGCGATCGCGTCGAGCGCGAGCTTCTGGGCGTCGGCGTCCTTCAGCTCGCCCTTCTCCACCTTCGCCACATAGGCGTTCACCGTGGAGGCGGCGGCCTCGACCGCGTTCTTCACTTCGGCCCGCTTCATGTCGAGCAGGTCGACCCGGGCCTGGTTGAGCGTCACTGCAACGCTCGCAATGGTGACGACGGCGGCCAGAATGGCGACCAGCCCGAACGAACGGCTGATCGACAGCCCGGTAAGCTTCTTCAACACAGACATGATCGCCCCTTGCGAACGTGATTCTTCACATTCGCAAGGCTTGGCTAATGCCTGCTTAACGCTGTCACTTTTTTGCCACAATCAGTGGTTGCGGCAAGCAACCGCTGATTGCCTTAGATCGCCGGAGCGTAGTCGTCGCTCTCTTCCCCGCGCATGCGCTCGCGCCGGGGCGTGCGCCGTACGCCGGAGCAGAGCGAGCGGGCGAGGCCACGCAGCGGCGCCGTCAGCCGATGCACATCCTCGACACGTGCCATGATCTGTCCTGCCGTCTTCAGCTCGCGGTCGAGCTTGGCCATGGTGCGCGACAACTCCGGCTCGTCGTCGTCGAGCCAGGTGTCGAGCACGCGCGCCATCAGCAGCGTCGCGCCGCGGACACGGACGGAGCCGAGATCGTCCTCGGTCGGGATGCCGGCCGAGGCGAGCAGGTAGCGCCAGGAGTTCACCGAATTGCGCCCGAGCGCGGCGAGCGCCAGCGGCTGGCGGCGCAGATGCGGCATCAGCGCCTTGAGCCCCACCTTGTAGGGCGCGAGCGCATCGAGCCGGCGCATCACCAGGTCGAAGACGCGCTCCTTGTACGATTCCTCCATGAGATCCTCGGAGCTGCCAGCAAGAACGGCATCGTCGAGGATGCGGCCGAGCCCGCCGAGGATGGCGAGCTTGGACGGGAAGAGCCCGCGCAATTCGGTGAGACTGATCCCGGCCTCGCGGGCGATCGCCGGCAGTTCGATCTCGTCCCAGCCCTGCGTCGCCGCCAGCCGGAACAGGGCATCGACGACGGCACGTCGCGGATCGGGCTTCGTCGCCGGTTTCTCAGCTTCGGGGGAAACGGGTTTGCGCGCCATCAACGTCTCTCCTGTCGCGAGCAGATAAGAGGCTCTAAGAGAGAAGCTAGGGTGTGACCGGGGCGGTTGAAAGGCCGCCTCAGCCGGAAAGCTCCTCGGCGCGGCGTTTGGCGGCAGCGACGGCGCGTCGCATCAGCGGCGCAAGACCATTGTCCGCCATCAGCACTTCGAGCGCGGCGGCGGTCGTGCCGCCCGGCGAGGTCACGTTCTGGCGCAGGGTCGCCGGCGGCAGCGGCGACTGGAACAGCATCTCGCCAGCGCCCTCGATCGTGGCGCGCGCCAGGCGCTCGGCGATATCGGCCGGCAGGCCCGCCGCAACGCCAGCAGCCGCAAGACACTCGACCATATTGAAGACATAGGCCGGGCCGGAGCCCGAGACGGCGGTGACGGCGTCGATCAGCCCCTCGTCGCCGAGCCATTCGACCTTGCCGACGCCAGCGAGCAGCGCATCCGCCAATTGCCGCTGCGCCTCGCTGACGCCCTTGCCCGCCGCTGCAGCGGTAACACCGCGCCGGACCGAGGCCGGCAGGTTGGGCATGGCGCGCACGATCGCATTCGCATTGGGCAGGCGAGCCGAGAGATCGCCGAGCGTCTTGCCGGCGAGGATCGAGATCAGCAGCGTCTTCGGCCCGATCAGCGCCTGCACCGAGGGAGCGGCCGTGTCGAGCATCTGCGGCTTGGTCGCCAGCACCACCACCTCGGCCGGCGTCGGCGCAGCCGGATTGACGCTCATGCCCTCGGCGGCGGCGAGGCCCTGCATCTCGCCGGAGATGTGCGGGTCGAGCAGCGTGATCCCCGCGCCCTTCACGCCGATGCTGAGCCAGCCCTCGAGCATGGCGCCGCCCATCTTGCCGGCACCGACGAGGGTGAGGGTCTGCGGAAGCGGGCTGGCCATGGCGTCTCTCCGGTCGATGCGCGATTGCGCATGGACCTGAACCGCCAAGCGTGGCCCGGGTCAAGCCCGGACCAGCTGGGCTTCACGCCTCGCCGACCGTCTCCAGCAGCGCGCCTTCAAGCGCCTCGCGGGCGTTCTTCCCGGCCCAGACCACGAACTGGAAGGCCTGATAGTAGCGCTCGCAGGCGTCGATCGCCGCCTTGATCAGGCCCGCGGCCTGCTCTTCCGTCGGCTCGGCCCCGCCGGAGAGCAGCAGCGCGTGGCGATACATCACCACGTTCTCGCGGCTCCACAGGTCGAAATGCCCGAGCCAGAGCTGCTCGTTGACCAGGCTGACGAGGTTCATCACCTCGTTGCGGCGCCGGTCCGGCACCCTGAGGTCGAAGGCACAGGCGATGTGCAGCGACTCGACTTCGGAGAGCCAGGTGATCGCGACGTGATAATCGGCCCAGCCACCGGTGACGGAGACGGAAAGCTCGTCGTCGCTGTCGCGATCGAAGCTCCAGTCGTTCAGTGCGGCGAGGCGTTCGACGAGATCGAGGGGGTTGGAGGGGCGTTCGGTTTCGGCGTCCAGATCAAGGTCAATCATGCCCAAGGTCCAACAGCCGGCGCTGGCCCTGATGGCAGGCGCGGCCTGTTCGAGAACGGGAACACGGCGACTGGAAAAGCGTAAGGCACGCAACCCGACCAGGAGATCGCAAGGATGATCTCCGCTTCATCAGCCGGCTCTCAAGTAGAGCCCACCGACGAATCACCTCTCTTCATCGACGATAGCTCAGGCGAGTCTGGAGCCCTAACGGAACCTGACGGTTCCGATGGAGCGCCTCGCCGCCTGAACGCGATGCAAGCTCTGCGGATTCGACGCGCGCCTCAATCCCTCTGCGGGACTGTCCACAACACGAAGCTGTGGGCTGGCTGCCGGCCTGCCCGGGGGCGGGGCTTACTTGCTCTCGGACTTGGCCTCGAGCGCCGCCAGCCGGGCCGCGAGCTTGTCGTTCTCCTCGCGCGCCAGCAGGGCCATCTCGCGCACCGCCTCGAACTCCTCGCGCGTCACGACGTCGAGATCGCGCAGCAGCCGCTCGATCTGGGTCTTGACCACGGTCTCGACCTCGCGGCGCACGCCCTGCGCCGCGCCGGCGGCGTCGGTCGCCAGCCGGGCGATGTCGTCGAGGATACGGTTGGACGTGCTGACCATCGGAGCTCTCCGGCAGGCGCTCCATGCGCCTTCGCGGGAGATATGGCGAAGGAGCGCCGGCAGCGCAATCGCCGCATCGCAGCAGCCTCGTCTGGCCCGAGCCTGACCTATCTGGACCTGGCGGATCGTTGCGCCTAAAACGGTCGCCGCAGGGAAGACCAGCAATCCAAGCCCAAACAACGGGCGGGAGGCGTCATGTCGGTACGTTTTAACGGCCTCGTTCTGGGGCCGCTCGCTGCGCTTGCGCTCGCAGGCTGCCAGGAGACCACCACCGCGACCGCGCCGCGACCGCGCGTCGACGCGCCGGGCGTTCCCGTCTCGGTCCAGAGCATTTCGGGCGCGCCCGACCAGGTGACGGCGCATTTCGCCGGCCTGCTCGGCGAGGCCGCCGCCGAACGCAAGATGGAGATCGTCCCCGGCGACAAGCCGGCCCGCTTCCGGGTCCGCGGCTATCTCACCGCGCAGCCGACCGAAGACGGCCAGACCGCCCTCGCCTTCGTCTGGGACGTCTACGACGAGAGCAAGAAGCGCGCCCAGCGCGTCCAGGGCGAGAGCCTCGGCAAGCGCGGCGGCGGTTCCGATCCCTGGGCCGGCATCGACCAGACCATCGTCGCCAAGGCCGCATCCGAATCGGCCGACGCGATCGCGAGCTTCCTGACGACGGCACCGGTGCCCGAGCCGAAGCCCGACGCCAAGAGCAAGACCCGCACCGCCCAGGCCGAGCCGGAGAAGAAGAAGCACTGAGGGTCCCGCATCGACCCGGAACGCCTTCGGGTCGAGTCGATCACCGATATCCCGCCCAGCGCGTACCACCGCTCGGTGCAGTGCAGCATTTGCATGGGGATGCCGCGCCTCTTTTATCGACTCGGCGTCATCACGCTGTTATGAGCCCTTCGAAACTGAGCCGCCCCCCGCTCGCGGCTCGCCTTTATCTGCGTTTCGGGTGCACCCGGCATGGCCTCCTCCTTCAAAGTCGTCGCCGGCAATTCCAACCGCCCGCTTGCAGAAGCCATCTGCGGCCATCTCGACGTCCCGCTCGCCCGGGCCCAGGTCCGGCGCTTCGCCGACATGGAGATCTTCGTCGAGATCCAGGAGAACGTCCGCGGCCAGGATGTCTTCATCATCCAGTCGACCTCGTTCCCGACCAATGACCACCTGATGGAGCTCCTGATCATCACCGATGCGCTGCGCCGCTCCTCGGCCAGGCGCATCACGGCGGTGATCCCTTATTTCGGCTATGCGCGGCAGGACCGGCGCGCCTCCGGCCGCACCCCGATCTCGGCCAAGCTCGTCGCCAACCTGATCGCCCATGCCGGCGTCGACCGCGTGCTGACACTCGATCTGCACGCCGGCCAGATCCAGGGCTTCTTCGACATCCCGACCGACAACCTGTTCGGCGCCCCACTGATGTCGCGCGACATCAAGGACCGGCTCGAATGGAAGAACGCCATGGTCGTCTCGCCCGACGTCGGCGGCGTCGTCCGCGCCCGAGCGCTCGCCAAGCGCATCGATGCGCCGCTCGCCATCGTCGACAAGCGCCGTGACCGGCCGGGCGAGTCGGAGGTGATGAACATCATCGGCACGGTCGAGGGTCGCTCCTGCATCCTGCTCGACGACATCGTCGATTCCGGCGGCACGCTGGTGAACGCCGCCGAGGCGCTGCTCGCCCAGGGCGCCAAGGAGGTCTACGCCTACATCACCCATGGCGTGCTCTCCGGCGGCGCGGTCGCCCGCATCGCCGCCTCCAAGCTCAAGGAGCTGGTGATCACCGATTCGATCATGCCGACCGAGGCGGTGAAGGTGGCGCGCAACATCCGCGTCATCTCGATCGCCGGTCTGATGGGCGAGGCGATCGAGCGCACCGCCAGCGAGTCCAGCGTCTCCAGCCTGTTCGACTGACGGAGCAAGCGCGATGGCGGCCAGCACGGCCGGCGCGGACCGGGCCCTCGTCCTCTTCTCCGGCGGCCAGGATTCGACCGTCGCCCTGGCCTGGGCGCTCGAGCGCTTCTCCACCGTCGAGACGGTCGGCTTCGACTATGGCCAGCGCCATCGCATCGAGCTGGCCTGCCGCCAGACGATCCTGGCGAAGCTACCCGGCCTGTCGCCGATCTACGCCGACCGGCTCGGGCCGGATCATCTGCTCGACCTGAAGACGCTCGGGGCGATCTCCGACACCGCGCTGACCAGCGAGAGCGAGATCGCCTTCGCCGAGACCGGTCTGCCGACGACATTCGTTCCCGGCCGCAACCTGATCTTCCTGACCTTCGCCGCGGCGCTGGCCTATCGCCGCGACTGCAAGCACATCGTGCTCGGCGTCTGCGAGACCGACTATTCCGGCTATCCCGACTGCCGCGACGATACGATCAAGGCGATGCAGGTCGCGCTCGGCCTCGGGCTCGACCGAAGGCTCGTGCTGCACACGCCGCTGATGTGGCGCGACAAGGCGCAGACCTTTGCGCTCGCCAAGGCGCTGGGCGGTGAGACCCTGCTCGACCTGGTGGTCGAGGAGACGCATAGCTGCTATCTGGGTGACCGTACCAAGCGGCATCCTTGGGGCTATGGCTGCGGCCATTGCCCGGCCTGCGACTTGCGAGCCAGGGGATTTGCGGCCTATGAGGCTGCGCCGGACGACAGCGGACCGAAACACGATGATTGATCGCCAGCGCCAGATCGAGGGCTATATCGCTCTCGTCCTCTTCACCCTGACCATCCCGCTCGCCAACTGGCTGATCGGGAATGTCGGCACCGTCTGCGTGCCCGACGGTCCTTGCCTGGTCCCAGTCGCGCCCGGCATCAAGGCGCCGAGCGGCGTGCTGATGGTCGGTCTCGCGCTCGTCCTGCGCGACATCGTCCAGCGGCGTCTGGGCCCGCTCGCCGGCCTCAGCGCGATCGCGATCGGCACGCTGATCTCCGCGATGCTGGCGCCGCCGGCTATCGTCCTGGCATCGACCACGGCCTTCCTGCTCTCCGAGCTCGCCGATTTCGCTGTCTATACCCCGCTGCAGCGCCGTCATTTCGTCGCGGCGGTTGCCGCCTCCAGCGTCCTCGGCCTCGTCGTGGATAGCCTCGTCTTCCTCTGGCTCGCCTTCGGCAGCCTCGATTTCCTGACCGGGCAGATCATCGGCAAGGCCTGGATGGTGCTGCTGGCGCTGCCGCTGGTGCATTTGCTGCGTCGGCGCGACGAGCGGATCGGGCTCGTTCCCGCCTGAAGAGGGTTAAAGCCGACAATTCGACCTAAGCGGGAAACGGCGATTTCATGCCCCGACGGCATGATGGCAATTCCCGTTCCGTCGAGAGTCCCGATGCGCCGTCCCGATTCCGTCGAGCGTCTGCAATCCCTGCAAAACGCCATCCTGGAATCGATCGCGCGCGGTGAGGGGTTGGCAGCGGTCATGACCGCACTCTGCGAGAAGGTCGAAGCCCTCGCGGCGGGAGTGACCTGCTCGGTCGTCACCATCGACGACAATTTCCGGCTGCGGCCGCTCGCAGCGCCCAGCTTGCCTCAATCCTATGGCGAAGCGATCGACGGCGTCCTGATCGGCTCGCGCGTCGGCTCCTGCGGCACCGCAATCTATCGCAAGAGCCCGGTCGAGGTGACTGACATCGCCAGCGACCCGCTCTGGGATGGCTATCGCGAGCTCGTGCTGCCGCTCGGCTTGCGCGCCTGTTGGTCGAGCCCGATCGCAGCGCGCGACGGCCGCGTCGTCGGCAGCTTCGCCTTCTATTATCACGAGCCGCGCGGCGCGACCGCCTTCGAGCGCCGGATCGTCGAGACCTGCGTCCATCTCTGTGCCATCGCGATCGAGCACGAGGAGGTGAACGCCCGCAATCACCGCCTCGCCTATTTCGACACGCTGACCGGCCTGCCGAACCGGGCCCGCTTCAACGAGGCAATCGCCCAGGCGACGCGCCGCCCCTCGTCCCGCTTCGGCCTGATGCTGATCGACATCGACCACCTCAAGGCGGTCAACGACACCATGGGCCACCCCGTCGGCGATCGCCTGATCGAGGCCGTCGGCGCGCGGCTTGCCGTGGTCGCGCCGGAGGGAACGGCTTTCAGGATCGGCGGCGACGAGTTCGCGGTCCTGGTGCCCGGCTGCGACAAGGCCGGCCAGCTGCGCGGCATCGCCAACGCCATCCTCGCCGCGATGCAGGCGCCGATCGACTGCGAGGGCACGACCATCGTCCCCAGCGTCACCATCGGCGGGGCCATCGCCGGGGCGGACGGCGCCGACAGCGTCACCTTGCGCCAGAACGCCGATTTCGCCCTCTACCACGCCAAGGAGACTCGGCGTGGCGGCTATGTCCGTTTCAAAGGCGGCCTGCGGACCTCGATGACCCGCCGCATCCAGACGATCCGCAGCGTCGGCGACGCGTTGAGCGCCGGCCATCTGGTGCCCTATTATCAGCCGATCATCCGGCTCGAGAGCGGCGAGATCAGGGGCATGGAAGCGCTGGCGCGCTTGCGCCTGGACGACGGCCGCGTCGTGGCGGCCGGCGAGTTCCAGGACGCTCTGCTCGATCCCAAGCTCGCCTATCGCATCTCCAACCAGATGCTGGCGGCGATCGCGGCCGACATGGCGCAATGGCGGCGCGAGAGCCTGCCGATCCCCTATGTCGGCCTCAACGTCACCTCCGCCGATTTCCAGAAAGGCGATCTCGTCCAGCGCATCGTCAGGGCGTTCGAGCGGGCGCAGGTGCCACTCGAACATCTGGTCGTCGAGATCACCGAGCAGGTGATCATGGGCGGACGCCGCGACGGCGTCGCGCGCACGATGGAGGGACTGCGCGAGCGCGGCATCCTGGTCGCGCTCGACGATTTCGGCACCGGCTTCGCCTCACTCACCCATCTGCTCGATTTCCCGGTCGATACGATCAAGATCGATCGCTCCTTCGTCGCCGGCATCGAGGGCGGCACCAGGAACGACGCGATCATCGAGGCGCTGATCAGCATCGCCGGCCGGCTCGGCATGCGGATCGTGGCCGAGGGCATCGAGACCGAAGGCCAGGCCCGGCGGCTCGCCGCAATGGGCTGCCGGCTCGGCCAAGGCTACCATTATTCGCGGCCGATGCCGGCGGAGGCGGTCACCGCTTTCGCCCGCAGCTTCAGCCGGCCGCTATCGGGCACGATGCCGCGTGCGGCGGCCACGGCCGCCTGAAACCGGCCTGCGGACTTGAGATTGTCCCCGGTTTCGCCTATGAGCCTGCCAGCGCCCCACTGACACCCTTGGAGGCAGGGGCGCGAACCGCAATGGCCGCCGCAGGCGGCCATGTCTTTTAAGAGCTTAAGGACCATACACATGACCGCCATGAAGCAGATCCAGGCTTCGGCGCGCGCCCAGGTCGGCAAGGGGGCCGCCCGGGCAGTTCGTCGTCAGGGCCTCACTCCCGCCGTGATCTATGGCGCGGGCGAAGCGCCCCAAGCCATCGCGCTCGATGCCAACAAGACCCGCCAGATGATTTACGCTGGTCACTTCCTGACCACGCTGTTCGAGATCGACGTCGACGGCAAGAAGACGCGCGCCATCCCGCGCGACTATCAGCTCGACCCGGTCAAGGATTTCCCGATCCATGTCGACTTCCTGCGGATCGCCGCCGGCCAGACCATCAAGGTCGAGGTTCCGCTGCACGTCGTCGGCCAGGAGCAGTCGCCCGGCCTGAAGAGCGGTGGCGCCCTGCAGATCGTCGAGCACTCGCTCGAGATCGAAGTCGCTCCCGAGAGCATCCCCGAGTTCATCGAGGTCTCGGTCGCCGGCCTCGCCGTCGGTGACACGCTGCACGTCGACGCGCTGAAGCTGCCGGCCGGCGTCAGCCTGACTTCGACCAAGGACCTGACCCTGGTCACGATCATCCCGCCGACCGTCGAGGCCGAAGCCCCGGCCGCCGAGGCTGAAGCCGAAGCCCCCAAGGCCTGAGCCTGGCGCTTCCTCGGGACTATGCTTGCGGACGGCCGGGCATGCCCGGCCGTTTTGCTATGACAACCGCTGCGGAACCGAACGATGCTGATCTTCGCCGGCCTCGGCAATCCCGGCCAACGCTATGCCCGCAACCGCCACAATATCGGCTTCATGGCGGTGGCGGCGATCGCCCGCGCCTGCAACGCCTCGCCCTGGCGCGCCCGCTTCCAGGGCTATGCCTGCGAGGCGACGGTCGGCGGCGAGAAGACGCTGCTGCTGCTGCCGCAGACCTATATGAACGAGTCCGGTCGCGCGATCGGCGAAGCGGCGCGCTTCTTCAAGGTCGCCCCGGCCGACGTCATCGTCTTCCATGACGAACTCGACCTGGCCCCCGCCAAGTTGCGGGTGAAGCTCGGCGGCGGCAATGCCGGCCATAACGGCCTGCGCTCGACCACCGCCGCGATCGGCAACGATTACCGCCGCGTCCGGATGGGTATCGGCCATCCCGGCGACAAGGCGCTGGTCCACGCCTATGTGCTCAACGATTTCGGCAAGGCCGAGGAGCCCTGGGTCGAGGATCTCTGCACCGCCTGCGCCGACAATGCCAGCCAACTCGCCGCCCATGACGATGCCGGCTTCCAGAACAAGGTCCACCTCTTCATGGAGGCGCGCGGCCATGGCGCGGTGAAGCGCCTCGGCGAGAAGGCCGAATAGCGTCTCCTACAGCGGCAGCTGAGCCCCTGCCCTGGCGATCGTCACCCGGCTGCTCGACAGGCTGCCATCGGCCTGCCGGCTTGCCGTCAGCGCCACCTGCGTCCCGGCGACGAGATCGGCGGCTTGCGCTGGTGCGGCCATGATGATGTTGGCCTCGGGCGTGATCGCGATCGTCTGCTCACCGCCCGGATAGGTCAGGGTGACGCTGCCGCCGTCGACGCGCGAGACCGTCTCGGCCACCGTCGCATTCGTCATCGTCGATTCCGGCAGGACCGCCCAGGGCCGATGCCCCTCGCCTGTGCCGCGCATCGCCTCGGGAAAGATGAAGACCTGCACGGCCGTCAGCCCACCCTCGGCCCGCCGGGCGCCGACGCCTATGAAGCTGCCTTTCTTGATGTCGGTCATCGCGGCCTTGACCACGGCGCCGACCGAATAATTGGGCGCCAGGGCGACCGTCGTCATGCCCTCCTGCGTCTTCACCGTCAGCGCTGTGCCGTCGAGGCGCTCGACCGTGCCGCGTATGCGCGTCTGCGGCGTCTGCGCCTGTGTGCCGGTAGCGAAAAGCGTGACGAGGCCGATCAGGGCGAGCGAGGCAAGGCGCATTGGGCAGCTCCGGGAACCGGTCTTTTTCAGTCGCGCCCCACTCGTGCGCGCTCGGCACAAACGCCGCCATGCACGTTCGCGTGAGCCCCGCCGCAACCTCCATCTTGTCTTTTGCTGCTCTGCACCCAATAAGGCCCGGGAGAACCGAGAAATCTTTCCGCGGAGGCCGCAGCCGCCCCGCGATGCACTGGACGGGCAGCATGGGCTTCAAATGCGGTATCGTCGGCCTGCCGAATGTCGGCAAGTCGACCCTCTTCAACGCGCTGACGCAGACAGCGGCGGCGCAGGCGGCGAACTATCCGTTCTGCACGATCGAGCCGAATGTCGGCGACGTTGCCGTGCCGGACGAGCGGCTCGAGGCGCTCGCCGCGATCGCCGGCTCGAAGGAGATCATCCCGACCCGGCTAACCTTCGTCGACATCGCCGGTCTGGTGCGTGGCGCCTCCAAGGGCGAGGGCCTCGGCAACCAGTTCCTCGCCAATATCCGCGAATGCGACGCCATCGCCCATGTCGTGCGCTGCTTCGAGGACAGCGACATCACCCATGTCGAGGGCAAGATCGCCCCGATCGCCGATATCGAGACGATCGAGACCGAGCTGATGCTCGCTGATCTCGAAAGCCTCGAGAAGCGCGTCCTGCCGCTGGAGAAGAAGGCCAAGTCCGGCGACAAGGAGGCCAAGGAAGCCGTCGACCTGATGAACCGCTGCCTCGTGCTGCTGCGCGAGGGCAAGCCGGCCCGCCTGGTCCAGGTCGCGGCCGAGGAGCGCCGCGCCTTCGAGATGCTCGGCCTGCTCTCCTCCAAGCCCGTGCTCTATGTCTGCAATGTCGAGGAAGCCAGCGCCGACAAGGGCAACGGCTTCTCCGAGCAGGTCAAGGCGCGCGCCGCCGAGGAAGGCGCGGTCGCCGTCGTCGTCTCCGCCAAGATCGAGAGCGAGATCGCGGTGCTGCCGGCGGGCGACCAGAAGGACTATCTCGAAGCCGTCGGCCTCGACGAGCCCGGCCTCAACCGCGTGATCCGCGCCGGCTACGCCCTGCTCAACCTCGTCACCTATTTCACCGTCGGCCCGAAGGAAGCCCGTGCCTGGACGATCGAGAAGGGCACCAAGGGGCCGCAGGCCGCCGGCGTGATCCATACCGATTTCGAGAAGGGCTATATCCGCGCCGAGACCATCGCCTATGACGACTATGTCGCCAACAAGGGTGAGAGCGGCGCGCGCGAGGCCGGCAAATTCCGGCTCGAAGGCAAGGAGTATGTCGTCGCCGACGGCGACGTGCTGCATTTCCGCTTCGCCAACTGAGCCTCTACCGCCGGGGCGGACACCGCTCCGGCGCCATGCTTGGTGAGCATTCGGAGTTTGCGCGTTTTCGGCTCGCTCGCCAGCCATCTCCCGCGCAGGATACGCGCCTGATCAACGAGATGGACTAGCGATGCTCTATTTCGAGGACTTCGTCCCGGGCTCCGTCAAGGAGTACGGCTCGCTCCCCGTCTCGCAGGACGACATCCTGGCCTTCGCCAGACGTTTCGACGCGCAGGACTTCCATATCGACCCCGACAAGGCCAAGGCGAGCTTCGTCGGCACGCTGATCGGCTCCGGCTGGCACAGCTGCTCGCTGCTGATGCGGCTGGTGGCAGAGGCCTTCCTGCTCGACGCGACCTCGATGGGCTCGCCCGGCGTCGAGGAGGTGAAATGGCTGCGCCCGGTGAAACCCGGCGACGTTCTGACGCTGCGCTGGACGGTCGCCGAGACCAAGGAATCGCGCTCGCGCCCGGAAATGGGGCTGGTGAAGTTCCGCTTCGAGCTGCTGAACCAGCGGGGCGAGCCGGTGGTCGAGCAGACCAACTGGGTGATGTTCGGCCGCCGCGGCTCGGGTTTCGAGGCGCCGCGCGGCGACTGGCTGAAGCACTCGGCCAGCTACGAGCCGCCGCAGGCGACCGTCTCGGCGGAGCCGCCCAGCACGTCGACCGCCCCTCCCGGTTATTTCGACGAGCTCGTGATCGGCGAGAGCCATGAGCTCGGCAGCCTCGTCTTCACGCCTCAGGAGATCGTCGCCTTCGCCCGCTCCTTCGATCCGCAGCCCTTCCACATGGACGAGGAGGCGGCGAAGAACAGCTCCTTCGGCAGCCTTTGCGCCTCGGGCTGGCATACGGCGGCAGGCTGGATGGCGACGATGGTCAGCCATCGCCGCCGCCAGGAAGCAGCAGTCGCGCCGGCCGCCGCGCCGCGCCTCGGCCCCTCGCCCGGCTTCAAGAACCTGCGCTGGCTGAAGCCGGTCTATGCTGGCGACCGCATCACCTATCACTCGGCCGTCGCCGACAAGCGCCCGAGCCTGTCGCGCCCGGACTGGGGCCTGTTCTTCCACCACAACACCGGCGTCAATCAGAAGGGCGAGACGGTCTTCAGCTTCGACGGCTGCGTCTTCATCGAACGCAAACCGAGCTGAGCTCGCACCGATCAGCCAGCGGCGCGCCGCAAAGCCGCCGGCGGGCTCGCCAGCTCGATCCGGTCGCGGCCATTGCGCTTGGCGGCGTAGAGCGCCTCGTCGGCATTGGCGTGGAGGCTGGTGCCATCCAGCGGCCCCTCTCCGGCGCACAGGCCGATCGAGACGGTGACACCGGTCAATTCGTCATGAAGCAGGCGCCAGGGCACGCGCCGCAAGGCGCGGCGGATGGTCGTCGCCACCTCCCTGGCAGCCTCGATCGAGGTGTCGCCGAGCAGGACGCCGAACTCCTCGCCGCCGATCCGGGCGACCAGCGCCGAAGCCGAGGTGACCTGGGCGGCGATCACTTCGGCGATGGCCTTGAGGCAGGCATCGCCGACGAGGTGGCCGAAGCGGTCATTGATCGTCTTGAAGTGGTCGACGTCGATCATCATCAAAGCCAGCGGCTCCGAGCGCTCGGCCGCATCGGCGAGCCGGGTGACGAAGCGGCGACGATTGGCGAGGCCGGTCAGCCCATCCGTCTCGGCCAGCTCCGCCAGCGCCGCATTGGCCCGGCGCAGCGCCTCCTGCGCCTCCAGCAGCTCCATCTGCTGGCGCTTGGCGACGGTGATGTCGGCATGGGTGAAGAAGCTGACACCGCCGGTGCTGTGCCGCGCGATCAGCCTGAGCCAGCGCTGGCCCGGCAATTCGATCTCGAAGGGCACGCCGTCATAGCGCAGGCCATTGCTGATCGCCGCGCGCCAGGCGCCGACGGGCGAGGCGCCGCGCCAGCACCAGGCGATGATCTCGTCCAGCGTGCGACCGACCACGGGCGTGCCGCTGGGCAGATCGTAGAGCCGCCGGAAGGCGTTGTTGGCGGCAATCACCCGCTGCTTCGGATCGAGGATGGTGGCACCGTCCGGGATGAAGCGCAGCGCGTCCATGACGGGCAGCACCAGTTCGGGAGCCGCTTCCGAAGGGGTCTCGACATCGAGCGTCTGCCAGAGCCTCACGCGACCGCCATCGGAGGCCCGCAGCGAGGAGGCGCGTAGCTTGCGGCCATTGTGGAAGAATTCGAAAGGCTGCGTCTGGTTCTCGTGGCGCGTCACGCCTTCCGCGACATGCCGGGCGATCTCCGGCATCTCGTCTGGCGAGAGACGAAGGCGATAGAAGCGCTGGAGATTGTCGGCATAGGGCTCGCCGACATAAATCTCGCCCACATCCTCGGGAAAGATCTGCAGGAAGGTCTGGTTCCAGCAGAGGGCCCGCATCTCTCCATCGTATTCGCAAGCGCCGATACCGAGGGCGTCAAGCGAGTCGAGCAGATAGCGCGAGAGCTTCATCCGGCCCCTATAGCGGGGAGCCGTTAACAACCGGTGAGACCGGCTCCTAAATCAACCGACTTTCCCGTATCCCGCGAACTTTGCGGAGACACGTTCCATTTCCGCTGCATCGAGAATGACTGGATCGAGGCCGGACGCGAGCAGATCGAGATACTGTCCGGCGAGATTCTCGACCTCGGCGACAATGGTATGCGCCCCCGCGAGCGTCGTCCCGAGCGCGATCACACCGTGATTGGCGAGCAGCACGGCCTTGCGGCTCACCAGCGCCTTCACAGCGTTCACTGCGAGCTCCGGCGAGCCGAAGGTGGCGTAGTCGGCGCAGCGGACATCGGCGCCGCCGCAGAGCGCGATCATGTAATGGAAGGCCGGGATGCCGCGCCGGGCGCAGGACAGCGCCGTGGCGCGCGGCGAATGCGTATGGACGATCGCCTGCGCGTCCGGGCGCGCCTTGTAGATCTCGGTGTGGAACGGCCATTCCGACGAGGGCTTGCGGCTGCCGCTCAGGACCGTCCCGTCGAGGGCGACATAGATCAGGTCTTCCGGCCTGGTCTGCGCGTAAGGCAGGCCCGACGGCGTGATCAGCAGCCCGTCCCGGAAGCGGGCGGAGACATTGCCGGATTTCGACGGGCAGAAGCCGGCCTTGTCGATCGCCTGCGCGACCGCGACGATCTCCTCGCGCAATGTCTGTTCACTCATGCCGCCACACCACTCGTCATCTCGGGAAAGAGTTTGGCCAGCCCCTCGGCAGTGGCCGGCGCGATGCCGCGCTCGGTGATCAGGCCGGTGACCAGCCGCGCCGGCGTGACGTCGAAGGCCGGGTTGCAGGCCGGGCTGCCGGGCGCGGCGACCTGGAAGAAGCCGGTGCCGCCATCCTCGCCTTGGCCGAAGAGATGCGTGACCTCGCGTTGGCTGCGCTCCTCGATCGGGATCTCCTTCAACCCGTCCCGCAGCGTCCAGTCGATCGTCGGCGAGGGCAGCGCCACATAGAACGGCACGCCATTGTCCCTCGCCGCCAGCGCCTTGAGATAGGTGCCGATCTTGTTGGCGACGTCGCCGGTCGCAGTCGTCCGGTCGGTGCCGACGATCACCATGTCGACCTGGCCATGCTGCATCAGATGGCCGCCGGCATTGTCGACGATCACCGCATGCGGCACGCCATGGCTGCCGAGCTCATAGGCGGTCAGCGCCGCGCCCTGGTTGCGCGGCCGGGTCTCGTCGACCCAGACATGGACTGGGATGCCGGCATCATGCGCCAGATAGATCGGCGCCAGCGCCGTGCCCCAATCGACAGTGGCGAGCCAGCCGGCATTGCAATGGGTGAGGATGTTGACCGGCGCACCCGCCGACTTCTTCGCCGCGATCTGCCGGATCACGCCGAGGCCGTGCTCGCCGATGGCATGGCAGAGCGCGACATCCTCGTCGCAGATCGCACCCGCCTCGGCATAGGCGGCAGCGACCCGCTCGCCTTCCGGCAACTGGATGAGGCGCTTGCGCATCCGCGCCAGCGCCCAATGCAGGTTGACCGCCGTCGGCCGTGTCGCACCGAGCAGGGCCAGCGCCTGCTCGAGAGCGGCATCGGAGGCATCGACGCGCAACGCCAACGCCACGCCATAGGCTGCGGTCGCGCCGATCAGCGGCGCGCCGCGCACCGTCATGTGGCGGATCGCATGCGCCGCCTCGTCAGCGGTCGAGAGCCTGACCGTCTCGAAATGAAAGGGCAGCCGCGTCTGGTCGATGACGACGACGCCCCAGCCGTCATCGTCGAGCCAGATGGTACGGTAATGCCGCCCGTGGATCTTCACGTGAACACCTGCCCCGCTGCTGCAAAGACACAGCCCTCATCCTGAGGAGCGATCGCAGATCGCGTCTCGAAGGATGCTTCAGATGATACCAGAACCTCCTGGAGCATCCTTCGAGATGCCGCTGCGCGGCTCCTCAGGATGAGGGCTGAGAGAGATCTCATGGCCTCAATGCCCCGCGAAGGAGACCAGCGTGCGCACCGGCACGCCGAGCCGCCTGATCTTGTCGGCCCCGCCCAGATCCGGCAGGTCGATGATGAAGCAGGCGGCGACCACCTCGGCCCCGAGCGAGGAGAGCAGCTTCACCGCCGCCTCCGCCGTGCCGCCGGTCGCGACGAGATCGTCGACAAGGAGGACGCGCTCGCCGCGCGAGACCGCATCCTTGTGCACCTCGATCTCGTCGGAGCCGTATTCGAGCGAATAGGGCATGCCGACCGTCTCATGCGGCAGCTTGCCCTTCTTGCGCACCGGCACGAAGCCGGCCGAGAGCTGGTGCGCCACGGCGCCGCCGAGGATGAAGCCACGCGCCTCGATGCCGGCGATCTTGGCGATCTTCAGGCCGGCGAAGGGCTGAACCAGCTCATCGACCGCGCGGCGGAAGGCGCGGGCGTCGCCGAGTAGCGTGGTGATGTCGCGGAACTGGATTCCCGGTGCCGGATAATCGGGGATCGTCCGGATCGCATTCTTCAGATCGGCGAGCGCGCTGCGGTCCATGACAAAACGTCCATCGGCTGGGGGGCTCCTCTTAACCCGAGGTGCCCGTTCCGGGAAAGCCGGCGTAGCGTCAGCCCTGCGGCTTCAGCACCCGCCCGGCGACCGCGTCGAGCTTGGCCATGAGCCTGGGATCGCGGTGCTCCGGCGCGGTGACGATCGCGAAGTCGAGGGCGTTGTGCGAGCCGGCCGGGCAGGCCTCGCGCTCGCGCGGGAAATCGGCGGCGAGCCGCGCTACCAGCCGGCGTGCCTTGTCGGCATTGGCATGCAGTACTGCGATCACCGAGGCGACGTCGACCGCGCCATGCTCCTCGTGCCAGCAGTCATAGTCGGTGACCATGGCGACGGTGGCGTAGGTGATCTCGGCCTCGCGCGCGAGCTTGGCCTCCGGCATCGCGGTCATGCCGATCAGGTCGTAGCCGAGGCCCTTATAGGTCAGCGATTCCGCCAGCGTCGAGAATTGCGGGCCTTCCATGGTGACGAGCGTGCCGCCACGCACGAACGGCAAATCCTCAGCAGTGGCCGCCGCGGCGATCCGGTCTTGCAAGGCGGGGCCGACCGGATGCGCCACCGAGACATGGGCGACGCAACCCTTGCCGAAGAACGAGCTGGCGCGGCCGGCGGTGCGGTCGACGAACTGGTCGACCAGTACGAACAGGCCGGGATAGAGCTCGGCCTTGTAGGAGCCGCAGGCCGAGAGCGAGACGAGATCGGTCACCCCTGCCCGCTTCAGCACGTCGATATTGGCGCGGTAGTTGATCTCCGAGGGCGGGATCGCGTGGCCGCGGCCATGGCGCGGCAGGAAGACGATTCTGGTCTCGCCCATCCGCCCGATCCGGAGCACGTCGGAGGGCTCGCCCCAAGGGCTCTCGATCCGCTCCTCGCGCAGATCGGTCAGGCCCGGCAGGTCGTAGATGCCGGAACCGCCGATGATGCCCAGAACCGCTTCAGCCATGTCGGGTCTCCGATGATTGCCCGGATAAGGATCGAGATTCGTGACAGCCGTAACACGATCGCCTGCGCAATCTAATGCGGTCGTCCCGGGCGACCGGAGGGAGACCCGGGACCCATGCCTGAACCTCTTTCGGAAAAGCTCCGGAATGGATCCCGGATCGGCGCGGCTGCGCCGCCTGTCCGAGATGGCCAGTTCAAAAGGGATCCGCGAACAAAAAAAGGCCCCGTCTCCGGGGCCCTTCTCAATTCCGTCTCGCTCAGTGCACCGAGGCGTGGTCGGGCAGGCGCGACCAGATCTTCTTCTTGGTGAAGTAGAGCAGGCCGGCGAACAGCGCCAGGAACAGCATCACCTGCAGGCCCATGCGCTTGCGCGCCTCGAGATGCGGCTCGGCCATCCAGACCATGAAGGCGGCGACGTCCTTGGCGTATTGCTGGACCGTCTCCGGCACCGGCGACTTGCCGTCCGGCCCCTTCGGATACTCGACCTGGCCGTCGCTCAGCGGCTTCGGCATCGCGATCAGATGGCCGGGCATGAAGTTGTTGTAGTTCTGCCCCGGCAGCAGCTTCACTTCCGCCGGCGGGTCGGCGTAGCCGGTCAGGAGCGCGACGATGTAGTCCGGCCCCTGCTCCTGGTACTGCGTGAAGATGTCGAAGATGAAGGTGGGGAAGCCGCGCGTATAGGTGCGCGCCTTGGCGAGCATGTCGATCGGCGGCGGATAGGCGCCGCCATTGGCGGCGCGGGCCGCCTGCTCGTTGGCGAACGGCGCCGGGAAGGCGTCGGCCGCGCGGCCGGGACGTTCGAACATCTCGCCGGCGTCGTTCGGGCCGTCCTTGATGTTGGTGTAGCTCGCGGCCAGCGCCGCGACCTGCGACGGCGTGAAGCCGGGGCCGCCGGGCTGCGACA
>Ga0209130_1001122_pt1 | contig 19663 bp, 17 predicted proteins | sample AraplaMF_Cvi_mLB_FD_184264 | JGI IMG/M metagenome (GOLD analysis project Ga0209130, IMG submission 184264) | Arabidopsis root microbial communities from the University of North Carolina, USA - plate scrape MF_Cvi_mLB (SPAdes) (version 2) | ecosystem: Host-associated > Plants > Roots > Endosphere...
GCATGGTGATGATTTCTTTCTTGATGCGCACCAGCATGCGGCGGTGCGACTGCTCGGCCGACAGGCTTTCCTTCACTTCCAGGTCCGCCAGGCGGGCATCGCTGCGCACCCAGGCCAGGTACTCGTCAATGTTGCCGCGGGTGCCGGACAGGAACATATTGATGCCTTCCGGGGTCAGCAGGATGGTGCCTTTCAGGCCCAGGCGCGCGCAGATCTCCTGATACTGCGGACGCAGCTCGTCGAGCTTGTCGAGCGTGATGAACTTGTAGGCCGCGATGTTGACGTAAACGGCTGGTGCCGCGCCGGGTGTTGCAGGCGCGTTTTCAATGGTTGCTTGCATGGGATTGGTAATCGATTGAATCCGGAACAGCCGACATTATAGCCGCTCTCGGCCGCATGCTCAAATATTAGGCAAGGCCGCCCGGACTTTCCCCGGCTTGCACTTCCGGGTATCCCTGGGCTCAGGCACAATTGTGCGCATGACAAAGATTCAACCACTTCCCGAGGCCGGGGCTGCGACCTTGTTGCGCGCCTTGTTCAAAGGCGCAGCCGCAGCCGGTTCCCCGCCGCCGGCGCCCACGCAATTCCGGCTTGAACGCGTGGATGGCAGGCAGCTTGATCGCTATAACGCCCTGTTCGGTTTTGTCCCGGGGACGCTGCCGGTTTCTTTCTATTACCTGCCGACCCAGCGCGCCCACCTGGCCACAATGCTTGGGACTGCATTCCCGTTCCGCCTGGCGGGCATGATCCATGTCGAGAACGACATACGCGAACTGCGCGCGCTTGACCGTGGGCATGCGATGGAACTGGTGACGCGAGTTGCCATCGATCCGCCGGCGGACAATGGTGCGCGCTATTGCGAGTTGCGCACAGTGGGACTGCAGCAGGGGCTGGAGGTGTTTGAATGCCGCAGCCGCTATCTTGCGGTGCGTGGCAAGCGGCGGGGCGGCAGCGAGGCGATAGCCCCACCGGCGGCGCAGCCGGCAGGTGAGTGGTCACTTGCAGCCAATGCGGGGCGCCAGTATGCCTCCCTGTCCGGCGACTGGAACCCGATCCACCTGTGGCCATGGTCGGCCCGCCTGCTTGGCTTGAAGGCGCCGATCATCCATGGCATGCATACGGTGGCCAAGGCTTGCGCCATGCTCGAACAGCGGGAAGGCAGGCGCCTGACGACTATCTCAGCCCGCTTCAGGGCGCCGATCCCGCTTGGAGCCGGCGCCGAATTGCGGCTGGTGGAGCCGGCCGGCAGTTACCAGGTATGGACGGGCGGCGCGCTGGCGGTGGAAGGCCGCTCCGGTTAGCGCTTACTTCTGCGCCAGGACCCAGCGCACCAGCTGGTGCGCCTCGGCGTCCGTCACCTGGTTAGGCGGCATCGGCACGGCGCCCCAGGTGCCGGAACCACCTTGCAGCACTTTGAGGATCAGCTTGTCTTCCGCGCCCTTGTCGTTTTTGTATTTGGCCGCGACGTCCTTGAACGATGGCCCGACCAGCTTTTTCGCCATGGCGTGGCAGGCGAAGCAGCTCTTCGATTTGGCCAACTGCTCAGGTTCTTCCGCATAGGCCGCCAGCGAGGCGGTCATCAGCAGGGCAGCAGCAACGATTTTCATCTTCATCTCCAGAAGGGATTGGTGAGATTGATTCTAGCCCGGGTAAGTAGTTAAATCCGATTCAGATTCGAATCAATTGTAAGCAAATATCATGATGCGCTTGAGCAAATTCATTTTCGGCCTGTGTTTTATTGCCATGCATGCCGGTGCGACGCCGCCGCCCATTCCTGCCCGGCCCTGGATCGACAATATCCAGGCCCTGCCGGACGGCGCCTTGTTCGCAATGGTCGGCGCCAGGGGGCTTTACCGGCGTGCCGCGGGCGGGGAATGGAAACAGTTGATCAAGTCCCAGGGGATGGGCGGCTGGACACAGATTTACGCCCGTGGCGGCAATGAACTGCTTCTCAGTGCCCATATCTCCGGCGCGGTATATCGCTCGCGCGACGGCGGACTCAGTTGGGCCGAGGAGGGCGCTGCCAGCGCACCGTACGCGTTCCGGGAGCTGGGAATGTCGCGCGCCGAGAACTACCTCGCGCGCACTGCACAGGGGCGCGCCTACATGCTCTATCGCGACACGGTCTTCATGAGTGGCGACGGCGGCATCACGTGGAGCGAAAACAGGATCCCGGCCATGCCCGAACCGATCGAGGTATACCGCCAGTCGCTCGCTGCCAACGACGAAGAGCTGTTTGTCATGTCGGGCAGAACGCTGTTTCACAGCAAAGACCAGGGCCGGCATTGGCAGGCGGTCGAGCAAACTGACCCGAATAGCCCCATCCTGACAGGCATTGCCGGCAGCCCGCCGGAGCTGCACATGGCACCGGACGGCACCTTGCTCGCGTTGGGCAACATCGCTGTCAGCCAGCGCGCGTTTGCCAGCCGCGACGGTGGGCGCCATTGGGAAGAGCAGCGATTCGGCCTGCCGCCGGGAGCGGCCTTTGTCCTGGGCACGTTCGGCCCAGACCCCGATGCGATGTACTTCTTCATCCGCGGCGCACCGATCAACGCACCTACCTTTACTACCGTGTACCGGCGAGGCCTTGACGGTAATTTGAGCGAAATGGGGATCGGTCCCAACCTTTCGACGCTGACACGAAGCGTCAAAGGCAAGATCTATGCGCTTGAGTTCAGCCGGGCTGCAATCCATGAGAGCAGCGATGGCGGCAAGACCTGGTCGCCGGTGCCGCGCGACGTCATCACCTGGTATTGAGGGGCCCGGATAGCCCGGCAGACGTTAAAATAGCGGACTTGAACCGACTTTCGCACCCAGCAGATAAATGAGCAATCTGACAATTGAACAAGACGTAGCGGCGGACGCTCCGCCAGCACCAAAAGGCCCGGATTTCGTCCACCTGCGCGTCCATACGGAATATTCGATTGTCGATGGCCTGGTGCGCATCGATGACATGATCAAGGCGGCGGTCAAGGACAAGCAGGGCGCTCTGGCCATCACCGACCTGGCGAACATGTTCGCCATGGTGCGCTTCTACAAAGCGGCGCGCGGCAAGGGCATCAAACCGATTGTCGGCGTCGACGCCTGGATCACCAACGACGAGAACCGCGACAAGCCGCACCGCATCATGCTGTTCGCGAAAAACCGCATGGGCTACCTGCAGCTGTGCGAACTGCTGTCGGAAGCGTGGCTGAACAACCAGTACAAGGGCCGCGCTGAAATCCGCACTGAATGGCTGCGCGACCGCGCCAACAAGGAATACCCGCTGCTGCCGGGCGAAAGCGGCGCCAACGCCCTGATCGCCCTGTCCGGCGCCCACTTCGGCGATATTGGCCAGGCGATTGAAAACGGCAACCTGGACCTGGCCGAAGCCAATGCCCGCAAATGGGCCGAGATTTTCCCGAACGGCCATTTCTACGTCGAGATCCAGCGCGCCGGCCAGGCCAACCAGGAAGTGCAGGTGCGCCAGTCCGTTGCGCTGGCGGCCAAGCTTGGCCTGCCGGTGGTGGCGACGCACCCGGTGCAGTTCCTGTCACAGGATGAATTCATCGCCCACGAAGCGCGCGTCTGTATCGCTGAAGGCGAAATGCTGGCGAACGCCAAGCGCGTCAAGCGCTTCAACGAGCAGATGCGTTTCCTCACGCAAGCGGAAATGGCGGAGCTGTTCCACGACTTGCCGGCAGCGCTGCAAAACTCGGTGGAAATCGCCAAGCGCTGCAACGTGACGCTGACCCTGGGCAAGCCGCAGCTGCCGAACTTCCCGACGCCAGGCATGTCGATCGACGAATTCCTGGTGGCCGAGACCCAGAAGGGCCTGGAAGAACGGTTGATCCAGCTGTTCCCCGATCCGGAGAAACGCGAAAAGGAACGCCCGCGCTACGAAGCGCGCCTGAAGTTCGAGAACGACACCATCATCAAGATGAAGTTCCCGGGCTACTTCCTGATCGTTGCGGAGTTTATCCAGTGGGGCAAGAACAATGGCGTGCCGATCGGCCCGGGACGTGGTTCCGGCGCGGGCTCGCTGGTGGCGTACGCGCTGAAGATTACCGACCTCGATCCGCTGAAGTACAACCTGCTGTTCGAGCGTTTCCTGAATCCTGAACGTATTTCGATGCCCGACTTCGACATCGACTTCTGCCAGGAAAAGCGCGAACTGGTGATCCAGCACGTGAAGGACCTGTACGGTCGCGATGCGGTGTCGCAGATCGCCACCTTCGGTACCATGGCGGCCAAAGGCGCGATTCGCGACGTGGGGCGCGTGATGGACTTCGGCTACAACTTCTGCGACGGCGTATCGAAGTTGATCCCGTTCAAGCCGGGCAAGCCGGTCTCGATTGCCGAGGCGATCGAAGAAGAACCGCTGCTCAAAGAGCGCCAGGAAAACGAAGAGGAAGTGCGCCAGCTGCTCGATCTCGCGCAGCAGGTGGAAGGGATCACCCGTAACATCGGCATGCACGCCGGCGGCGTGCTGATCGCGCCGGGCAAGCTGACCGACTTCTGCCCGCTGTACACCCAGGGTGGCGATGCCGGCGTGGTGTCGCAGTACGACAAGGACGACGTGGAAGCCGTCGGCCTGGTGAAGTTCGACTTTTTGGGCCTGACCACGCTGACCATCCTTGACCGCGCAGTCAACTACATCAAGGACCTCGATCCGGAAGGCGCCAAGGACTTCGACCTGGCCAAGCTGCCGCTGAACGACCGCCCGACGTACGAGCTGCTGACCAAGGCGAAAACCGTCGCCGTGTTCCAGCTTGAATCGCGCGGCATGCAGGGCATGCTGAAGGATGCGCGTCCCGACCGCTTCGAAGACATTATCGCGCTGGTGGCGCTGTACCGTCCGGGCCCGATGGACCTGATCCCGGACTTCTGCAAACGTAAGCACGGCGAAAAGTTCGACTACCCCGATCCCCGCACCGAGGGCATCCTGTCCGAAACCTACGGCATCATGGTTTACCAGGAACAGGTGATGCAGATGGCGCAGATCATCGGCGGCTACTCGCTGGGCGGCGCGGACATGCTGCGCCGCGCGATGGGTAAGAAAAAAGCCGAGGAGATGGCGGAGCACCGCGAAATCTTCCGCAAGGGCGCGCAGGAAGGCGGCCTGACCATCGAGAAGGCCGACGAGATCTTCGACTTGATGGAAAAGTTCGCGGGCTACGGCTTCAACAAGTCGCACGCTGCCGCGTATGCGCTGCTGTCCTACCACACCGCCTACCTGAAGCATCACCACACCGCAGCGTTCATGGCAGCCAACATGTCGCTGGCCATGGACGATACCGAAAAGGTCAAGATCCTGGTCGAGGACTCGATCGACGTGTGCGGCCTGACCATCCTGCCGCCGGACGTCAACCAGTCGTCCTACCGCTTCCGTCCTGACGGCGAGCCAGGCAAGAAGGCAACCAAGATCCGCTACGGCATGGGCGGCGTGAAAGGCGCCGGCCAGAATGCGATCGAGGCGATCATTGCGGCGCGCGAAGCGGGCGGGCCGTTCACCAGCCTGTTCGACTTCTGCAAGCGCGTCGACAAGAAGCAGATCAACCGCCGCACCATCGAAGCGCTGATCCGCTCGGGCGCCTTCGACTGCTTCGGCGTCGACCGCGCGGTGCTGTTTGCTTCGGTGGGCTTTGCCATGGAATACGCGGACCAGGAAGCCAAGTCGGCCAACCAGGTCAGCCTGTTCGGCGGCGACGATTCCGACCTGGTGGCGCCACCGGATTACGTCCAGGCCACGCCATGGACCGACCGCGAAAAGCTGGCCGAAGAAAAGATCGCGCTGGGCTACTACCTGTCCGGCCACATGTTCGACTCCTACCAGCAGGAAGCGCGGCGTTTTGCGCGTACCAAGCTGTCGGAGCTGGAACCGTCGCGTGAACCGCGCATGATGTGCGGCGTGATTTCCGGCATCCGCACCCAGATGACCCAGCGCGGCAAGCTCTTGATCGTCACGCTGGACGACAAGACCGCCGTGGTCGAAGTCACCGTCTACAACGAAGTCTTCGAGCCGAACAAGCATATGTTCAAGGAAGACGAATTCCTGTGCGTGACCGGCAAGGTGTCGGAAGACCGCTTCTCCGGCGGCCTGCGCATCTCGGCGGAAAAGGTCTACAACATTACCGCCGCCCGCATCCAGTTCGGCCGCCAGATCGGGCTTGCGCTGCCCAAAGCGGTGCCGTCAGCCAAGCTGGCCGAGATCCTGGGCCCGCACCGCGACGAGTACGGCCTGCCGGTTTCGATGCGCGTCAAGCCGCAAGGCATCGACTGCGTGTTGCAACTTGGCGACGACTGGCGCGTGGCGCCGTCCGATGCGCTGAAAATCGCGCTGGAACAAGGCTTGGGAGCGCAGGAAGTAGCAATCGAGTATTGATGGGTCATTGCATGGGTGATAACATTTTTCAACCATGCTATTTAACTCATTCAGCTTCCTGTTAGGCTTCCTGCCGGTCACCCTGGTCGGCTATTTCCTGCTTGCCCGCCGCAACCCGACCTGGGGTGTGGCGTGGCTGGCACTGGCCTCCGTTTTCTTCTACGGCTGGTGGGACGTGCGCTATGTGCCGCTGCTGCTTGCTTCCGTGGTGGTCAACTACGGCTGCGCGCAAGCGATCCGCCGGGCGCAGGGGCGGGCGCGCAACTGGTGGCTGGGCGGCGCCGTCGCCGCCAACCTGCTGCTGCTCGGCTACTACAAGTACGCCAACTTCTTCTACACCAGCCTGACCGGCCAGCATGCGGACGTGCTGCAGGTGGTGCTGCCGATCGGCATTTCGTTCTTCACATTTACGCAGATCGCCTTCCTGGTCGACACGGCGCGCGGCTTCGTGCAGGAAGGGCGCTTCATCCACTACCTGCTGTTCGTGACCTATTTCCCGCACCTGGTGGCCGGGCCGGTGTTGCACCACAAGGAAATGATGCCGCAATTTGCCGATCCGCGGAATGCCTTGCCGCGGGCGGAGAACTTCTCTGTCGGCGCCACCATCTTCATCATTGGTCTGGCCAAGAAAACCCTGCTGGCCGATACGCTGGCGCCTTACGCCAATGCGCTGTTCGCGGCGCCGGGCGATCCGACACTGCTGATGGCATGGGGCGGCGTACTGGCTTACTCCTTCCAGCTCTATTTCGACTTCTCGGGCTATTCGGACATGGCGATCGGCCTGTCGCGCATGTTTGGGGTGCACCTGCCGCTGAACTTCAATTCGCCCTACAAATCGCTCAACATCGTCGAATTCTGGCGGCGCTGGCATATGACCTTGTCGCGTTTCCTGCGCGATTACCTGTACATTCCGCTGGGCGGCAATCGCCACGGCGCCGTGCGCGCGAAAGTGAACCTGATGGTGACCATGCTGCTGGGCGGCCTGTGGCACGGCGCCAGCTGGAACTTCGTGCTGTGGGGCGGGCTGCATGGCGCCTACCTCGTGATTGCCCATGCATGGCAGATGCTCAAGGCGCGCCTGGGCTGGCAGGGCGGCAGCAGGGCAGGCGCGGTCGCGGCCTGGGCGCTGACCTTCATCGCCGTGGCCTATGCCTGGGTCTTCTTCCGTGCGGCGGACCTGCCTTCCGCCTTGCGCATTGTGGCCGGCATGTCCGGCCAGTATGGCGTGGCGCTGCCGGATGCCATCGGCGCGCGCCTGGGCGGCCTGCACGACGCGCTGGCGTCGCTGGGGATCAAGTGGACGCTGGGCGGTGCCACCCAGTTCATCGAGACCTGGTGCTGGGTGCTGGTCGCCGCGCTGGTGGCTTTCCTCGCGCCCAATACGCAGCAGATCATGCACCGCTTTGAGCCTGCACTGGACCATGACGGCACAGCGGCGCCGGCGCGCTTGGCCTGGCTGCCTGCGCCCCGTCCTGCGATGGCAGCCGGCATGCTGGCCGTGCTTTGCCTGCTGGCCCTGTCGCGGCCAAGTGAATTCCTTTATTTCCAGTTCTGACCATGTCCAACGCTTCGCATCACCATTATTTGCGCAAACTGGGCCTGGCCATGCTGGCTGGCCTGCTGCTGGTGGCCAGCGTGGTGGTGCTGGCCGACCCTTATAGCCTGTATGGCGTGGTGCGCAAGCCCGGCCTGAATGCCGACAAGCCGGTGCCGCAGCATTTCCGCAACGAGATCAAGCTGAGCGGCGCCCAGCGCCTGGGCGCGACCCAGTTCCTGGTCGGGAATTCGCGGGTCGAAGTCGGCTTCGATCCGGACAGTCCTTTGCTGGGCGGCGGCGCTTACAACCTGGGGCTGGCGGGCACCGGCACCATGGTGGCGGTAGGGCAGCTGCAGTACCTGCGCAGCCTTGGCGTCAAGCCTTCGCGTGTCATTGCCGGCGTCGATTTCCACGATGCCTTGCTGGCACCGGGGCAGCGCGGCGGCGCACGCCAGCCGCCGGTGGCGGGAGCGGCCAAGCTGGGCTGGCGTGTCGAGAGCCTGTTCTCGCTGGCTGCCTTGCGCGATGCCGCAACCACCTTTGCCATGCAGGGCGATCGCGAGGCCGAGACCATGACGGAACGCGGCTTGAATCCCCTCAACCAGTACATCAAATTCGCGCGCTACGATGGCTACTACAAGATCTTCCGCCAGCGTGCGGAAGAGAATGCGGCGTCGCTGGTGAAGAAGGCGCCGGGCGACCTTGACCGCGAAGGCCTGCGGGCGGAATTGCGTGCCCTGGTCGATGCCGCGGCCAGCGGCAATCCCGGCGTCGACCTGCGCCTGATGGTGTACGCTTACCACGCACAGATGCTGGCGCTGTACGAAGCGAGCGGCATGTGGCCGCGCTTCGAGGAATGGAAGCACATCGTGCTGGAAGAAGCGGAGGCCGCGCGCTCCCGCTATCCGCAGGCGCATATCGTGGTGCATGACTTCAGCGGCTTTGGCGAATTCAATTGCGAGGCGATTCCGGGGCCGAACGAAAAAGGCACAACGCACTGGTACTGGGAAGCCGGGCACCAGAAGCCGGCGCTGGGCGAAGAAATGATGCGGCGCATGCTGGCAGGCGCGCCGGACAATGGCTTCGGCATGGCGCTGACCTCGCAGAACCTGGAGCAGGATCGCCAGCGCATTGCCGCCGAGCGCGCGACTTGCGCAGCGGCGCATCCAGGGCTGTTTGCCGAAGCACAGGAGCTGGTTGCGCGGGCCGCGCGCCGGCAGGGAAAGGGGCTATGACATGGAAATGAAACGCATCAATGCAGGCAAGCTGCGCGCCATCGGCTATGACGAGCGGGCACGCATGCTGCGCGTCGAATTTGTCGACGGCAGCGCCATCGATTACGAAGGCGTCGGGCGGGACGTCTGGCAGCGCCTGTCCACCTCGGGCAGCGCGTGGAGCTTTTACCGCGACAACATCGAGGAAGAATTCACCGGCCGCAAGGGACGCGCCAAGCCGCAGGCGGGAACGCGCCCCGCCGGGCTGGACGACCTATTCGGTTGAAGGTCGGGGCAGCTCCGGCTTCTCGAGGAACTTTGCGCTTCGCGCAGAGCAAATGTCCGATTGCCGGAGCTGACCCCGACTTTCAAATTACATGTCTTTGAGCGCGGTAATGGCGTAGCCTTTGCTGCCCATCTGCTGGGTCAGCCGGTCGATGTGGTAGTCGGGCAGGACTTGCACATCATCATCGACTTCCAGCGATTGCTCGGCTGGCAGCCAATCGGTGTTGATGGCTTCCTGTGGGATGGGTTTGCCCTCTGGCACGGCGAGGTAGGAAAAAATGCCGTCATGTTCGGCACGACGATAGATATCCAGGCGCATCTTCATCTCCCTTCAACTAGTCCTACGCACAGGCTGGCGTAACGCTTTGATTCTACTCCGCTCAGGTGGCTGTGGCCATGCCGGATTGCCTGCCCAGCGAACTGAGCACCGCAAAGTTGACCTGGGTCATCAAATCGTGGCGGCGGCGTACTTCTGCGCGTTTCTTTGATGGAATCTCTTGCATGTCTGGCGCCTGCAATGGCGCGCAGCCCATCTGCCAGTCGCCGTCCGGACGCGGGCTGGCACCCAGTTCCTGCCACAGGCTGTCATAACAGGCCATGACCTTGCCCTGGCGGAGCGATTTGGCGCAGACCGCGCGGTTGCGGTTGCCGACCAGGAGCAACCGTTCGCAACCGAATGCATGGCCAAGCTGGCTGGCCAGGCGCACCAGCAGGTTCTTGGGCCGCAGGCCGTGCAGGTCGCGCGTTGCGTCCCGTCCCAGGTCGAGGCCGGTGCCGCTTTGCGGGCCTTGCACGCAGCCGATGCCGACCTGGTGCAGCAAGCCTTCCAGCACGAAAGAAAAAGCCAGCGAGTACACCAGCGTGCCCTCGCACAGCAGCTGCAGCACCAGTTCGCCTTCCCGTTCCATCGGGACGACCGCCCTGAGTTCAATGGTATAGTGGGCCCCCGATTTTCCCGTGAAATCCGCGAGCTGCAGGCCGCCGCGGGCTGCCTGCAGCACGGTCTGGCCCATGCCTTGCTGCACAATGAAGCGGTAATGGTCGCCCAATGCCGCCGAACGGCATTGAGGGCCCAGTCGCTTGCTGAGCCAGGGGCGGTAAATCTTGTGGATCAGCCGCGGTTGCAAGGCGGCCAGCTCGCGCAGGGCAGGATCGGAGTTGAGCAATGCAAGCCAGCCACGGGTGCGGCGCGGGGCGACCAGCGCACGACAATGCAATTTCACGGCAGCGGTGAGGCGGGACAGGGCGGATTTGGCTTCGAGGCCGGAACGCAGCGTGATTGCTTGGTGATACATTGTGTTATGTAGCTGAAACAATAAGTTACAGCATGCTAACGCCGATCTCATCAGGTTATGGCAACTTTATTGTCGTTTTAGTTAGGTTATTTAATTACATGTGGTTACGTACCAACACATGTTTCCTGGTTGCATTTTTCTTTTATGCGTTTTCCGTTTTTACTGCCAGCCGCCGGTTTCTTCCTCGCCTACCTGCTGTTTGACTGGCTTACCTATGTCGAACCGCTGCTGGGCCTGAACATCACGCCGTGGAACCCGGATACCGCGCTGGGCCTGGTCTTCTGGCTGGTCTACGGGCGGCGCGCCGCGCTGCCATGGTTCGCGGCCCTGGTGGCGGGCGACGTGCTGGTGCGCAGCATGCCGGGCGGCCTGGCCGGAACCTTGCTCACCGCCGCCTGGCTGATTTGCGGTTATGGCCTGCTGGGTGAAGTCCTGCGCCGTACGCTGGGTGGCGGCACCATTTTCAGCTCACGCTCGAGCTTCTACCGCTGGCTGCTGGTGGTTGCCGCCGGCACCATGCTGAACGCGGTCGGCCACATCAGCCTGCTGGCCTGGCTTGGGCTGGTGCCGTGGGCCGACTGGCTGCGCGCGGTCTGGCGTTTCGGTTTCGGCGACATGGTGGGGGTAGTAGTCAGCATGCCGCTGCTGTGGAAGCTGGCCAACCCGCAGGACCGCGAGCGCTTGCGCGAGGCCACCTGGAAACCGGAAACACTGGGCTACCTGGCGCTGGCGATCTTCGTGCTGTGGGCAGTGTTCGGCTACATCATCACGGCCGAATTCAAGCACTTCTATTTCCTGTTCCTGCCGCTGATCTGGGCCGCTTCGCGCCAGGGCGTGCATGGCGCGGCGCTGGTGGTGTTCGTGCTGCAGCTGGCCATCGTGACCCTGGTCAGGGCCAACAGCGCCGATAACATCACGGTGTCCGAACTGCAGATGCTCGACGCGGTGCTGGCGCTGGTGGGCTTTTTCATCGGCATCGTGGTCGACGAAAGGCGCCAGGTGGCGGAGGAATTGAAACAGACCTTGCGCCTGGCTGCAGCGGGCGAAATGGCGGCCGCGCTGGCGCATGAACTGAACCAGCCAATGACGGCGCTGGCGGTGTACGGCAAGGCTTGCGAACACCTGCTGGCGCGCGGCGAGGCAGGCGATTTGCTGAAGAACGCGATCGGGCAGATGATCAATGAGTCGGCACGCGCGGCGGAAGTCGTGCGCCGCCTGCGCGACTTCTTCCGCACCGGCGCCATGCAGCTCGAGACGGTCGGCGCTGCCGCCCTGCAGGCCGGCATCGTGCAGCAGTTCCGGCCACAGTTTGTCGAACACGGGGTGCAGCTTACTGTTGACGAAGCGCCGGCGCTGGCGGTGCAGGTCGATCGCCTGCAGGTGGAGCTGGTACTGCGCAACCTGCTGGCCAATGCCCTGGATGCGGTGCGCATGCGGCCCCAAGGCCAGCGCAGCATCCGGCTTACGGCGGAAAATATCGGCGGCAAGCTGCGCTTCACGGTGGAGGACAGCGGCGACGGCCTGACGCAGCAGGCGGCGGGGCGCCTGTTCGAGCCCTTCGTGTCGACCAAGGCCAGCGGCATGGGCCTGGGCCTGGTGCTGAGCCGCGCCATCGTGGAAGCGCACGGCGGTTCTTTATGGGCAGAAGTTGCCGACCACGGCGTCTTTCGTTTTATACTGCCGGCGCTGGACTCTGGAGAATAGCCTTGTCAAACCTTACCGTTTTCATCGTCGACGATGATCCTTCGCTGCGCGATGCCCTTGGCCTGCTGCTGGGCGTGCGTGGTTACCGTACCGCCGTTTTTGCCAGTGCCGAAGCCTTCCTGCAGGCCTGGCTGCCCGAATGGGCTGGCTGCCTGGTCGCCGATATCCGCATGTCCGGCATGGACGGGCTGGCCTTGCAGCGCAAGCTGGGCGAGATGAACTGCCTGCTGCCGGTGATTATCGTCACCGGTCACGGCGACGTCAGTTCGGCGCGCGAAGCCTTCAAGGCACGCGCCGTCGATTTCCTGGAAAAGCCGTTTGACGACGACAAGCTGATTGCCGCCATCGAGGAGGCGTTCTCGATGCAGTTGCGCCAGCGCCAGGACCACGACCGCCGCCAGCAGCGCGAGCAGCTCCTGTCCGAATTGACGCCGCGCGAACGCGAGGTGTTCGAGCTGGTGGTGATGGGGCGCCACAACCGCGAGATTGCGCCGCAACTGAATATCAGCGTACGCACGGTGGAAGTCCACAAGGCGCGCCTGATGGCCAAGCTGGGCGTGGATAACGTGGCGGACCTGGTGCGCGTCGCTTTGCGCGACTGAATTAAACGGCTTTGCTGGCCAAAGCGGCGCTTGCCCGCAGCTCGCGCAGGCCGGAGATGGCTTGGGTCGTCTTGTCCTGGGCCCGTTGCAATACCACCTTGCGGTTGCTGGATTCCTGGTCGCGCTTGGCCTCGCGGTGCCACAGGTGGTACACCTCGGTGGCGAAGGCTCCGCTCTTGCGCAATACGCCGGCGTTGAACAGGCGCAGGACCAGGTCGGAATCTTCATGACCCCAGCCGGTAAAGCTCTCGTCGAAACCGTTCACCAGGTCAAGGTCGCTGCGCCATGCCGCCATATTGCAGCTCTTGATGCGGCGCCAGGTAAAGCGCTTGCTTTCACGGCCCAGGTCGGGCAGGGTCAGTACCGTCTGCAGGAATTTATTGGCATTGCCGGCCAGGTATAGCTTGAGTTTTTGCAGTGCGCCCAGGCGCTGGATGTCGAGATGCTGTTCCAGCAGGCGCCGCGTATAGGCTTCGCTAAGCAGCACACGGCTGCCCGTCACCACGTAGCCGCGCTTGGCCAGGCGGCGGTGGTTGGCGATGAAATCCTTCTGCGGCACGCAGTCGCCATCGATGAAGACGATGTACTCGCCTTGTGCTGCCAGTGTGGCCAGGTTGCGTGCCCGCGCGGCGCGAAAGCCGATATCCTCCTGCCACACATGCTTCATCGGCACCGGGGAGCGCGCCTGCAGGGCGGCGACGGTGTCCCGCGTGTTGTTGGTCGATCCGTCATCGGCGATAATGATCTCGAAATCTTGATCGTCTTGCGCAAAACAGGCTTCCACCACGGCCGACAGGGCGTCCGGACGATTGTATGTGGTGATAATTAACGAGATGGTTGAAGCTTGTTGCATGGATGCTAAAAGATTAATAAGAAATGCCGTCCTGCTGGCGGGCGCCAATCTGCCAGTATACCAGTGCCGGATGCGCGGCACCGATCGTGGCGAACAGGGGGCATGCCGGTGAGGACCCTGGTCATTTCTCCCAACTGGATCGGCGATGCCGTGATGGCGCAGCCGCTGCTGCAGCTGCTGAAGGCGGCCCACCCGGAGCGGCCGATCGACGTGCTGGCGCCGCCGGCAGTGTCCCCCGTATGGCGCCAGATGGCGGAAGTGGCTGAAGTGCTGGAGACGCCATTCCGCCACGGTTCGCTGCAGTTGAAGGAGCGCTGGCGCTATGCGCGCCTGCTGCGCCAGCGTGGCTATGCCGACGCCTATATCCTGCCCAACACGCTGAAATACGCCCTGATTCCCTGGCTGGCCGGCATTCCGCGCCGCGTCGGTTACAAGGGCGAGAGCCGTTATGGCCTGGTCAACGTCATGCACCATGACGACACGCCGCCGCGGCCAATGGTGCCGTTCTATGCCGCGCTGGCCAATGCGCCATCTGCGCCATTGCGCCGCAGCCTGCCCAAGCCGCGCATGGCCGTGGGCGACGAGCAGATGGCCGCTGCCTGCGCCAAAGTTGGCCTGGACCCGGCACGCCCGCTGGTGGTGTTTGCGCCGGGCGCCGAATTCGGTGGGGCCAAGCGCTGGCCGCCGGCGCATTTCGGCCAGTTGGCGCAGCACATCCTGGCACGCGACCCGCAAGCCCAGGTAGCGCTGCTAGGCTCGCCCAAGGATGCGCCGACTTGCGACGAAGTCATTGCCGCCGCCGGTGCGCCGGCGGGGCTCACCAGCCTGGCCGGCAAGACCAGCCTGTCCGATGCCGTGGCCCTGATCGCCCGTTCGGCGGCCGTGGTCAGCAACGATTCCGGCCTGCTGCACGTCGCCTCGGCCCTGAACCGCCCGGTGATTGCCATTTATGGCCCGACCGATCCCGATCACGCGCCGCCGTTCTCCGACCTGGCGGCCTCGATCTCGCTGCGGCTGGAATGCTCGCCTTGCCGCCAGCGCGAATGCCCGCTCGGGCACCAGAACTGCATGCATGGCATCAGCGCCGGCCAGGTGTGGCAGACGCTGGAGCCGATGCTGGGACGTTGAGGACAGGTCCGGGCGATGAAACCGTTGGTCCTGGTTCCCGGCTACATGCTGGACGACGCCTTATGGGATGGCATGCTGCCATTCCTGCCGCCCGAACTCCCGCTGCATTTCGCCAGCCTGGCCGAAGGCGATTCCATTGCCGCCATGGCGCAAGCCGTGCTGGCAAACTGCCCGCCGCAATTCAGCTTGCTGGGATTTTCGATGGGCGGCTACGTCGCGCGCGAAATCGTGCGGCTCGCACCAGGACGGGTGCGGTCGCTGGCGCTGGTGGCAACCTCCAGCCGCGCCGACCTGCCGCTGCAAGTAGAGCAGCGCAGCAAGGCCGCGCGCGCCACGCCGATTGGTCCTTTCCGCGGCTTGGGCCGCGCCGCCATCGCGCAATCCCTCCATCCCGATAATGCGGCCAATGTAGTGCTGGTGGCACAGGTGCGTGCGATGGGCGAGCGTCTTGGCCGCGAAGTCTTCGTGCGCCAGTCGCTGATCGTGCGTGACGCCGACACGGCGCGGCTGTCCGGCATTCAATGTCCTACGCTGGTAGTCGCGGCATCCGATGACCTGTTGCGCAGCCCCGAGGAAGCACGTGAACTGGCCGATGGCATACCCGGCGCCAGGCTGGTGACCGTGCCCAACGCCGGCCACCTGATCCCCCTCGAGCAGCCGCAGGCGCTGGCCAGCCTGCTCCTGCCGATTCTCCGATAGCGATCAGGCCAGCTTGAAGCGGCCGACCTGGCCGGTCAGGCGGCCAGCCTGGTCCTGCATGGCGCTGGCCGCAGCGGCAGCTTGTTCCACCAGCGCGGCATTCTGCTGCGTTACGTTATCGAGCTGCACGATCGCCTGGTTGACCTGCTCGATGCCGACTGTCTGCTCGCTGCTGGCGGACGCGATCTCCGACATGATGGAGGTGACACGCTGGATGCTCTCCACCACTTCATCCATGGTGCTGCCAGCCTGGTTGACCAGTTCACTGCCTGCCTGCACCTGCTGCACCGTGTTGTTGATCAATTCCTTGATCTCGCCTGCCGCCTGCGCACTGCGTTGCGCAAGGCTGCGCACCTCGCTCGCCACCACCGCAAAGCCGCGTCCTTGCTCGCCGGCGCGCGCCGCTTCCACTGCCGCATTGAGCGCCAGGATATTGGTCTGGAAGGCGATGCCGTCGATGACCGCAATGATGTCGACGATCTTGGTCGAAGCCGCGTTGATCGAGCCCATGGTATGAACTACCTCGCTCACCACACTGCCGCCGCGTGTCGCCACATCGGAAGCGGTGGCCGCCAGTTCGCGCGCCGTGCGTGCGTTATCGGCATTGGTGCGCACGGCGGAAGTCAATTCCTCCATCGACGATGCGGTTTCCTCCAGCGTGCTGGCCTGGTGCTCGGTGCGGGCCGACAGGTCATGGTTGCCGGAGGCGATCTGCTGTGAGGCGGTGGCGATGCTCTCGGTGCCGTGCCGTACTTCGCTGACGATGCCGGCCAGGCTGTCGTTCATCGACTTCAGGGCTTTCAGGAGCTGGCCTGCTTCGTCCTCGCCATGTGCCTCGATGCGGCGGCTCAAGTCGCCATCCGCCACGGTCTGGGCAATCTGCACGGCCTCATTGAGCGGCTTGACGATGGAGTGGGTGGTCAGCCATGCAAAGCCGATGCCGAGTGCGACGGCTGCCACGCCCAGGGTGACCAGCAGGTTGCGGCCACTGTGGTTGCTGGCCTGGATTTCGTCGGCCAGCGCATCGAGGTTGCGGTGTTCTGCTTCCGTGACTTCATCCAGGGCGCCGAGGTAGCTCACGCGCCGCGCTTCCATGTCGACGAACAGGCGCTGCGCGGTTTCCATATCGCCGTCGGCCTTGGCTTTGTAGACTGCCTTGCGCTGGTCAACATAAGCCTTACGGCTGGCCAGGACTTTCTCGTATGCGCTGCGGGAGGCGGGATTGGTCAGCAGCTTGGCCAGCAAGTCCTGGATTTCGGTGGCACGGCCGGAAGCGGCCTTCATTTGCGCTTCGATGGATTTCTGCTGCTCGGGGTCGGGCACCATATATGCCGCCGTGGTGCGCGCAGCGTTGACTTCGACTACCTTCTGCCACTCAGCCACCAGGCGCTCGTTGCGGACGTTCTCGGCCACCAGGGCCTCGGTCTTGGCGCTGGCGCTTTGCAAGCGCAGGATGCCGACAACCGTCATCACCGCCAGCAACACCAGCACGACCGCAAACGCCAAGCCAAGACGCGCCCCGATTTTCAGGTTTTTCATCGTGATCTCCCCAGTTCTTGTGATAGTCGATCGATGCCGCTTGTTCACGATGGTAACTCCAAATCAGTTTGAAATCGAAACATTTATACCTGTAAGGCAAATGGCGGCGCTGCTTTCGAATTCTGGGCTAGGATAGGGTATGCCCAAATTGCTTCGTACCGGCTTGCTGTTGTTGCTGGCCTGGCCCATCTGGGCGGCGGCAGCAACCTATACGGCCTATAACACCTACCTGCATCCACCCTTCGTGCAGCCCGATGGCAATGGGCTTGCAATGGAACTGGTGCGGGCATTGAACCGCAACATGGGGGAAGACCAGTTTGTGCTGGAGAATGTGCCGCGCGCCCGCTTTGTCGCCATGGCAAGACATCGTCGCGAGCGGATCGACGGCATCGCCTTATTCCTGTCGCCGGCCTTTCTCAAGCCCTCGTTGGCCAGCAGCTATGGCTGGAGCGCACCGTTGTTCTCGGACCGCAATGTACTGGTGTTCAAGGCCGGACACGTGCCCGCCAGCCCGATGCCGCGATCGCTGCGCGGCTGGCGGTTCGGCGCGGTACGCGGCCACGTTTACCGCTACTTCGATAGCATGGAACGCCGCGGTGAACTGCGGGTCGATGAGGTGGGAGATGAAATGAACAACCTGCGCAAGCTGGCTGCGGGCCGCATCGATTTTACGGTGGTGAACCGCTTGCATTTTCGTGCGCTCGCCGAGCAATCGCCCGAACTGCAGCAGCTGGTGGCGGAGCCGGAGCCGGGCGGGGAGTTCCTGCGCCACATCCTGCTGTCGCCGCGCCTGCCGCCGGAAACAGCCCAGCGTCTTGCCGCGGCAGTGCAGGCGCTGCAGCACGATCCGGAATGGCTGGCAGCGCTGGCGCGCTATGGCGCCGCGCCGGCCAAGGTCACATCAGGATGACGTCGTACTGCTCCTGGTGATAGCTGGTTTCGACCTGCAGCGAGATCTTCTTGCCGATGAAGTCGCCCAGCATCGCCAGGTGCTGCGATTCTTCTTCGAGGAACAGGTCGACCACTTCCTGCGAGGCGAGGATGCGGAATTCGCGCGGGTTGAACTGCTTGGCTTCACGCAGCAGCTCGCGCAGGATTTCGTAGCAGATGGTGCGCGAGGTCTTGACCTGGCCCTTGCCTTCGCAGGCGGGGCAGGGCTCGCACAGGATGTGGGCCAGCGATTCGCGCGTGCGCTTGCGGGTCATCTCCACCAGGCCCAGCGCGGAGAAGCCGGACACCGACACCTTGGTGCGGTCGCGCGCCAGGGCTTTTTTCAGCTCCGCGAGCACGGCGTTGCGGTGCTCGTTGTTCTCCATGTCGATGAAGTCGAGGATGATGATGCCGCCCAGGTTGCGCAGGCGCAGCTGGCGCGCGATGGCATGCGCCGCTTCCAGGTTGGTCTTGAAGATCGTGTCGGCAAAATTGCGGCCGCCGACAAAACCGCCGGTGTTGACGTCGATGGTCGTCATGGCCTCGGTCTGGTCGACGATCAGGTAGCCGCCGGACTTCAGGTCGACGCGGCGGCCCAGCGCACGATGGATTTCCTCTTCCACGCCGTACAGGTCGAACAGCGGGCGCTCTCCGGTGTAGTGGGTCAGGCGCTGCAGCACGGAGGGCGTGTAGATACGGCCGAACTCCGTCAGCGACAGGAAGTTTTCGCGCGAATCGACCTGGATGGTGGCCGTTTCGTCGTGCACGAAGTCGCGCAGCACGCGCTGGGCCAGGCTCAAGTCCTGGTGCAGCAGGGAAGTCGGCGGACGGGTGCGCGCGCCGTGGCAGATCGCGCCCCAGGTCTTGCGCAGGTATTCGATGTCGGCCTGCAGGTCGCTGTCCGAAGCGTCCTCCGCCTGGGTGCGCACGATGTAGCCGCCTTTTTCATCTTCCGGCAGCAGGCCTTGCATGCGTGCGCGCAGGGCTTCGCGGTCGGCTTCCTTTTCGATCTTTTGCGAAATGCCGATATGGCCATCCTGCGGCAGGTAGACCAGCATGCGGCCGGCGATCGAGATCTGGGTCGACAGGCGCGCGCCCTTGGTCCCGATCGGATCCTTGATCACCTGCACGGTCAGCACCTGGCCGTCGAACAGCAGTTTTTCGATCGGGGTCGGGGTGGCGTTCTGGGCGCCGTCATGCGGGCGGGCTTCCCAGATATCGGCCACGTGCAGGAAGGCTGCGCGTTCCAGGCCGATGTCGATGAAGGCCGACTGCATGCCGGGCAGCACCCGCACCACTTTGCCGGAATAGACATTACCCGCCAGGCCGCGCGTCAGGGTACGCTCGATGTGCAGTTCCTGCACGGCGCCCTGCACGATGAGGGCGACGCGGGTTTCCTGGGGGGTGATATTAATGAGGATATCTTCGTTCATCAGGGGAGTTTCAATCCTGCCTGGCGCAACAGTTGCGCCGTTTCGTACAGCGGCAGGCCCATGATGCCGGAGTGGCTGCC
>Ga0209130_1001127_pt1 | contig 19621 bp, 19 predicted proteins | sample AraplaMF_Cvi_mLB_FD_184264 | JGI IMG/M metagenome (GOLD analysis project Ga0209130, IMG submission 184264) | Arabidopsis root microbial communities from the University of North Carolina, USA - plate scrape MF_Cvi_mLB (SPAdes) (version 2) | ecosystem: Host-associated > Plants > Roots > Endosphere...
ACGCCCTGGCCGCACTGGTCAACGACAAGTTCGGCGAAGGCGAGTAAATGCGGGACGGCAGCCCGATGGCATCGTTCTCCCTCCACGGAATTCCGGTTTCGCGAGGCATCGCGATCGGCCGCGCGCACATCCTTGCGCCGGCGGCGCTCGATGTAAAGCATTACCTGATCTCCGAGGAGCACGTGGAAGCGGAGGTAAAGCGCCTGCAATCGGCGCTGGCCGCCGTGCACCGCGAGCTGCAGACGCTGTGGAACGAGCTGCCGAAGGATGCCCCGACAGAACTGGGCGCCTTCATCGACGTCCACGCGCTGATCCTGTCGGACCCGATGATTTCCGAAGCGCCGCTGGACATCATCCGCAGCCGCCATTACAACGCCGAGTGGGCGCTGCTGACCCAGATCGACGAGCTGTCGGCGCAGTTCGACGAAATCGAAGACCCTTACCTGCGCGAGCGCAAGGCCGATATCCAGCAGGTCGCCGAGCGCGTGCTGAAAGTCCTGATGGGCAGCGAACCGCTGCTGCCGAAACAGGCCGAACTCGAAGGCGATGAATTCCTGGCGCAGATGATCGTGGTGGCACACGATATCTCACCGGCCGACATGCTGAAGTTCCGCGACCGTTCCTTTATCGGCTTCGTGACCGATGTGGGGGGGCAGAACTCGCACACTGCCATCGTGGCACGTTCGCTCGACATTCCGGCGGCAGTCGGCATGTCGCAGGCTTCCACCCTGATCCAGCAGGATGACTGGGTGATCATCGACGGCGATGCCGGCGTGGTGATCGTCACCCCAAGCGCGCAAGTGCTGGAGCAATACCGCGAACGCCAGCTGGCTGCAATGCGCGCCCGCAAGAAGCTGGGCAAGCTGAAAAAGACCCCGGCTGTGACCAGGGACGGCACGCAGATCGCCCTGATGGCGAACATTGAGTTGCCGGAAGATTGCGAGCACGCGATGGAATCGGGCGCCAATGGTGTTGGCCTGTTCCGTTCCGAATTCCTGTTCATGGGCCGCGATGGCGACATGCCGTCCGAGGACGAGCAATACGAGCAGTACACCAAAGCCGTGCTGGCCATGAAGGGGCGGCCGGTGACGATCCGCACGCTGGACATCGGTGCCGACAAGCCGCTGGACCAGATGGAGCACACCGCGCTCAATCCGGCACTGGGCTTGCGCGCCATCCGCTACTGCCTGGCGGAGCCGCAGATTTTCCTGACGCAATTGCGCGCCATCCTGCGCGCCTCGGTGCACGGCAAAGTGCGCATCCTGATCCCGATGATGGCGCATGCCTTCGAGATCGAGCAGTCGCTGTCCATGATCAAGCGCGCCAAGGCGCAGCTCGATGAAAGAGGGGAGAAATACGACCCCGAAGTCAAGGTCGGTGCCATGATCGAAATCCCGGCTGCCGCGCTGGCGCTGCCGATGTTCGTCAAGAAGATGGACTTCCTGTCGATCGGGACCAATGACCTGATCCAGTACACGCTGGCGATCGACCGCGTCGATTATGAAGTGGCGCACCTGTACGACCCGCTGCATCCGGCGATCCTGCAATTGATCGCGATGACCATCGCCGCCGGTCACAAAGCCGGCATCGAAGTCGCCGTATGCGGCGAGATGGCGGGCGATGCCAAGATGACCCGCCTGCTGCTGGGCATGGGCTTGCGCGAATTCTCGATGCACCCGTCGCAGCTGCTGGCGGTGAAACAGGAAATCCTGAACAGCGACCTGGAACAGATTGCACCGCAGATGCGCAAGATCATGCGCAGCATGGACCCTGAAACGATTGCCGACGCAGTCAACGCCCTGCAAGCCCTGTAACACCAACTCTCGCAGCACAACTTAACTACAACCGGATTCACATGCCTTCGATTGGAATCGTCTCGCCGCAGACAATGCACTTTGCGGAACCCCTTCAGCTACAGAGCGGAGCGTCCCTGCGCGACTATATGCTGATGTACGAGACCTATGGCACGCTGAATGCGGACAAGTCCAACGCGGTACTGGTGTGCCACGCGCTGAACGCTTCGCACCACGTGGCCGGCTACTACGCCGACAATCCGAAGAACGTGGGCTGGTGGGACAACATGGTCGGTCCCGGCAAGCCGCTCGATACCGACAAGTTCTTCGTCATCGGCATCAACAACCTGGGCTCCTGCTTCGGCTCGACCGGCCCGATGCACATCAATCCGGAAACCGGCAAACCTTACGGCGCCGCCTTCCCGGTGGTGACGGTGGAAGACTGGGTGGCGGCACAGGCGCGCCTGGCCGACCAGCTGGGCATCCAGCAGTTTGCTGCCGTGATGGGGGGCTCGCTGGGCGGCATGCAGGCGCTGGCCTGGTCCATCATGTACCCGGAGCGCCTGCGCCACTGCCTGGTGATCGCCTCCACGCCCAAGCTGTCGGCGCAGAACATCGCCTTCAACGACGTGGCGCGCCAGGCCATCTTGTCCGACCCCGATTATCACGGCGGCGATTTCTACGAACACAGCGTAGTGCCGAAGAACGGCCTGAAAGTGGCGCGCATGATCGGCCACATCACTTACCTGTCGGACGACGACATGGCCGAGAAGTTCGGCCGCAAGCTGCGCGATATCGCTGCCAGCGGCGGCGATTACAAATTCGGCTTCGGGATCGACTTCGAGATCGAATCCTACCTGCGCTACCAGGGCGACAAGTTTGCGGAATACTTCGACGCCAATACCTACCTGCTGATTACCAAGGCGCTCGACTACTTCGACCCGGCACGTAAATTCGACGGCGACCTGACCAAGACCCTGGCCGGTACCAAGGCCAAGTTCTTCCTCGCTTCCTTCACCACGGACTGGCGCTTCTCGCCGGAGCGCAGCCGCGAGATCGTGCAGGCCTTGCTGGCCAATCGCCGTGAGGTGACCTACGCCGAGATCGATGCGCCGCACGGCCACGACGCCTTCCTGCTCGAAGATTCGCGCTACATGAACATGGTGCGCGCCTACTACGAGCAAGTGTGGAAAGAAACAAACAAGGAACAAGCAGCATGACTTTCGATGACCTGAGCAGCGCCCGTCCCGACCTGGCCTTCATTGCGCACTGGGTGCGCGAAGGCGCCCACGTGCTCGACGTGGGGTGTGGCGATGGCGTGATGATGGACTACCTGCAGACCGACAAGCGCTGCACCGGCTACGGCCTGGAGCTGGCGGACGAGCAGGTGCTGGCTTCGACCCAGCGCGGCGTGCACGTGATCCAGCAAGACTTCGAGAACGGCTTGGGCATCTTCGGCGACAACTCCTTCGATACGGTGCTGTGCCTGTCCTCGCTGCAGATGATGAAGCACGTGGAAGACCTGCTGCGTGACATCGTGCGGGTTGGCCGCGAAGCCATCGTTTCTTTCCCCAACTTCGCTTACTGGCCGCACCGCGTGGCGCTGCTGAAAGGGCGCATGCCGGTTTCCAAATCGCTGCCATACCAATGGCACGACACGCCGAACGTGCGCTGCGCTACCATCTACGATTTCCAGGAGCTGGCGGAAGAGGTGGGGCTGGAAGTGATTGAATGCGTGGCGTTGGCGGAGGGCAAGACCGTCTCCGTGCTGCCAAACCTGCGCGGTGATTTGGCCGTGTTCCGCCTGCGGAAAAAGCAATCCAGTTAAGCTGTGTTATCTTAAAGCCATGAAGAAGTTCAAGCTCACTCTTATTGCGCTGGCGCTGGCCGCCGGCACCGTGTCGGCCCAGCCAGCATCTGCGCCGATGAACCCAAGAGCGGACGGCATTCCCGTCACCAAGCTTTCGCGCCTGCGCGTCTTTGCTGATGAGCAGGAAATGGACCAGCAGTCCAAGCTGCAATACTCCCAGCTGCTGAATGAAGCCAAGCAGAAGGAAGCGCTGGTGCCGGAGTCCGATCCGCAGGTCAAGCGCCTGCGCGCGATTGCAGCCCGCATCGTGCCGAATGCCCAGCGCTGGAACCCGTCCGCCGCCAACTGGCAGTGGGAAGTCAACCTGCTCAACTCCGACCAGGTCAATGCCTTCTGCATGCCGGGCGGCCGCATCGCCTTCTTTACCGGCATCCTGACGAAACTGAACCTGACCGACGACGAGGTGGCGATGGTGATGGGCCATGAGATTGCCCACGCCTTGCGTGAACATGCCCGCAAGCGCGCCGTCCAGTCGACCGCCGTGTCGCTGGCCAGCAAGCTGGGTGGTGCGGTGCTGTCGTCTTACCTTGGCATCGACCCGCGCATCACCGATGCCGGCGCCAATGTGGCCGGCCAGCTGACTGTGATGAAATTCTCGCGTGGCGATGAGACGGAGTCCGACCTGGTCGGCATCGACCTGGCTGCCCGCGCCGGCTTTGATCCGCGCGCCGGTATCGCCTTGTGGCAGAAGATGGGCGCCGTCAACGCGCAGCAGCCGATGGAATTCCTGTCCACCCACCCGAGCGGCAATTCGCGTATCCAGGACATGCAGAAACAGATGCCGCTGGTGCTGCCGGTGTATGCCCGCGTGCGCGGCCTGGACGTGAACAAGCTGCCGCCATACCAGACTTCCCCGCTGCCGAAGTCCTGACATGTCCCGCCCGAAGCAAGCGTCGGGCGCGCCGCCATTGCCGATGCGCGATGGCGTTACGCCCAGCTACTTGTGGCTGCCGGAGGGCGACTGGCCGGACATGATCACCTTCATGACCGCCAACTATCCCGCCGTATCGGAGGCACAGTGGCGTGAGCGCATGGCACGTGGCGATGTGGTGGATGGCAAGGGCGCGCCGGTGCAACCCGGATCGCGCTATGTGCGCGGCGCCCGCATCTGGTACTACCGCGAGCTGGATAACGAATTCCCGATCCCGTTTGAAGAAGAAGTGCTGCACCAGGACGAGCATATCGTGGTGGTCGACAAGCCGCATTTCCTGCCGACGATTCCGTCCGGCCGTTTCGTCAAAGAGACGCTGCTGGTGCGGGTGCGCCGCAAGCTGGGCATCGAAGACCTGGTGCCGATCCATCGCCTCGACCGCGAGACGGCGGGGCTGGTGATCTTTTCCTGCAATGCGCGCAGCCGTGGCGATTACCAGTCGCTGTTCCAGAAACGCCTGGTGCAAAAGGAGTATGAGGCGCTGGCCGGCCCGCTGCCGGGGCGCGAGTTTCCCTTCGTGTACCGCAGCCGCATGGTGGAAGGCGACAAGTTCTTCACCATGAAGGAAGAGCCGGGCGAGCCGAATTCGGAAACCATGATCGATGTGATCGAGCAGCGCGGCGAGCATGTACTGTATCGTTTATGGCCGCATACCGGCCGCCAGCACCAGTTGCGCGTGCACCTGTCGTCACTCGGCATCCCGATCGTCAACGACGTCTTTTATCCCGTCGCCCTTCCGTGCAAACAGGACGATGTGTCTTCGCCACTCAAGCTGCTCGCCAAGGCAATCGGCTTTCCTGACCCGCTCACAGGTGAATGGCGCTACTTCGAGAGCAAGCGCAGTTTGTAGCGATCAGCCGAACATATGGCGGACCAGCAGCCCGATGGGGAACCACATGCCGAACTGGATTGCGAGAGCAATGAACAGGGCCTGGTTGGATGGCCGCAGGTTGCCGGCAGCGGCATCGGTAATCGTACGCGTCATGGCAGCATGCGCCACCTCGCGCAACGTCATGCCGGTGGTGGCGACTTCTGTGATGGTTTCGGCCAGCGGAATGCGCGAGGTCATGTTGCCCAGCAGCCATGGCAGTGGCTTGGGCAGGCCCGCTTGCACGTCCAGGAAGCTGCGCCAGCCGCCAAGGAATTTTTCCGACAGTGGGCTGCCCGGTTCATATTTAACGCTGCGCAAGAATGCTTCCAGAATGCCTGTGCCCAGTTTGGCGATCAGGCCAGACTGGCTTTCCACCACGCGTGCCAGGATGCCCTGCAGGCCAAGTTTATAGGCCATCATGCCGGTCAGGCCGACGGCGATGATGAAGGGGGCCGCGACAAAGGCCGCGTAGATCATTGCAGAACCATGGCTGCCACCCAGTTCGCTGCGGAACAAAAGCGTAACGCCAAGCGCGTTGACGATCACCGCTGCAAGTGCTGCCAGTACAGTGCGTGCGATGCCGGCGCCGGCGCCGCGCGCAATGTCGCCAGCGAGCTGCTTGGCGAGGGCGATCTTGTCGATGCTGCTGTCTTCGGGGGGGCAGTGATTGGACTTGGTTCATGGCCAGCGCGATAATTGTTTAAAGTTTGGCATTTTAAACAACCACGGCGCGACTGCGCGCATTTAATTGAATCAGTGCGCCGGTGCGGACTTCGGGCTGTAGTTGGAGCCCGGTGGAGACCAGAACAGCGGGCCTTTCGGAGAGATCTGCAGGTTGTCGCTCAGGCCCTGCTTTTTCAGTTCGCGGCGCAGGCCTTCCACTCCGTCTTCGCTCTCGATAATGAAGGCTTCGTCGATTACGTCGCCGTAATGACGGTTGGTGGTTTCGATTGCCAGTTCGACCAGATCGCCTTCGGCTTCAATGCTCCACAGGTGAACGTCCTCGTCCTCGGCGAATGTCTTGAAGCGCCAAGTGCCTTTCTCCGTCTGAACGAACTGAATCGTGTCGAATTGTTCGTCGGTAGCTTCGGACTCTTCGTCGTTGATAAAACTGCTCTTGATGGTCAGCAGAAAAAGGACAAGTACAGATTTCATAATTCGGTTCCGGGCAATTTTTATCCCCGTATTATAGGCGCCCCCGCAGCGCGCTCACCTCAGCAGCCGCAGGCGGCTTCCCTGCCATGGACGTGCGCTGCCTTGCGCAGGAGCGTACCTTCCGCGGCACCGGAGGAGAGATACAGCCTTTCGTCATAGCCACAGTTGTCGTCAGGTATAGCCAGCAGCAGGTCTGCCTTACCGTCGCCGTCGAGGTCGCCGGCCCAGTAGACCACGGGCGTGGTGTCGCCTTCGTAGTGGCTGACTGCGTCAACGGCAAACAGGAACTGCTTGGTCACTCCATCGCTGATGTGATAGCGCTTGCGGTCCTCGGCGGTTTTCACCCATGACAGCACCAGCGGTTGCGCTCCGCCAGGCACGCTCCACTTCCCCAGCTTGCGCAGTTTCTCGTATTGGGGACTGCCGAAATACTGCGCGTCGGTCATGGCATGCCAGGTGACGACCTTGCCGGGCTTGAGCGGTATGTTTGCAAATACGGCGACCGGCTTGGCCTGTACGGTGACGCGGTCCAGCTCCTCGTCCGCGTCAAGGATATCCTTAGCCGTCTCGATGGAAATATCGACTTCGGCCGGACGCAGCTCGCAGTCCATCTTCTGGCAGAACAGGCCAAGCCAGGCCGCCTTGCGCGGCATGGTGTTCGGCATGAACTGGCGCGAGCTGTCGATGATGACGGCAGTATCGGCGGCGCCGGCAACACTGGCCGTCGTAAGCAGCAGGGTGGCGAGGGCGCGCCGCATCAGGCGTGGTACTCGATAATCAGCGGGGCGTGGTCGGAGAACTTTTCGTCCTTGTAGACCGATACGGTGTGCGCCTTGGCTGCGATGCCCGGGGTGGCGACGTGGTAGTCGATACGCCAGCCCACGTTCTTCGCGTAAGCCTGGCCGCGGTTCGACCACCAGGTGTACTGCTCCGGGCGCTGGTCCAGGCCGCGGTGCACGTCGACGTAGCCGACTTCGTCGAACAGCTTGGTCATCCAGGCGCGCTCTTCCGGCAGGAAGCCGGAGTTCTTCAGGTTGCCCTTCCAGTTTTTCAGGTCGATCTCTTTGTGGGCGATGTTCCAGTCGCCGCAGATCACGAACTCGCGGCCTTCCGCGCGCAGCTGCTGCAGGTGCGGCAGGAACAGGTCCATGAAGCGGAATTTGGCCAGCTGGCGCTCTTCCGACGAGGAGCCGGAAGGGCAGTACACCGAGATCACGGTCAGGTTGCCGAAATCGGCGCGCACATAGCGGCCCTCGGCGTCGAACTCGGGGCTGCCGAAACCGATCAGCACACGGTCAGGCGCCACTTTGCTGTAAATGCCGGTGCCGGAATAACCCTTCTTTTCCGCGTAGTGGAAGTGGCCGTGGTAGCCGTGCGGGTTGAGGAATTCCTCGGTCATGTCCGCTGCCTGCGCCTTCAGTTCCTGCACGCAGATGATGTCGGCGTCGATGGTGCCCATCCAGTTGAAAAAGCCCTTCTTGGCGGCGGAGCGGATACCGTTCAGGTTTGCGGAAATGATTTTTGGCATAGGTGTTCCGGTTAAAATATCGGCACTTTGAACTGAGATGGGTGCACTATGAGCAATTTGAGGCAAGAGTTTATCGCGTTTTCCGTACAGGCGGGAGTGCTGAAATTCGGCGAGTTTACGACCAAAGCAGGGCGGCAATCGCCCTATTTCTTCAACGCCGGCCTGTTCCATGACGGCGCGACTTTGGCCAGGCTGGCAGACTTCTATGCCCAGACCTTGCTGGACTCCGGCGTCGAATTCGACATGCTGTTTGGCCCTGCCTACAAGGGTATCACCCTGGCCTCCGCAACCTCGATGGCGCTGGCCGGCAAAGGACGCAACACGTCCTTCGCCTACAACCGCAAGGAAGCCAAAGACCACGGCGAAGGCGGCACCCTGGTGGGCGCCAAGCTGACTGGCAAAGTTGTCATTATTGACGACGTGATCTCGGCCGGCACCTCGGTACGCGAATCGGTGGAAATGATCCGCAAGGCCGGCGCCGAACCTTGCGCCGTGCTGATCGCGCTGGACCGCATGGAGCGCGGCGGCAAGGACGGCCAGATGTCCGAGCTGTCGGCCGTGCAGGAAGTGAGCAAGAACTACGGCATTCCGGTGATCTCGATCGGCAACCTGTCCGACCTGTTTACCTACCTGTCGGCCGACCCGTCGCTTGCACAGTACAAGGACGCGGTAGCCGCTTACCGCAGCAAATACGGCGTGGAATAAGCCGCGCTGGCGCCGTTTGGGCGTTGTGCTAGACTGTGATTGCTTCCTTACAACATTAGATCGAGGAAAGTAATGAACATCGCAACGCTCAAGGTGTACGGCGACGAATCCGCAGTGGCGGACGTGCGGGACGGGCTCCCCAGCGAGCCCGAAAGCGACTGGAAGAAGGGCGACACCAGCCCGACCGGCCGCACCCGTCTTGACCACGGCTTCTACGCCACGCTCGGCACCGACCCCGATCCGGACGCCTTGATGCGCAAGGTGCGCGCCTACCTGCACGAGTGCCAGGCGCGCGGCATCACCTTCGACGTGGCGCCGATCCAGGCTGAATTGCGCGTTGCCTTCGCGCCCGCCGCGCCCGACCAGGGCGCTTCCACTCTCGATTTCACGCTGGCCGACCTCTCGCTGATGCTGGAGATGGGCATCGCGCTGAGCATATCCTCCTGACCGCATGAACCGATTCTCCGAAGACCGTTTCGCCACATTCAAGGGCCGTAACGGCGCAGAACGCAAAGTCCATATCTGGGAACCGCTCCAGGCGCCCGCCGGCGTGCTGCTGGCGATCCACGGTGGGCTGGCGCATGCGGGCGACTATGTGACGCCGGCGCTGTATTTCAAGCAGCACCGCTTTGCCACCGTGGCGTTCGACCTGTGCGGGCACGAAAATGCGCGCCGGGTGGATATTCCGGACTTCGGGATCTTTGTCGAGGAGGTGGAGCTGTTTCTGCATTGGGTCAAGCAGCATTTTCCGGGCGTGCCAGTGTTTATCATGGGGCATTCGATGGGGGCGCTGATTGCGACCCGTTTCGGGCTGGAAGTGCTGGAGCGCGATCCGCTGGTGAAGGGTTTCGTGCTGTCGTCGCCGTATTACGTCAATGCGATCAAGGTGCCGGCTTTGCTGGAGAAGCTGTCGGGCGTGCTGGCTGCGCTGGCGCCGACCATGAAGGTGCCGATGGCGTCGCTGACGGATGTGCTGACGCATGATCCTGTGATTACGGCGCGCCATCATCGCGATGAAGCGGATGATGTGCGGGCGCGCGAGTGCACGGTGCGGTTTGGCGTGGCCTTGCAGGGGGCGCAGAAAGGGCTGGCGGAGAAGATGCCGACCTGGCGTTGGCCGTTATACGCGGTGGTTGCTGGGGATGACAAGCTGGCGGACCCGAAGGCGACGCTGGATTTGCTGGCGATGATTGATCCTAAGCTGCTGGAGTGTCATGTGCAGCATCAGAATTATCACGAGAATTTCAATGAGGTGAATCGCGAGGAGATCTTTGCCGATATCCTGCGGTGGATGTGCGGGCGGTTGTCAAAACCGGTAAACCAGGGTCTGACACAAGTGTCAGACCCCGTATGATCTCGCGGCCACGGGGTTGGTTCTAGGCCTTTGACTTTCGAAGAAGATCAACAGCGCACAACCGAAACCCTTAGCCGCGCCGCAGACGGTGTCTGACCCTGCGGGTCAGACACCGGTTTACCGGGTTAAGAAGCCAGCTTTTGCTTCAGCAGCTCGGTCAATTGCGCCGGGTTCGCCTTGCCTTTCGAGGCTTTCATCGCCTGGCCGATCAGCGCGTTGATCGCTGCTTCCTTGCCTGCGCGGTACTGCTCAACCGACTTCTCGTTGTTGGCGATCACTTCGTTGACGATGGCTTCCAGCGCGCCGGTATCGGAAATCTGCTTCAGGCCCTTCTGCTCGATGATCACATCGACCAGGTTCGGGTCTTCCGACTTGGCTTCCCACATTGCGCCGAAGACTTCCTTCGCGATCTTGTTAGAGATCGTGCCGTCGGCGATGCGCTTCAGCATGCCGGCCAGCTGCGCAGGCAGCACTGGCGCCTCGGCGATTTCCACACCTTCGCGGTTCAGGGTCGACGACACGTCGCCCATCAGCCAGTTAGCAGCGGCCTTGGCGTTCTCTTTGCCCGCCGCTGCAACCACGGCTTCGAAGTACAGCGCCATGCCTTTGGATGCGGTCAGGATCAGCGAATCGTATTCCGGCAGCTTGTACTCTTGCACGAAGCGCTCGCGCATCACGGCAGGCAGTTCCGGCATCGATGCCTTCACGGTCTCGATCCAGTCGGCGCCGATGGTCAGCGGCGGCAGGTCCGGATCCGGGAAATAGCGGTAATCCTGCGCATCTTCCTTCTCGCGCATCAGGCGGGTTTCCTTCTTGTCCGGATCGTACAGGCGGGTCGCCTGCACCACCTTGCCGCCATCTTCCAGCAGCTCGATCTGGCGGGCCACTTCAACGTGGATCGCTTCCTCGATGAAGCGGAAGGAGTTCAGGTTCTTCAGTTCGCAGCGCGTGCCGAATTCCTTCTGGCCTTTGGGACGCACGGACACGTTGATGTCGCAGCGGAAGGAGCCTTCCTGCATATTGCCGTCGCAAATGCCCAGCCACATTACCAGGCCGTGCAGGGCCTTGCAGTAGGCCACGGCTTCGGCAGCGCTGCGCATTTCAGGCTCGGACACGATCTCCAGCAGCGGCGTGCCGGCACGATTCAGGTCGATGCCGGACATGCCGTGGTAGTCCTCGTGCAGCGACTTGCCTGCGTCTTCCTCGAGGTGGGCGCGGGTCAGGTTCACGGTCTTGGTGACGAACTTGCCATCCTTCTCGTAACCGAAGGTCAGCTGGCCGCCTTGCACCACCGGATCTTCGAACTGCGAGATCTGGTAGCCCTTCGGCAGGTCAGGGTAGAAGTAGTTCTTGCGGGCGAAGATCGACTGCGGCGCGACTTTCGCACCCACGGCCAGGCCGAAGCGGATCGCGCGATCGACGGCAGCTTTGTTCATTACCGGCAGCACGCCTGGCAGCGCCAGGTCAACCGGGCTGGCCTGGGTGTTGGGCTCGGCGCCGAACTTGGTCGGCGAGCCGCTGAAAATTTTGGAGTCGGTAGTGAGCTGTACGTGATTCTCAATACCGATAACGACTTCCCATTCCATAATGTTCTCACTTAGCAAATGTCCACTTTGGGGTCAGGCACCAAAGTGGACAGGGTAGTTCTCTGTCCACTTCGGAGCCTGACCCCAAAGTGGACATTTGCGGACCTGTCCCGTATTAAATTTCAGAAGGGGCGCGTTTGTGCCAGTCGGTCGCCTGCTGGAACTGGTGGGCCACATTCAGCAGCTTCGCTTCTGCGAAGTAGTTGCCGATGATTTGCAAGCCGACCGGGCGCTTGGCGTTCTTTTCGCCTTCGCCGAAACCGCAAGGGATGGACATGCCAGGCAAGCCGGCCAGGCTGGTGGACAGGGTGAAGATGTCGGCCAGGTAGTTCGCTACCGGATCGTCTGCCTTCGAGCCCAGGTCCCAGGCCACGGTCGGCGCCACCGGTCCCATGATCACGTCGCACTGGCTGCCCAGCACATTGGCGAAGTCCTGGGTGATCTTGCGGCGGATCTTCTGCGCTTTCAGGTAGTAGGCGTCGTAGTAGCCGTGGCACAGGATGTAGGTGCCGACCATGATGCGGCGCTGTACTTCCGGACCGAAGCCTTGGGCGCGGCTCTTCTTGTACATGTCCTGCAGGTCCGTGTAGCCTTCGGCGCGGTGGCCGTAGCGTACGCCGTCGAAGCGCGACAGGTTGGACGAGGCTTCCGCAGGGGCGATCATGTAGTAGGCTGGAATCGACAGCGCGGTGTTCGGCAGCGAGATGTCGACCAGGGTGGCGCCCAGTTCCACGAACTTGGCCAGTGCTGCACGCACGGCCTTTTCAACGTCGGCCGCCAGGCCTTCGCCGAAGTACTCCTTCGGCACGCCGATGCGCAGGCCGGCCAGCGGCTTGTTCAGGTCGCGGGTGAAGTCTTCGGCAGCGTTGCCTTGTTCGGCGGACAGGCTGGTCGAATCGCGTTCGTCGAAGCCGGTCATGGCGGACAGCAGCAGCGCGCAGTCTTCCGCGGTTTGCGCCATCGGGCCTGCCTGGTCCAGCGAGGAGGCAAAGGCAATCATGCCGAAGCGCGAGGCACGGCCGTAGGTTGGCTTGATGCCGGTGATGCCGCAGAAAGCGGCAGGCTGGCGGATCGAGCCGCCAGTGTCGGTGCCGGTCACGCCAGGCGCCAGGCGCGCTGCAACGGCCGCTGCGGAGCCACCGGAGGAGCCGCCAGGAACGGCCGACTTGTCCCATGGGTTTTTCACGGCGCCGAAGGCCGAGTTCTCATTCGAGGAGCCCATGGCGAATTCGTCGCAATTCAGCTTGCCGAGGGTGACCATGCCGGCGTCCAGGAATTTCTGCACCACGGTGGCGTCGAACGGGCTGACGTAGTTGGCCAGCATCTTCGAGCCGGCGGTCGAGCGCCAGCCTTTGGTGACGAAGATGTCCTTGTGGGCGATTGGCACGCCGGTCAGGGGCGTGGCGGTGCCGTTGGCGATGCGTTTGTCGGCTTCTTCGGCCTGGGCCAGCGTCAGCGCGCGGTCCACGTGCAGGAAGGCATTCAGATCGCTTTTTTCAATTCGGTCCAGGAAGTGCGTCGCCAGTTGGACGGCGCTCACTTCCTTTTTTTGCAGGAGGTCGGACAGCTCTTTGATGGTTTTGTTGTGCATGCTTTACTCGCTTTCGATAACCTTCGGCACCAGGTACAGGCCATCTTCGGTCTTCGGCGCCACTTTCTGGTATTCCTCGCGGCGATTTGGCTCGGTTGCCACGTCTTCGCGCAGGCGCAGCGCGACCTGCATGGCATTGGCCAGCGGGTGGGACAGCGGGGCAACACCCTCGGTGTCCACGGCCTGCATCTGCTCGGCCAGCGCGAAAATGCCATTCAGCTTGTCCAGCATATTGGCGGAATGGGCTTCGTCCATCTCCAACTGGGCCAGTTTGGCGATGCGTTCAACGTCGTTCAGTGTCAGGGACATGGAAATTGTCAGAAATGTAATTTATTGGATCGATTGCCTATCACCAGTTAAATCGCGGCGAACGCCGCATAAATCAACGGTTGCGTGCTCGCACAATAGAGTGGATTTAGGGCAAATAACCGGTAGATTATAAGGTACAATCGCGGGTTAATGCGCTGCCGGTGCTGAATACCCGCCTGGCCGCATTTGACCGGATACCTCATATAACGAATTTTGCGCTTTGCGCCCTACAGGACACTCATGTTTGGTTTTTTACGTCGCTATATCTCGTCTGACCTGGCCATCGACCTGGGTACGGCGAACACCCTGATCTACGTACGCGGTTCCGGCATCGTGCTGGACGAGCCTTCCGTCGTGGCGATCCGCCAGGAAGGTGGCCCAAACGGCAAGAAAACGATCCAGGCCGTTGGTAAAGAAGCAAAACAGATGCTGGGTAAAGTGCCTGGCAACATCGAGGCGATCCGCCCGATGAAAGACGGCGTGATCGCCGACTTCACCGTCACCGAGCAGATGCTGAAGCAGTTCATCCGCATGGTGCACGACTCCAAATTCTTCCGCCCGTCGCCGCGCATCATCATTTGCGTGCCTTGCGGCTCGACCCAGGTGGAACGCCGCGCGATCCGCGAATCGGCGCTGGGCGCCGGCGCCTCGCAGGTGTACCTGATCGAAGAACCCATGGCAGCGGCCATCGGCGCTGGCCTGCCGGTGTCCGACGCGACCGGCTCCATGGTGGTCGACATCGGCGGCGGCACCACCGAAGTGGGCATCATCTCGCTGGGCGGCATGGTATACAAGGGCTCCGTGCGCGTGGGCGGCGACAAGTTCGACGAAGCGATCGTCAACTACATCCGCCGCAACTACGGCATGCTGATCGGCGAACAGACCGCTGAAGCGATCAAGAAGGCCATCGGCTCCGCCTTCCCTGGCTCCGAAGTCAAGGAAATGGAAGTCAAGGGCCGCAACCTGTCGGAAGGCATCCCGCGTTCCTTCACCATCTCGTCGAACGAGATCCTGGAAGCGCTGACCGACCCGCTGAACAACATCGTCTCCGCCGTCAAGAACGCGCTGGAACAGACCCCGCCGGAACTGGGCGCCGACATCGCGGAAAAAGGCATGATGCTGACCGGTGGCGGCGCGCTGCTGCGCGACCTGGACCGCCTGCTGATGGAAGAAACCGGCCTGCCGGTGCTGGTGGCGGAAGACCCTCTGACCTGCGTGGTGCGCGGCTCCGGCCTGGCGCTGGAGCGCATGGACCAGCTGGGGTCCATCTTCTCCTACGAGTAAGAGTGAGTAAAAGGGCAGCGCAAGCTGCCCTTGTTAATTCGAAGACATGGAATACAGTCCACCGCCACTGTTCAAGCAAGGCGCGTCCGCCCGTTTCAAGATGATGGTGTTCGCGTGCATTTCGATTGCGCTGCTGCTGGCCGACTCGCGCGTGAATGCGCTGTCGGCAGTGAGGCAGGGCGTCGGCTTTGTCCTCTATCCCTTGCAGAAGATCGCACTGCTGCCGCGCGATGCCATTTACGGTATGGGCGAATACTTCTCCACGCTGTCGAAGCTGGAAAAGCAGGTCAGCGTGCTGCAACAGCAACAGATCGCCGCTTCGCAGGCTTTGCAGCAGGCGCAGCTCTATCAGGCAGAGAACAACCAGCTGCGCAAGCTGCTCGATGCGCAACAGCGCGTACCGGGCAAGTCGCAACTGGCTGAAATCCTGTACGAAGCGCGCGATGTGTTCACGCGCAAGGTGATCCTGAACCGCGGTACCCAGCATGGCGTGGCAGCGGGCCTGCCGGTGATCGACAACCAGGGTGTGGTGGGGCAGGTGACGCGCGTGTTCCCGTTCACTTCGGAAGTGACCCTGCTGACTGACAAGGAGCAGGCAATTCCGGTGCAGATCCTGCGCAATGGCCTGCGCTCCGTGGCTGTTGGACGCGGCCAGTCGGGCAACCTGGACCTGCGCTTCATGGCGCCGACGGCTGACGTGGTGGTCGGCGATATCCTGATTACTTCCGGTATCGATGGCGTGTACCCGGCCGGCCTGGCCGTGGCGCGCGTGGTGCAGGTGGAGAGTAATGCCAGCGGCGCTTTTGGCCGCGTGGTGTGTGCACCGCTGGCGGGCACCGAACGCAATACAGCGCTGCTGATCCTGATGTCGCTGCCGGAAATGCCGCCGCGCCCTCCGGAGGAAGAGCCGGTGACCAAGCCATCGAAGAAGAAAGATAAGGAAAAGGCCAAGGCGGAAGCCGCCGAAGCGCCGGCTCCCGCCGCTGCGCAAGCGCCGAAGGAGGCGACCCGATGAACCGTCCACAATACATCCTGCTGCCGGTCAGCCCGCTGTTCATTTTCTTCAGCCTGTTCTGCGCGGTGCTGCTCAATATGCTGCCGTGGGGCCGCTTCTTCGCGGCGCCGGACTTCGTGGCGCTGACGCTGGTCTTCTGGGGCGTGCACCAGCCGCGCAAGGTCGGCATCGGCACCGCTTTTTTCCTTGGCCTGCTGATGGACGTGCACGATGCCTCGCTGCTGGGCGAGAATGCGCTGGCCTATACGCTGCTGTCTTACTTCGCCATCATGCTGCATCGCCGGATCCTGTGGTTCCGCGTGACGACGCAGATCCTGCATGTGCTGCCGCTGCTGTTGCTGGCGCAAACCGTGCAGATGGTAGTGCGCTTCATCGTGGCCGGCAAATTCCCCGGTTGGTTCTTCTTCCTCGAAAGCGTGGTCGCGGCCCTGCTGTGGCCCCTGGCCACCATGCTGTTGCTGGCGCCGCAGCGCCGCGCAGTGGATAAAGACCATACCCGCCCGATCTGAGCATGACCGAGTTCAAGAATACAGAGCAAGACCTGCACCGCTTCCGGGTGCGACTGTCCGTACTGGGCGGGCTGGTGTTCTTTTGCTTTTCGCTGCTGCTGGCGCGCTTCATCTGGCTGCAGGTCATCAAGCATAACGATTACATTGCCAAGGCCGAGGACAACCGCATTGCGGTGGTGCCGATCGTGCCAAGCCGCGGCCTGATCCTCGACCGCAACGGCGTGGTGCTTGCGCGGAACTACTCGGCGATCACGCTGGAGATCACGCCGTCCAAGCTGGCCGCGCCAATGGAAGATGTGATCGACGAACTTGCCAAGCTGGTCGACATCACTACCAAGGACCGGCGCCGCTTCAAGAAGCTGATGGAAGAGTCCAAAAGCTTCACCAGCGTGCCGCTGCGCAGCCGCTTGACCGACGAGGAAGTGGCGCGCTTCGCCGCCAACCGCTTCCGCTTCCCGGGCGTCGACATCCAGGCGCGCCTGTTCCGCCAGTACCCGCTGGGCGAGGTGGCTTCCCATGTGGTGGGCTACATCGGCCGTATCAACCAGGCTGAATCGAAGGCGCTGGAGGGGACCGAGTACGAAGCCAATTACAACGGCACCGAACATATCGGCAAGGAAGGCCTGGAGAAGAGCTACGAGCGCCAACTGCACGGCGTTACCGGCTACGAGGAGGTGGAACGCACCGCCGGTGGCCGTGCCATCCGCACGCTGTCGCGCACTCCCGCCACGCCGGGCTCCAACCTGATCCTGTCGATCGACATCGAACTGCAGAAAATCGCGGAAGAAGCCTTTGGCGAATACCGTGGCGCGCTGGTGGCCATTGAACCGAGTACCGGCGACGTGCTGGCGTACGTGTCGCGCCCCGGCTACGATCCCAACCTGTTCGTGGACGGCATCGATGCGCAAAGCTGGAATGATTTGAATACCTCGCTCGACAAGCCGCTGATGAACCGCCCGTTGTCGGGCACATACGCGCCGGGTTCCACCTTCAAGCCCTTCATGGCGCTGGCGGCACTGGAAACCGGCAAGCGCACCACCAGCCAGGCCATTTCCGACCCGGGCTTCTTCTACCTGGGCACCCACAAATTCCGCGACGACGTGGTGGGCGGCCATGGCACGGTCGACATGCGCAAGTCGATCGTCGTGTCCTGCAACACGTACTACTACATGCTGGGCCGCGACATGGGCATCGATTTGATCCATGACTTCATGGCGCCGTTTGGCTTCGGCCAACTGACCGGCATCGACCTGGAAAACGAGAAGAAGGGCGTGCTGCCTTCGCAGGAATGGAAGCGCCAGCGCTTCAAGAAGAACCCGGCGGCAGGCAAGTGGGTCGGCGGCGACACGATTTCGGTCTCCAACGGCTCCGGCTTCAACAACTACACGCCGCTGCAGGTGGCGCACGCGGTGGCCAACCTGGCCAATAACGGCGTGGTGATGAAGCCGCACCTGGTCAAGATCGTGGAAGACGGCGGCACCCGCAAGCGCACCCTGACCGTGCCGAAGGAAAGCTACCGCATCCCGCTCAAGCAGCAGAACATCGACTTTATCAAGGATGCGATGGTGGGCGTGACCACCGAGCCGGGTGCGACCGGCTACCGCGCCTTCCTGAATGCCGGCTATACCGTGGGCGGCAAGACCGGTACCGCGCAGGTGGTGGCGATCAAGGCCAACGAGAAGTACAACGCGGCGCGCCTGGATGAACGCCTGCGCGACAACGCCTGGTTCACCGCCTTTGCCCCGGCCGACAAGCCGAAGATCGTGCTGGCGCTGATCGTGGAGAACGCCGGCTTCGGTGGCGCCGTGGCAGCGCCGATTGCGCGTAAAGTGCTGGACTATTGGCTGTTGGGCAAACGCCCGACGGAAAAGGAAACGACGCCGGTACCGAAGGAAGATGCGGTCACCGTGCCGGTGGAAGATCTGCCTGAAGAAGATGTGGACGCGGCGGCCGAACGCCGCGCGCAGCAACAAGGCCAGGCGGCAGTGCCGGCGCCGCAAGCGCCTGCACCCGCGCCAGCCCCAGCGGACCAGAAGCCGCCGGCCGGCCCGCCGCGCAAGAGAGAATAAGGAGGCAGCATGCCTATCAATGAAAGGCGTTCGCTGTGGCGGCGCATGCGCCCATATGTCACGGTGTTCGATGGCCCGCTGATGCTGGTCATCGTCATGCTGCTTGCCACCAGCCTGGTTGCGCTGTATTCGGCCAGTATCGGCATTCCCGGCAAGATCGAGGACCAGCTGCGCAATATCGCCATGTCCTTCCTGGTGATGTGGTTTGTGGCGAACATCTCGCCGCAGAACATGATGCGCATTGCGTTGCCGGCCTACGTGGTGACAGTGTCGCTGCTGGTGGCGGTGGCGCTGTTCGGCACCATCAAGCTGGGTGCGCGGCGCTGGCTTAACCTCGGCTTCGCCCAGATCCAGCCTTCCGAATTCGCCAAGATTGCAGTGCCGCTGATGCTGGCCTGGTACTTCCAGCAGCGCCATGGCCATATGCGCTGGCACGCCTATGCGCTGGGTGCGGCCCTGCTGCTGGTGCCGGTGTTCCTGATCGCGCGTCAGCCCGACCTGGGCACGGCCCTGCTGGTGGTGGCTGCGGGCGCCTGCGTGATTTTCCTGGCCGGCCTGGCATGGAAAGCCATTCTTGCGCTGGTGGTGATGGGCGCGGCCTGCCTGCCGGTTGCCTGGTCGATGATGCACGACTACCAGCGCGAACGGATCATGACCCTGATCGACCCGACCTCGGACCCGCTGGGCAAGGGCTTCCACATCCTGCAGTCGACCATCGCGATCGGCTCCGGCGGCGTGACCGGCAAAGGCTGGACGCAAGGCACCCAGGCACACCTCGAATTCATCCCGGAGCGCACCACCGACTTCATCTTCGCCGTTTATTCGGAGGAGTTTGGCCTGGTCGGCAACCTGGTGCTGATGTTCCTCTACCTGCTGCTGATTGGCCGCGGGCTGATGATCGCGTCGAGCGCACCGAACCTGTTCACGCGCCTGCTGGCGGGCGCGATCACGATGATTTTCTTCACCTATGCCTTCGTCAACATGGGCATGGTGAGCGGCATCCTTCCGGTAGTGGGCGTGCCACTGCCGTTCATAAGCTACGGCGGCACTG
>Ga0209130_1001137_pt1 | contig 19483 bp, 20 predicted proteins | sample AraplaMF_Cvi_mLB_FD_184264 | JGI IMG/M metagenome (GOLD analysis project Ga0209130, IMG submission 184264) | Arabidopsis root microbial communities from the University of North Carolina, USA - plate scrape MF_Cvi_mLB (SPAdes) (version 2) | ecosystem: Host-associated > Plants > Roots > Endosphere...
CGGCATCGGCCTGGCGCAAAATTCCAATGATCTGTTCTTCGGTGAATCGTTTCTTCATCTAGCCTCCATGTGCAAAAATAACATGAAGACTAACCAAGCGGCTGGCTACACATTTCCTAGCAGGTCACTGGGAGTCCGCCTCAGCTTGAATGCAAAGCTCGAATGCGACGTACCGGAGCTAGAGAAGTGCTAGGCAATGCAATGCTTCGCCGGCGTGCCACGTCGAAGAGGACCCGCATGATGACAGGTGTTTTGACGGCATGTATTCGTAGAAGCGCTTCAGCGTAGAACCGACTGTGGATCCCCATCATCTCAATAGCCCGATCAATCGTTTCGGAGAGCTTGTGGTTTGTCCTGGATACAGGGAACTGCAGGATGGCTCCGAACCCTGCAACATCCAATGCTGTCGCAAACTCGGGAATTGGCGCGTGCTTGGCTGAGCGTCGATCCAGTAATATATTCTGGTCATTTGAATTCAACGCACGCCGCGGGCCATTTTGGGAGAGTACCCTGATTGCCACATATTGTGGCACGGCATGCACTTGCAGGTACTGCCAAGCGAGTACACATCCGGAAGATGCCTCCATTTCGATTGCCGCATCGACGGCCAGGGCCATGGCTTCGTCGGGTCGAGTGAAATCTTTCATATAGCCTCCGTCTCAGTAAGTGCATTGCTGCGGACTGGAACAGACAAAGTCGGGGCAGCCACTGACCATAGCACGAACACGACCCAGCGCCTAAGCATATATATGGATCGATTCGGCGTCACGATAGTCATTGTGATTTGCGCACGAACTTCGCTGGCGAGATAAAGGCATGGTGCCGCCATTGATGGCACTGGCGATGGCACTGGCGACGATGAGGTCGGTATGGCGGCCGTCTTCGATAAGCCGATGGCTGCGATTGATGATCGCGTGACAATGGTGTGCGATGCGTTGGCGCGTGAACTTGCGGTTCTATTCCTTTGCAGAGGTAGGCTTGCCGCGGCAGGTGTTTCGGCGTTACCTTGGTTAATTTGAAGCAGCGCCACGTGTCGCCTATAGTCACAGTTGCAGTCCGCGCCGACGGATCGGTGGAGAAAGTGACTTTCGTGGTGTCCAACGGTGTCACCGCGATTGACGAGGCCATCCGAAAAGGCGTGACCAGATATGCACCATATGGCGCCTTTCCGCCAGCATTGGCCCGCAAGTACGACGTGATTGAAATTCGTCGTGCGTGGGTCTTTGACACCGCAATTCGCCTGCAGTAGTGGCAGGCGAACCGGGTGTCTGCTGAAATTGAATCCCCTTGGAAAGTAGGCAAGAGTTCGGACACCAGTTTGGATCCATTCGCCGCGCATACCGGGCAGGGCGCGCGATGTCGCTAGCGACCTGTGAAATGGCTAAGCGTCAGTCTGTTCGGCCATCTCTAGGGCGTCGTCGACTTCAATGCCCAGATAGCGCACGGTGCTTTCAAGGCGGGTATGTCCGAGCAATAGCTGGATCGCCCGCAGGTTCTTGGTGCGACGGTAGATCAATGTTGGCTTCGTGCGGCGCATTGTATGGGTACCATATGCGGTCGGGTCCAGGCCGATTTCATCGAACCATTGATGGACAATGCGAGCATATTGCCTGGTTGAGATATGGGGCGAGGCTTCAATCCGGCTCGGGAATAGGAAATCTGCGTTTCTCAGACCCGCTGACGCCATCCATGTGCCTATGCTTTGCCGTGTGCCTTCTGTCAGCTCAAACTGAACTGGTTGCTTGGTCTTCTGTTGAATGACGCTGGCACGATGAGCAACCTGCAAGCCGTGGCAAACATCAAGCACGCGCAGTCGAACAAGGTCGCAGCCCCGTAGTTTGCTGTCGATGGCTAGATTGAACAAAGCCAGGTCCCGCAATCGTCCGAAGATTTCCAGTCGAACGCGGATTGCCCATATTTCGCTGATACGAAGCGGCGCCTTTTGGCCGACTAACTTTCCCTTGTTCCCGGGAACTCGTGGGTAAGAGTTTGGTGTAATAGTATCCATGGTAAACCTCCTTGAAAAGGAGCTCCACTATGCTCCGATCGCTCAACTGAACGGCAAAGATTAAGCTCCCCTAGCTGAAGTGTGAGAATTCGCGCTTTTTTCGCTATGGCAAGAATGTTATGCTGCGCCGTTGGTCCGAGACCGGCCAGAACCGGCCATTCCCCAATGCTTGCTCTACACTTTGGTAAACTGCGTACCTATATTGCCTTTCTAGCTAACAAACAATGCGCCTAACTCCCAAGTTGATGGATGAATTTGTGAACGAAATCGTGTTGCCGATGCTTTGTGAGTTGGGCAATGAGACATCTCAGCAAATCGGCGCAGAGGTGGTCTTTATGCACCCTGGTGGCATTAATAGGCTGGACGTTAGAACGTCAGGTCCAAGCGTTCATCCCGATGTCGAGGGAGAAATCAGAATAGTGATGCGTGATGCGTTTCATCAAGATTCGTTCAAATTCGCCCTGCAATCGATCATGCATGGAATCGCCCAAGGAACGGGCTTTTCAGGCTTCTCGGCGCGGGGAAATGTTCGTTTTTCGCATGAATCTATTGCCCTAAAGCTGACCGGCCGCAGTAATCTTTACAATGTATGGGCGTGGCCCGAGAAGTTCGAAATGAACGACGCCGACTGAGTTCGGCCAACAGCGGACATCGGCAAGCTGCACGTTGCGACTTACGACTGCGCCCTGTAAGCCTTCCTTCCCTCTACCTGGTGTTTGAAGGATTACGTTGATTGAGCTTCCTCGTCGCGAGAGTTGGGGGGCCGTCTTCATCAGTCAACACTGTGCGCGAGGCGAGGGATAAGCACATGCACCAACGTTTCAAGAGTCGTTCAAACGCTGTACCCGCCATCAAAGCCTCTAGCTCGCTAATGGCTGCTTCCAAGCCAGAAGGGACATCAATCTGACCGGCCAAAGACGCCCCGCTCCACCGAGCGGGGCGTCTCCCCTGTTAATCCCTGTCAGCTTGCCGGATTGCGTGCCATGACGATCCATGCCGCGCCTTCGATCATCACCGACCGCTCACCGGGGAGGCCCGCGAATACGGCACGAACCGCGGCCGAGGCGCGGGCGCGGATGTCGTCGGGCTGATCAGCGAGCGCACGCGACAGCGGGCCGACCTCGAGCGCCATCTTCACCGCGTCGTCGATCGCAGCGTCCCGCGTCCCGCCCTCGCCGAACGGGACGGAAGCATCGAAGGGCGCGATAGCGATATCGGTGAAGCCGGCTGCCGTCAGGATGCGCGCCACCCGCCTCCGGTCGCCGAACGAAAATGGGCCGGGCGCTTCGGGATCGGGCAGTGCGGTCAGCGGGACGATGCTCTTGAGCGCGCCAATCGGCAGGCGCACCCAATCGTTCTCGGCCACGCCGCGCCAGCAGACGAAAGCGATCCGCCCGCCCGGCCGGAGCGCGCGTCGCAAGTGGGCGAACGCCCCTGTCGGATCGTCGAAGAACATCACCCCGAAACGCGAAAACAGGATGTCGAACACGCCCTCGGGCAGCTCGGCGCTGCTGGCGTCGGCCACCTGGAACAGGGCCGGCGTATCCTGTGGCGCAAGCGCGCGCGCTCGGCCGATCAGCAGTTCGGATATGTCCACTCCCAGCACTTGGCCCCCCGCGCCGACGCGGGCGGCCAGAGCCAGACTCGACGCGCCCGCGCCGCAGCCGACGTCCAGCACGCGCTCGCCCGTCGTGGGCGCGACGGCATCGATCGCGGCCTGGCCGAACACCGCCACCATGGCGTCGAGCCGGGCCTGGTTGGCGACCCAGCGCTCCCCGCTTTGGCCATTCCAGTCGGCGACCTGATAGGCATTTTGCTCTGTCATGCTATCTCCTTGTTCTGATTCGTTAACTAACTACCCTTTTATCGAGGCAGGGGGAAATGACGCTACTCGGCCCCATCCCGCGATCCGTTCCGCGATCGCCTCGGGGGCCTCGACGTGTAGGAAGTGACCGACGTCGGGGACGACCTCCATCGTGTGCCGGGCGGCGAATCGATGTCGGTCGTCGACCTGCGGGGGGAGAATGCAGCCGTCGTCGGCGCCGTGAAGCTGCAGCAGGGGCACAGCGATCGGCTGAGACATGCGGCGCGTGGCCCCAAGCATGCCGGGTCGCAGCATCGCCCGGTAGTACTTTAGAGGCGCGGGCATGCTCGCCCGCAGGTGCTCGTGTAGCTCCGCCTGGAGAGCAGGATCGAGCGAGAAGCCGGGCGACCACTGACGCCAGAGGCGGTCGATGAGGGCGAGATCGCGGGCGGTGGCAAGCCAGCCGCTTCCCGGCAGTTGAAAGAGCCCCATGTACCAGCTCCGGCGCAATTGAGCGGGGTGCGTCAGCTGGCTCATGAACGTGAGTGGGTGAGGGATTGCGAGCACGACCGCGCGTTCGATCATCTCCGGCGCGGTGACGCAGGCATCATATGTGATCAGGGCGCCCCAGTCGTGGCCAATCAACTCCACAGGTCGCCCCGGAGACCAGCGGTCGATCAGCGCGAGCACGTCGCCGGTGAGGGCTGCGAAGTCGAACGGCCCCGCAGTCGGGGACGGCGCGTAACCGCGAAGCCAGGGGGCAACGACGTGACGTCCACGGCGGCCGAGCTCGGCAAGGAAGGGCTTCGCGGTCGGCGGATGATCCGGGAAGCCGTGCAAGACGATCGTCGGTTGTCCATCGGGATCACCACCCTGCAGCGCGTGAAAGGTGCCGTGTGGCAGGTCGAAAGTGACGTGTTCGAATTCCATGTGTGTCTTCTCAAACCACCATCGACTGCTGGGCGAAGATACCCGCCATCGCGCCCTGTGATGATGCCTGGGTGACCGAGGGCAAGAACGGCGTCGTGAGGTCGCCGGCGGCGTAGATGCCGGGCATGCTGGTTTGGTGACGCTCGTCGACCTTGAGCACGATGCCGGTGGGCGTATCGACCGTTGCGAGGCCCAGTGGAGCATGCAGGCTTGCGGACGGCTTGTTGCGCGGATGGGCGAACAGGACGTCGACCGCGACATTGCGGTGGGTATCGAGATTGACGGTGATGATATGGCCCTCTTGGTGGGCGATCTCGACGATTCGGCCAAGGGCGACCGGTATGTCGCGGCGCGCCAGATCGGCCTGGATTTCGGGCGGAATGTCATGACCATCGGCGAAGACAGTCAACTTCTCGGTCCAATGTTGGAACAGCCGGGCCTGATTGTGCGACTGCGGGCTGGACCAGACGAGGCCCCAATGCTGGCCGGCGACTTCAAAGCCGTCGCAATACGGACAGGGCACGATAGACGTGCCCCAGCTTTCGGCAAAGCCCGGAACATCAGGCATCTGGTCGGCGACTCCATAGCTCAGGATCAGACGGCGTGCCTTTAGCTGTTCGTTATCGTCAGTGACGACGCAAAAATCGTCGATTGCGCCAGACACGCTCTCGGCGCGGGCATTGACCAGTCTGATCGTTGGATAGCGCGCCAGCTGCTGCCGCGCCTCTTTTAGAATGTCCAGCGGCGGCTTGTGATCATGGCCGAGCAGGCCATGCGAATGGCCGGCAAAGCGGTTGCGCGGCCGGCCGGTATCGAGAACAGTGACCTTACGGCGGGCACGGCCGAGCTGCAGGGCGGCGGCGAGGCCGGCAAAACTGCCTCCGATGATGATGACATCATTCATGGTGATGGGCTCCGAGTTGTGGATGAGGGTTGGGCTGAGGCTGGCTTGTGCATTTGAGGTACTGAATGGTATCATAATTGAGGAATTTGAATACTGTCAAGTACTGGAATTGTCATGACCAAAAATAGCCAGGGCCGGCGCGGCCGGCCCGCCAACGAGGCGCTTCGCCAAACGATAATCGACGCCGCCTGCGAACTCTTTGTGGAATTGGGTTTTCAAGCGACGACCATGGACAAGGTCGCCCAGCGGGCGAAGATATCCAAGCTAAGCATCTATCGACACTTTGAGAACAAGGAGGCTCTGTTCAGCGCGGCCATGGCGGCCCACTGCCATCCGTTTGCACCACCGGCCCTTGTTGAAGGTGTCGACGGTTCGGCCGAAGATCAGCTCATGGCGGTGGGATTATCCCTGCTTCGCACGCTGTTGAGCCCGGACGTCCGCAGTGTCGAAGCCATGGTCTTGGCCGACAAGACGAATCAAAAGTCGTTAAGCAAGCTCCATTACGAAGCTGGGCCCGCCCATGTCATCGGCCAAATCGAGGCCCTGTTGCGTCAGTTGCACGCAAAGGCGGTTCTGAACGTGCCCGATCCTCTCCGGTCCGCTCGCTTGTTTGCCGCGCTTTTCAAAGGATCTGATCTCCTGGTTATCGCACGTTTCGATGAGGCGAGAGCAGAGGACGACAACGAAATCGAATCCTATTGCCGGTCGGCCGTCGCCATGTTCATCACCGCGCACGGTGGCATCTAAGGTGCGATGTCGCGGGTGTGATCTTGCCCCCCTACGGGATGAAGGCTGAGACGATGGCAGTGTCATCGAGTTGCAACTCGAAAAAATATAGCATCTAACTGGCGGATTTCTCTGGTCTGTCCGCTTAGGTGAAACCTGCCTGTGATGCCGGCCTAGCTACAGGTCCAAGTACAACACTTGAAAATCAAGACAGTATCTGACAGGAGCTGTCAGTTGAGTTAGAGTTCTGCAGGCCGCTACCGGCCAGAAGGCGACATTCATTTCCGTCAATTGTCTTACGATCCATACCACGTTAGTTGGTTCTCATTAAAGCTAGACCCACATATGACGAGCACCCGAATCGAAGTTGTCGGCACCTTCAGGGTCGATCCTGCGCCGGAGGCGTTTCGGGATGCTTTAGCTGTGCAGGGAGATGAAGACTATGTGCGTCGCGAGTTATCAAGTATCGCGCTGGTTGAACTGAAGGTCCTTGAAGCCGATCATCGCTTCGATCTCTCCCGCTTCAAACAGCCTCACACCGATTACGTGGCCTATGACGAAACTTTCCTAGACCTTGAGCACGGATCGAAGCTTGAATACGACTGCTGTCATCTTGGATTCGGTGTGTTCGAGGATTCTGAGACTAAGCGCTTACTGAAGTATACTCAGGCAACTGAGAGGACTGAATACGCGACCGTTGAAGAGGCTGAACAATATCGCCTTCCAGGGCAGCGCAATTTTAGGGTTGTTTTCTTTCTGCACTTCTTTGATCCCGCGCACCCGCTCGAAACGCCATATGGGCCAATCCACTTACCTCCAGTTGGTGCGCTACCCGACCGGCTAAGTTGGAAAAAGTATGTCTATTGGGATTGAATTGCCGAACCGTATTGTCGTGGCGAACCTAAAGAAGCGCTGTGCGATCCACTTACGCCCAGATGGAAGGTCGGCTTTGGGGCGGTAGCCGCCGGACAACGACCGGCTAAGGCGTATAATTGAATCATCGACTCGCGACGTTTTCGACCGTGGTGTCGAGCCTCAGAGCATCGAATTGGTTTGCTCCCGGTCGCCGAGTGTACGTTTCTCCTCAAACATAATAGAAACTGGTACGCTACGCTCGTTCACAAAATGCGAACATTGTGTAGGAGATACATAGCCTAAACGCAACTTTTTTCGTGGTATCGGCGGCTGGTACCAATACGAATCAGGTGGGGAAATCGTAATAAAATCAAGGACCTCTGGCCCTCGTTGATAATCGAGTGGGAATAATTTTCCGTCTGGCTGCATAGTGCAGCGCCCGGTTAAAAACCGCCGCCAAGCCCCTGATTCTTCAGGGGCTTTTTTGTTTTTGGTGGCGAAATGCGGCTCCTAATACATTCACGCTTTCATGAAGTATGTTCCAATAGTGAGGAGTGAAGGCTCGAACGCCAGTTCAATGGTAGGGTGAATGCGTGGCGGATTTGTTTTTGAAGGCGTCCCATGAGTACGATTTGCAACAATCGAAGACAGGCCGTGGATGCTGCAATCATTGATCAGGCGATGGATTTGAAGAGTACCCATGGTTCAAGTTTCGCCGTGCGGTATTTGCGTAACCATCGCATTGATGAGAGCACAATTTTGCAGTTGATATTTGGCCAATGGTCCGATCACCGCGCCCAGGACGGTGTACATGTTTGCTAGCTCGGCTGCGGAATAACCGACATTAAACCCCACGGTTGCGTGGTGCTGTCGTCGTGGCGCGCCCATGCAAAGGCTGCCTGCTGGCAGCGCCGAGATTAATGGCAGCAACCCTAGTTGGCTGGAGCGAAATTTGCAGAATTTTCAGTGGTTCCTGCTGATCGGTCTGTTGATGATCGCGCGCGGCCTGTGGGGCGCGGCGGTATCGAAACTGCCGTTCACTTCAGCCACCATTTACTTGGTCGTCGGATTGCTATTGGGACCCTTGGCATTGAACTTGTTCACGGTCGATCCCCTGGGCGGTGCCAAGGTCATTGAGCCCATTGCCGAAATTGCAGTCCTGGTCTCCCTTTTCTCCGCTGCCATCAAAATGCCGGTTCCCTTCACGGTGGCACGCTGGATGCCAGCCATCAGGCTCGCCTGGTTGGCGATGACGCTTTCAGTGGTACTGATTGCTGCGTTTGGCTGGTTCGTCTTGGATTTGCCGGTTGGTGGCGCTATCCTGCTAGGTGGCATTCTTGCCCCAACCGATCCGGTGCTGGCGACTGACGTTCAGGTACGGCACGCCGGCGACAACGATCCGTTGCGCTTCACGCTGACGTGTGAGGCAGGATTGAACGATGGCAGCGCGTTCCCCTTTATTTTGCTTGGCCTGGGCCTGCTCGGCCTGCATGAACTTGGCGAACTGGGCGGTCGTTGGCTGGCGGTGGACGTGGTGTGGGCCACAATTGGCGGCATTGCAACTGGCTGTGCTTGCGGCGCGTCGCTGGCCTATCTGAGCGCAGCCTTGCGAAAGTACATCCCGAAGCACGAAATGCTGGATGAGCTGCTGGGACTTGGACTGATAGGCTTGTCATACGGACTTGCCCTGTCGGCGCATACCTACGGGTTTCTGGCGGTTTTCGCAGCAGGAGTAGCACTTCGGCAGACCGAATTGCGCCTGATCCATGCCCCGATCAATCGGGAAGGCCTGCTGGAGCCAAAGCCCGACGAGGCGCACGCGCCGGCAGTGGTGCCTACAGCCCCGACAGTGAGCGGCGGTGCGCTGGTCTTCAAGGAGCACATAGAGCGGCTTTCCGAGTTGACGCTCATCCTATTGCTTGGCGGCGCGGCATCCGGTTCGCTCTTTGACCTGCGACTTTGGTCGCTGGCATTCTTCCTCCTCGTCCTGGCGCGTCCCTTGAGTGTCGTGGCAAGCATGATCGGATCGGGCATTGGCAAGCGTGCGACGACGATTACGGCGTGGTTTGGAGTGCGCGGCATTGGTTCGATCTATTACCTCACCTATGCCATCAATCATGGATTGCCATCGCCAGTCGCAGTAGAACTGATCAATGCTACGTTGGCGGTCATCATCGCGTCGATCGCCGTACATGGAACCAGCGTGACGCCGCTGCTCAAACGTTTCTGGCGATCATGATCTCACCCTATAGGAGATCTCGAAAGGATTAGGTGAATCGACCACCTTCCTGTACACTGCGTATCCCACTTCGGTACTTCGTCACCGTCCTGTTTCCTTCCTGTCTCGGCCTGATGGCCATTCCTGTCCGATCCTCGACCATTGGCTCTACTTGAGAATTGGGTTCGTACGTCTATAGGAAAGAACAGCACATGAGCATACATACTGGCACCATTCATTGGTTTAGCAGGCTAAAGGGCATTGGGCAGATCAGGCCCGACGCGGGCGGATTTGACGTCGTGGCCGACATCGGCGACTTTGTTGGAGACCAGCCTTCCGGCAGCCTCGAAGAAAAGCTCGTGTCCTACGAGCTTACCGAGTCCGCCTGGGGCTGCCGCGCCACCAATATCCACATCGTGCGGAGGCTGTGACCGATGGCGAAAGAAGACCTCATCGAAATGCCAGGGGTGGTGAAGGAAGTGCTGCCTGATAGCCGCTTTCGGGTGGAGCTGGAAAACGGGCATCTCCTGGTTGCCTACGCAGCCGGCCGCATGAAGAAGAACTTCATTCGCATCCTTGCTGGAGACCGGGTAACGCTGGAGTTGTCGGCCTATGATCTCAGCAAGGGACGCATTACCTTCCGCCATATTGATGCGCCCAAGCGTTCTGTCGCGCGCCCCGGGTTCCGGCGTAACCGCTGAGCCACATTAGCTCCACCGCAATTGCAGCATGATACCAGTCCGCCTTTCTAGCGCTAAGGTAACCGAGCACTTATCCGGTGTGATTCGCCAGGTTCAGACACTCGCGCCCCAGTTCGATGCTGTCCTGGCCGGTTGAAGATGCGATGCCTGGCCTTATGGGATTGTCAGTTCCTTGAGCTCCTTGGCGACATCGGCAATCGAGAACGGTTTAAGCAGAAGCGGGAAGTCATCCAGTCCGGAGGTCTGGCGCTGTTCGCGCAGCGAAGCGTTCATATAGCCTGAGGCCAGGATGACCTTGAGTTTGGGGGCTAGTTGGAGCGCATTGGACGCCAGTTCGATGCCGTTCATGCCGGGCATCACCACGTCGCTAAACAGAATCTCGATTTCCGGATGCTTGCCCAGCAGGTGCAGGGCGGCCTCGGCATTCGGGGCCGCCACAGTAGGGTAGCCAAGACTTTCCACAAGCTGCACTGTCATGTCCAGCACCTCGGGTTGATCGTCCACGACCAGCACTTTCGTCGATCGCGACATTGCGGCGGCGTCCGCAGGGGCAAGTGCGGGAATGGCGAGCGTGACGATGGTGCCGCGGCCAAGGGAAGATGCGAGCGTGAGCGCGCCCCCTGACTGCCCGGCGAGCCCAAACACTTGGCTCAGGCCCAAGCCAGTGCCTTCCCCGACTGGCTTGGTGGTAAAGAAAGGCTCCACTGCACGCTGGGAAACCTCTTCGCTCATGCCAGTGCCGCTGTCCTCGACGCTGATCTGAACAAAGCCATGCGCCGACTGTTCGCTGGTTTGCCTGGCATATGGAGCAGCATCCCATGTGGTTGAAACTACGATCTTTCCGCTACCGATAATAGCATCCCTCGAGTTGACCACGAGATTGAGCACTGACGCTTCCAATTGCGCCTCATCGACAACGATGTCGGGCAAACCGTGACTCAGGCGTAGTTCGAGGACGATTTCGCTGCGAATGGCGCGTCGGAGTACTGGCTCGAAGGCCGTGAGCACCTCGTTGACCTTCAACTGCTCTGGCTTGAGCGGCTGCTGGCGCGCAAACGAGAGCAGTTGCTGGGTCAAGGTAGCGCCACGCTTGGCGGCGCGCTCCATGGTGTCGATCGTCCGCAGCCGCGCTTCTCGTCGCCCATCAAACTTGAGCAATTGCAGCCCGTTGACTATGACGTTCAACAGGTTGTTGAAGTCATGGGAAACTCCACCGGTAAGCTTCCCGATAGATTCCATCTTTTGCGCCTGAAACAACGCATCTTTGGCCTGCGATAGTGCAAGGTCGGCATCGCGCTTGGCGGTGACGTCGCGCGTAACCTTTGCAAAGCCGACTAGTTGGCCAGTATGGTCGCGCACGGGATCGATGACGACATGTGCCCAAAATCGGCTGCCATCGCGACGAACGCGCCAGCCCTCGCGTTCAAATCGTCCCTCGCGTTCAGCGGTTCTCAGTGCGTTTTCCGGCAACCTGGCCGCTTTATCTTCTTCTGTGTAGAAGCGTGAGAAGTGCTGGCCGATAATCTCCTTGCTTTCATAGCCCTTGATGCGAGCGGCGCCGGCGTTCCAGCTGGTGACAATGCCGGTGGGTGATAACATGAAGATCGCGTAGTCGGTGACGCTTTGTACCAACAGCCGAAACTGTTGCTCGCTTGCATGCAGGGCCTGTTCGGCCCGGACACGCTCTGTAATGTCGCGCGTGATGACCGTAAATCCAACGAGTTGTCCTGTACCATCATGGACTGGGTCAACCACGGAATTGGCCCAGAACTGGGTCCCATCCTTGCGTACGCACCATCCTTCGCCTTCGAACCGGCCTTGGCCGGCCTGGCGCAACACTGTCTCCGGGCGTTTCGCCAGGCGCTCTTCCTCGGTGTAAAAGAGCGAAAAGTGCGCCCCCAGTACCTCAGCTTCGGAGTAATACGTCGATTGTTCTGCGCCCAGGTTCCAGCTGCTGATTTCGCCCTCCGGCGACATCGTATAGATGGCGTAGTCTTCCACGCAGGAGATGAACTGTTGAATTCGATGTGCTTCGAGACGCTTGCTGTGGGCAGCCATGGGGTAAAGATGCGGTTTCCGGGCGCACCAAAGAATGGGGAGGTAGGGTCGAGGTTAGCGGGAAAGAGCCGTAAGGGTCAAACGTATTCGTCCCGTGCGCACCGGTCGTGAGCGGACACGCGACAAGAAGGCCCGGATACGCCACGTTATGTCGAGCCTTCTACCTTCCGCAAGATTGGATGTCGTATGCGACGCGGTCGCCCGGAATGTCACGCATCCGCGCGGGGTGCCAATGATGATGCGACCCGGGCCACGGCGTCACTGGTGAAGTCGTTGTCGAGTCCGTGTAGAAATTCAGACGCCATGCTTGCGCGAGCTGCCGTGGCGTCTATTGTCGGTTCGTCGAAGTCCTCCTCCTACCCTTCTACCAGAAAGTTGTCGTCGTTGTCGGATTCGGCCAGCGCGGCAAGTAGTTCACGTTTCGTCATGTGCTGGTAGGCGGGCAGCGCGTGGCAAGGCCAGTTCGTCGGCTTTGCGCACGGAAGGATAGGCATGCATGACGGCGTCGCGTTATGAGGATCCACACAAGCGACATTTTCGTTCGGGTGCGGTCGGATCGAGGTGAAAGTCCGTGGGCGAAACGCCTGGGGTTCAGTGCGGCTTGATTGCGCAATCCGTCATTTGACGGGAGTCGGATACGGATGCCATTCAGACACCAGGGGCGGTGCAAAACTCCTGTCGCATGGGGCGAAAAGCTTAAAAGGCGCCAATGGCGGCCCTAACATGAAGCTGTGTTCGATAATAAACGTCAATCGACCTGGGATGCGATGCGTGATAGTGTGGGACATTGCCAGTGCGGAGGCTTAACTTCGCGGCATTTGGCGTGATTCGCGTACTTTTCCCAAAGTGCCGACCAGATCAACCCAGTCTGTGAGGGCACTTGTCATGGATAAAACCGCTGCATCGTCGAGGTCGCACCCTGGAGTGTTTTGGGGGCGGACACCGCCACGGACCGAAAACCGTGTCCCCCCTGGCGATGTGCGCCAACCGACGAAGAATGAACTCATGATGGTGTTGCGGATTGCAAAGGCCTTGATGTGTGCCGTTAACGTCGAGTCTGCATTACGCTCCATCTACCAGAACTTGTCGTCGCTGAAGCCCGATGGCGTTTTGTTGATCAGTAACCGGGGAAGTGGTGACAGCTGCTACTACCTCGAGCCTCCCCGAGGGGAAAAATTCCTGGAAATGAACCATCAGGAGTGTCGCAAGCTGCGCAAGATGCTGGAGGCAGTGCCGCTGGATCGTCCCGCCGGGCCCTTGATACTCGACCACGGCAGCCATGCGGTGGCGCCTTTTTCTTCAGACGTCCATGGCGGGCACATCGCACTCCACTGGAAGGTGCGACCTCCACTGAGCATCCAGCGCGGAGCGCGCACGGTGCTTCCCTTTATTGCCGAGCTAGCCGGCGTTCGGCTCACGGGCCTGTTGCATCAACAGAACTGTGACGAACTAGTTCATGAGCAGCATGAGGCTCACGCAGCGGCAGAGTCCCGGCTCGTCGAGGAGCTCAGGGTCAGTGAGAGTGAGGCGGTTGTAGCACGGGAATTGGCCGCGCAGGACGAACTGACGGGCCTGCAGAATCGCCGCGGCTTTCTCGCGAAATCGGAACAGTGCCTGCTGATCGCCCGGCGCCAGCGCCTGGCGTGCGCAGTCATTTTTGCCGATGTCGATGGACTGAAAAACGTGAATGACAAACTCGGCCACGCAGCAGGAGACGCCTTGATTCGCGAAGCAGCACAGCTCTTTCGCAGCGCTTTTCGGCATGCGGACGTGGTGGGACGTGTTGGCGGGGATGAGTTTGCCGCATTCACGTTCGATAATGCCACCCCGCGCGCAATCACTGAACGGATCCTCGCCCGGATCGCGGAATTCAATCTGGCGCATCCAGGCGAGCGGGCCTTGTCGCTTAGCATCGGCGTAATCAATTGCGATAGCTCCAGTGCCGAGTCGTTGTCCGACTATCTATTGCGAGCCGACAACGAAATGTATCGGGATAAGCGTCGGGACCGCCGAGCGGCAAGCTAGCAAGGCGAATGCATTTGCGTCTGGGTAGCGTAAGCGTTTGCCAGCAGCGGCGGGATAGGGCGTAGACCTGGAATACTGGTTGCCTGGAGAGAGCTATCATGCACAACAATGAACCCGAAACCTCATTTCGCGGCCTCCCCTTGAGCGTCGAGCAGGAAGCCGAAATCCAGCACTATATCCGGCAAAGGCAAAGGCGCGGATTGGTCCCGGATGCTGCGGAACTGTGTGCCATGTTGAACGACATGCTGCATCCGCCGTTTGACGATGACCCGCGCGAATCGGGTGGCGAAGGGGCGCACCGTGATGCCGAACGCGCCGCATGCCGGGTTGATCTTGGAGGCGATCCCATTGCAGCGCGTGAAGAGCGCACCGCCGCCGGCGAGTCAGAATTCATGAAACATCAAGGGACGCAGGAGCGTCGAAATGAATAGGTGGTTTTGCGTCCTGCGCGTATAGTGGGGACAGGACGCTACTTTCACCTACGATCGTTGCCTGGGAAGGGGATTTACGGGTCCCACTCGCATGGTCATCGGATCAACTCCAGCGTAAATCTTTTCGCCTGAAACCAGAGCTGGCTCGTCGCGACATCCTTTCACATTCCTCCACCAATGCGAGCGAAGGAGTCGGCCATGCGACGGCGTGAAGGGACCCTTTTTCAAGGTTGGCGTATCGTATTGCGCTGCACGGAGTTTCGCTGCCAGGATGGGGTGCGCAGGTTTGCGTCGACCGCCATTCTTCGGCAATCGGACAAGCGTTCGGTGGTGTTCCCGGAGGAGGCATTTAATACGCGAGAAGATGCCGACCTAGATGCCACTTCGCGAGCTAGACGAGAGATTATCGCCATGGATAGCAGCACTGACGTTGGTGAATTCGGTGGACCTGAACCCATTGACGACACCTTGCGGGAATCGTCGCAGGAGCGGCTCTTGGCAGCACAGTACGAGATCTCGTATGACGGGTTTCGGTACGCGTTTCGGCAATTTCGTTACGATGCCTTTGGCGATGCATTGCGCTATGCCAAGGCCGAATACACCAAGGCGGGGTTCGTACGCGATGAGACTTTTCGACCTGATTGGCAGAGTGCCTATCGCCCGACGGACAAGGAAGACCTGTTGATGCATCAGCACGGGATTGTCTTTGCGATGGGGCGCTTTCATTATGGCGGCTATCGGTACGAACAGTTGCGCGATGCGGTCGCTTACGCCATTGCACATCCTGGTTTTTAGCCCAATGAAGGCGAAACGGCTTTCGCTTCTGCTATGGTTTACCACAGGAATGGTGACGAAGAAAGGGGTGGCGGTACATCGGTGCCATCATGCCCACTGCGAAACAGCAAGGGATACGCACAGCCCGCTACAGGTGGGTATTCATGAAGTCTTGTGGCGGGGATCTGAGCTATACCGGACTTCGGGAGGCGGGCCGGACGACTGGCTGGAACGCAAAATCTGGTATTGAAGCAGTACGCAGCGGGCCGCGGTCGTTGCAGCTGTTTGCACGACAACTGGCCAGTTACGGGTGAGCAGATGAATCTTGCGTCGGTTCATTCATCTGCATGTCAGGAGTTATTGAACGAAGGCGCGCTGACGGACGCCGTAGACTATTGTTTAGCGCAAGGAATCCAGCCGCCATTCCCGCCTTGCGACAGGGCTTCGCCTCGGATACCTACCTCGGTGTGGGAGCAATGTTGCGCAATCATGCGCCTATCCTGCTGAAAGCGAGTAAGCTGTAGTGAGCTTTAATGATTGGTCCATGTACCTCGCTGGTTTTCATTCAGAGATTACAGTTCGGCTGAGTTTATTGCGACGAGCCCACTTAAAGTGGGCTTTTTTGCCGAGGCCGCGCGCGTCGCGATAGTGGGCGACTTCGAACCGATTCAGGAGGGGTAAAACAAAATGAAGCGACGCATCGACCAGGACACAGCTGAGCAAATGTCCATCGTGCTTCTTACTCGCGTAGCATTCGGCACAACGGCAGGATTGCGCACGGCAGTATCGTATGGCCTGAGGTTAGCGCTCATTAAAGCCGTCTTCCTTCGACCTGTTGCGCGTACGCGCATCCACCTGAACCCGAAGGCGCGCAGAGACCGTCGAAAGTGGGATCGGTGAGGCGCTGGCGAATGAGTTACCGCTTTCTGCCTAAATGGCGTCTGACGAACGAGTATGTTGGCGTCGATCCGTTACAAGTGCCATGCCTTGAACTTCTTGGCGAACATGGGCTGAATCTCGATCGAATACCTCGGCAATCAGTCGGGCGGGTAGGCCAGCATGCAAGGCATATTGCATCCCAGGATGAATGCCGAAGGCTCTTCTGGTCAATAAAGCCATCGAAACGTGTTCTGCGGTACGGTAATCTAATCTGCGTGTCATGAGAAAAGGTTACCGCACTAGCTTTGTGGCCACTGTTTGTCATCACACCGAAAGGCAATTTTACAATCGGTCGACTCATGCGTTTTGGGCGTTCACCTAGAGGCCTGGGTGAACGAGGCGAAACCTCGTCCTTGAGCAAAGGCAGCACGATACTTGCTCATCATATTGTGCGGGTCACGGGCCAGGTCGAGCAAGGACGGAGTCGACTGCGTGATCCGTACCGGAAGACTTCATGACTCGACGCTCGTCGCGCGCCGCTTGCGTGAGCTGCGGTGGATTACCTGCGTGGCGCCGTCCTACCTGGATGAGAAGGGTGTTCCCGAGGATCTGGAGGTCTTGCATCGGCACAGGGCGGTTCATTACTTTTCCTGTACGACGCGTCGGGATGCCGAACTGCATTTCGGGCAGGGCGGGGACAGCGTCACTATTCCAGTTCCCGGCACGGTGGCAGTTAATGAAACTGGGTTGTATATCAAGCTTGGCCTCGACGGAGTCGGCCTGATGCAGTTGGCTGAGATTTTGGTGGCGGACCATTTGCGGAGCGGAAAATTAGTCGAGGTGCTTCCCGATATGCGGCCGCCACCTGTGTCGGTATCACTCGTTTATCCCCATCACCGCGTTCTTTTGCCGGCTATGCGAGCGTTCGCCGATTAGACGGCCGAGGTGTTCGGCAATGTCGGTTAAGGCGCGAAATGGACTTGGCGGCAGGGAGGTAATTTCTGAGATTCAAAAACATGTCGGCTGTTGGCGAAAAATATAAAAGACGGCCGCAATCATGCCATTAGACTTAGCGCCCATCGAAGGTCTCGATTCAAACAAGGAGGAGATATGAGACATGTATGGGCCGCTTTACTTTTCACCACGCTGGTTGCTTGCGGAGGGGGAACAGGCGCAACTAGTACTGCAACACCAACGCCAACATTGGGATCAACATCCTCAACTCCCGTCGCCCCGCCGGCACAAAATGCGGGCTGTGGCGGCAGTTCCAAGCTGACCACTGGCATGCATTCGCTCACCAGCGACGGGACCCAGCGCGACTACTGGATCGAAATGCCGGCTGGCTATGACCGCAACAAGGCCTATCCCGTGATCATTGGGCTGCACTGGCGTGATGGCAGCGCAGCCGATGTCTACGGTTGGAGCGGCTTTTTCGGGCTGAAGAATTTGTACGGCGACACGGCGATCTTTGTTGCCCCGCAGGGCCTGGACAAGGGCTGGGCCAACCCTGGCGACCGCGACATTCGCTTCTTGCGGGCCATGATCGGTGAGGTACAGAAAAGCGCATGCACCGACACCAAGCGCGTTTTCGCTACCGGCTTCAGCTTTGGTGGCATGATGTCCAATGCCATCGGCTGCCAGATGGGCGACGTGGTGCGCGCAATCGCACCCATGGCGGGTGCGCTCTGGAGCGGCTGTGCCAGTTCATCGAACAAAGTGGCGGCCCTGTTCATTCACGCCAAAGACGATAACGTTGTCCCTTACTCAGCGGGGATGGAAGCGCGCGATCTTTTCCTTCAGCGTAATAGCTGCAGTACCGCCACGGTGCCCCTGGGGAGTAACGGCTGCGTGGAGTACCAAGGTTGCGAGAGCGGCAAGCCCGTGATCTGGTGCGGCACTGAGACTGGCGGTCACTGGTACCCCAATTTTTCGGCGCAGGAGTCCAAGGCCTTTTTTGATCGGTTCAAATAGTCGAACGAAAATGCCAAGCCCTGGTGCTTGAGGTAGCCACGAAAGCACAGCCTCCCCCCGCCACCTAGGATGTTTTCTGGTGGCGGAATCCGAAAGAGATCTGCTTGCTATTGGAAGCTGACCCGGAAGCTGGAGGCCATGGTTGTCGGCAGGCTGGCCGGCAGGCGGATCGTCAAGGACTCGCCGTTCTGCTCCCAGCTCAGTGGCGTCGAACTGCCCAGCAGCGTGACGGACTTCACCGGCCTCCGTTCCAGCCCCGCTGTCCGGCCGAGCGACTGGATGCGCACCTCAGCGCTGGGCGTGCCGAGCGTAATGGCATACAACGCTCCATCCTTGGTGGTAAAACGGATGTCCTGCGGCGTGTAGGTTGCGTTTTCATTGAAATGGCCGGACGACGCCTTGGTCGGTCCTTCACCAAACACCTTCCAGGGGCGGGTTCCATATATCGCGTCGCCATTGACCGCCATCCACTCGGCCATCTCCTTCAGGAATCGCATCGGCTCGGGAGGTAAGCTGCCGTCAGGGTACTGCACCACGTTCAGCAGCAGGTTGCCGTTCTTGCTGACGATATCAGCCAGCATATGCACCACTTCGCTGGTGCTCTTGTATTTGTAGCCTTCGCTGTAGAACCAGTCGCCGATCGATGTGTCGGTTTGCCAGGGACGGGGATTGATACCCTCCATGACGCCGCGTTCAACGTCCTGGACGCCGGCTTCGCGGATGAATTCACCTGAGCCGATCTCCTTGTGGTTGTAGACCGCTTCCAGCTTGCCGCCGTGTTTGGCGATGTTGGCGTTGTAGAAGTTGGCGACCAGGGTGCGGCCCACCTTGTCAAAAGGAATGCCGCCATCTGAATAGAGCAGGTCCGGTTGGTAGCGCGTCACCAGGTCGGTAATGCGGCTGAACCACTCCAGTTGGAAGCGCGTATCGGTGGTGTACCAGGTGCTTGAATTCCGGTAGGGCTGGTCAGTAGGACGGTGATAAAGCGACGCGTACTTTGGATCGGCGCCGTCATATGGCACACCCAGCATGGGCCAGACCTGGTCATAGCCATGGCTTGGTGCAAACCAGCTGTAGCTGGCGCCCAGGTGCTCCGACACGCCAAAGCGAAGGCCAGACTTCAGCGCGGCTTTCTTCCAGTCGCCGACGATGTCGCGCTTCGGCCCCATCTTAACTGCATTCCATTCGTGGAAGCGCGA
>Ga0209130_1001145_pt1 | contig 19374 bp, 14 predicted proteins | sample AraplaMF_Cvi_mLB_FD_184264 | JGI IMG/M metagenome (GOLD analysis project Ga0209130, IMG submission 184264) | Arabidopsis root microbial communities from the University of North Carolina, USA - plate scrape MF_Cvi_mLB (SPAdes) (version 2) | ecosystem: Host-associated > Plants > Roots > Endosphere...
GATTTTTGCGGTAACAACACACTCGAAAAAACAGTGCTTGCAAATTCACGCGATTTCAAGTTCGCAAAGTACACGAAAGCTTGTCGATGCGCAACCAGCACGAATGATTTTCTTCTTCTTTTTTTGCGTCGATCTGCGAGTTCGCGCACATTGAAGTGCGCCTCGCGAGCCGTCCACACGCTTCATTCGGCCATCGCGTTGTCGAACACCTTCGCATAACGCCTTTAGGTAAAGGCTGTATAAAAAGTGAAGCGCCCCGGCTCGCGTTTGGATGCGATGCCGGGGCGACTGAAGGCGGCGTTTGAAATTTTTTTTTCGTCGCGATTACGCGACATGCAAAATTCGCTTCATCACGCGTTCGAGATCGAGCAAACAGGTGCTGTGCGTGCTGCCATCTGTTTGCGGCAGCTCCACTACCTCGTTCGATTCGGCTGACAGGCCTTGTGCCGTCGCCGAGGTCTTCATCAGCGACGGCGCGGCAAAGCGCTTGCCGTCATCGACCGTGACGATGTCCGCCACCGCATCGACCACCAGGCCATAACGCCCCTCTTCGCGCTCGATGACCAGCACCTTCCCTGTGCCCTCGCCTGCTTCCATGCCGTACAAGCGGCGCAGGTCGACCAGGCTGATGAGCTGTTGGCGCAGGTTCAGCACGCCGCACAGGTAGTCCGGCATGCCGGGCGGGTGGCTGATGTCGCCGGCGTGGTCGATGATCTCGCGCACCTGCTTCAACTCCAGTGCGAACAGCTCGCCGACGCGGAAGCTCAGGTAGACCTTGCGGCCGGCGCGCTGGCTGGCATTTGCCGCCCGGGATTGCGCTGAAGATTGAGCTGGATACAACTGGCGGTGGCCCAGGTCCATCTCGCCGATCTCACTGCGCGAGAAGATGCCTTCGTGGTCCAGCAGGATCACGTCCTCTTCGCCGTCGCGTGCCACGCACCCGGCAAACATGGCGCTGCGCTCTTTGCTCAGCAAAGGGATCGGCAGTACTTCATCGCTGGTGAAATGCAGGATGCTTTCCACCTGGTCGACCAGGAAGCCGAGCGTCGCCTCGCCGATATGGGCCACCAGGATGCGCTGTTCGGCATCGGCCGGCGCCCCCTGGCCGCCGGCCAGCGTGGCAAAGTCCACCACCGGCACCTGCATGCCGCGAAACGGCATGCGGCCGCGGCACAGGGGACTGGCCAGGATCGATTCGGCCAGCTCGGGCACGCGAACGATTTCCTGGATCGCCTTCATCTCCATTGCAAAGCGGGCGCCGGCCGCGCGGAAGCTGATGGCGTGGCGGCGCTCGCCGACCACCCGCAACTGGCGCCGCGTTTCCGCACCGCTGGCCCGCATCGATTGCACCTGCGGCACGTTCTCGATATGCACCAGGCGGTCGATGTCGAGTACCTGGACCAGGCGCCTGCCCTCCTCCAACAGGATGGTGCCGGCTACTACCCCTTGTGTCGAACCCTCCGCATAACGCAACCGGCTGCGTTGTTCGGGTCGCACGCGCAGGATTTCACCGGTTGCGTGAACCAGCAAACCGACCTGCACTTCCTGGTAGTCGATGATGGCGATCTTGTTCGACGCGTCGGCCGCCAGCGCCGCCGGGTCGAACAGGCGGCCCAGGTTAACCACCGGGATCACGCTGCCGCGCAAGGTGAACATGCCTTCCAGATAAGACGGGGCCAGCGGCACGCTGGTCATGCGCTCGGGGAAGTTGACCACCTCCCGGATGCACAAGGCGGGCAGCGCAAACTCGTCCCCGCCCAGGATGAAGGAGCCAAACAGTTCGACCGTTGCCCCGGCGTCTGCCCGCGGCGACGCCGTCACTACACGCAAGGCTTCCATGGCTTACACCACAAAACCGGCAACCAGCTTGTTCAACTCCCCGGCGCGCGAATTCAGGCTGGCAGTCGACGAGGCAATGCTGTCGCAGCTGCCGGCCGACTGCTCGGCCGCTTCGGCAATATGGTTGATGGCCACGCTGACCTCGCGCGCCGACAGCAGCTGCTCCCGGGCTTCGTGCGAGATCTCGGCGATCGCCTCGCTGGTCTTGCCGACGCCCTTGACGATGCGGTCGAACGCCTCGCTGGCCTGGTGCGAGATGGACGTGCCGGTATTCACCCGCTTGACCGACTCGCTGATCAGCTTGGAAATCTCCTTGGTCGCCTGCGAGGAACGTTCGGCCAGCTTGCGCACCTCGTCCGCCACCACCGAAAAGCCGAGGCCATGCTCGCCGGCGCGCGCCGCTTCGATGGCCGCATTGAAGGCCAGCATATTGGTCTGATTGGCAATATCGCTGATCACCTTCACGATCTCGCCGATGTCTTCCGAGGAACGGTTGATCAGGTCCATCGCCTCGATCGAACGCGCGACAGCCTTGGCGCCCGCCTCGGCTTCGTCCTGGGTCGCCTTGGCCAGGTCGTTGGCGTGGCCGGTGCTGGTCGCAATCGCGTCGATGGAACGGGTCAGGCCGTCGACCGTGGCATTCATTTCCTCTACCGTGGCGCCCAGTTCCTGCGAACCGCCGGCCACCACGCCGGCGCGGGTGGCGATCGCCTCGGCATCGTCGGCGAAGGCGGTGGCCGACATCACCACCTGCCCGATCACGCCGCGCAAGTCGCCCATCATCTTGCCGATGCCGGCGCCCAGCTGGTCGAGCGGCTCATCGCCGCCCATCGGCACTTCGGCGGTCAGGTCGCCTTTTGCCGCGCGTGCCACCGCGTCGAGCAGGCGCTCGATCTTGGCTGCATCGCTGGCCGCCTTGTCCTTGATGCCCTGCTCCATCAGCACCTGCTCGGTGATGTCGCTGGCGAACTTGACGATTTTGAAAGGCGTGCCGTTCATGTCGAGGATCGGGTTGTAAGTCGCCTGGATCCAGATCGTTTTGCCGCCATTGCCGACGCGCTTGTAGCGGCCGCCGTCGAATTCACCGCGGTTCAGTTTTTGCCAGAAGCGTTTGTATTCCACGCTGGATGCGTAGTCGGTTTCGCAGAACATGCGGTGGTGTTCGCCCTTGATGTCCTCCAGCGTATAGCCCATCGCATCGAGGAAGTTGCTGTTGGCGGTCAACACATGCCCGCCCATGTCGAACTCGATCACGGCCTGCGCCTTGTCCATCGCGCTGACCTTGCCCTCGTACTCGGCGTTGCGCAGCTTGGTCGCCGTGATGTCGGTGGCGAACTTGATGACTTTATATGGCTTGCCGTCGGCGTCGAATACCGGGTTGTAGGACGCGTTGATCCAGATCTCGCGTCCGCCTTTGCCCAGGCGCTTGTATTCGCCGTGCTCGCAGTGGCCGCCGCGCAGGCGTTCCCAGAATTGTTTATAGGCTTCGCTGGCGACAAAGGCGCTGTCGCAGAACATCGAATGGTGCCGGCCTTGCACTTCATCCAGCGTATAGCCGACCGCACTCAGGAAGTTGTTGTTGGCGTGCAGGATGGTGCCATCGAGCTGGAATTCGATGACGGCCTGGACGCGATTGAGCGCGGCGTTGATGGCCTGCAGTTCGACTTCTTGTAGCTGGCTTTCCTGGATGACTGGGCTGTTCATTTTGGGTGAGCTCCTGTAGGGGGGATTGTTGCCACTGGGAATTTCCAGTATAGACAGCGTCCCCGCCAGCAATCTCACGCTTTGTCACGCACCCCTGCCTACGCTTTAAGCAGTTGAATAAAGGCCGCCCGTTCGTTGTGGGGCCACAACGAAACAACGCCCGGCGAACCGGGCGTTGTTAGCTTTCTCTCACTCTTACTCTTCGTGGAAGGCTTCTTCCCGCTTCTTGCGCAAGGACGGCGACAGCACCACCGCCAGCGCCAAGGCCGCCAGCACCAGCAGCGTGGCGCTGATCGGGCGATTGAGGAACACCATCGGGTCGCCATGCGACAGCAGCATGGCGCGGCGCAGGTACTCCTCCAGCATCGGTCCGATGATGAAACCGAGCAGCATCGGCGCCGGTTCGGCATCGAGCTTGGCGCAGATATAGCCGAACACCCCGAACAGCGCCATCATCCAGACATCGAACTGGGCGTTATTCAGGCTGAACACCCCGATCGCGCAGAACAGCAGGATGGCCGGGAACAGGCGATGGTAAGGTACGGTGATCATCTTGACCCACAAGCCGATCAGCGGCAGGTTCAGCACCACCAGGAACAGGTTGCCGAACCACATCGACACAATCAGGCCCCAGAACAGGTCCGGCTTCTCCGTCATCACCGCCGGTCCCGGCGTAATGCCCTGGATGATCATGGCGCCGATCATCAGGGCCATCACCGGATTGGACGGAATGCCCAGCGTCAGCATCGGGATGAAGGAGGTCTGGGCACCGGCATTGTTGGCCGACTCCGGCGCCGCCACGCCTTCGATGGCGCCCTTGCCGAACTCTTTCGAGTTGCGCGACACCTTCTTTTCCAGCGAGTAGGACGCGAAGGACGCCAGCATGGCGCCACCGCCCGGCAGGATGCCCAGCGCCGAACCGAGGAAGGTGCCGCGCAGGACCGGCGCCAGGATGCGCTTGAAGTCTTCCTTGTTCAGCATCAGCCCCGACACTTTCTTCATCAGGATGTGGCGCTCCTCGTCATGCTCCAGGTTGCGCACGATCTCGCCGATGCCGAACATGCCCATGGCCACGATCACGAAGGAAATGCCTTCCGCCAGTTCCGGCACGTCGTAGGTAAAGCGTTGCTGTCCCGAATTGACGTCGGTGCCGATCATGCCCAGCAGCAGGCCCAGGATCACCATGCCGATCGCGTTCAGCAGCGAACCGCTGGCCAGCACCACGGCGGCCGCCAGGCCCAGCACCATCAGCGAGAAGTAGTCGGCCGGGCCGAACTGCAGCGCCAGGTCGGCCAGCGGCGGCGCGAAGCACGCCACCACCACGGTGGCCACCGTGCCGGCAAAGAAGGAGCCCAGCGCCGCCGTTGCCAGCGCCTTGCCGGCATGCCCCTGGCGTGCCATCTGGTAGCCGTCGATGGCGGTCACCACCGAAGATGACTCGCCCGGCAGGTTGACCAGGATGGCCGTGGTGGAGCCGCCATACTGGGCGCCGTAATAAATACCGGCCAGCATGATCAGCGCCGCCACCGGCGGCAGGCCGAACGTGGCCGGCAGCAGCATGGCGATGGTGGCAATCGGGCCCAGGCCCGGCAGCACGCCGACTGCGGTGCCGATGAAGACGCCGATCAGGCAATAGGCCAAATTGGTCAGGGTGAAGGCTGTCTCAAAGCCCAGCCCCAGGTTGCTTAAAATTTCCATGCCCGCTCCCTAGAAACCGAGCCAGGGGCCGAGCGCAGGTATCGGCAATCCCAACAATTTAATGAACAGCACATAGGCGAAGGCCGCCAGGCCGGCCGCCAGCAGTGCCACTTCCTTCAGGCGGAACTTGGGGCTGGCATAGGCGCTGACCAGCACCAGCACGGCGGCAGCCGGCACCAGGCCGGCACCGCGCATGAGAATGCCGAACAGCACCACCGCCAGCGTCACCAGGGCCAGCGGCTTCAGGTGCAGCTTTTCCATCGGCTCACCGTGGCGCAGGAAGGAGCGCAGCACGCCGGCCGCGCCGATCACGGCCAGCAGGATGCCCAGCACGACCGGGAAGAAGGCCGGCCCCATGCGGAAGGAAGTGCCCATGTTCAGGTCGCCGCGCGTGAACACGGCGCCCAAACCGATGGCGATAAAGATCACCCCGATCCAGAAGTCTTTCGGGTGACGGATTGCAGAAGACATCAATGGCTCCTTGGCAGGCGCTTAGTCAGCGTAAACGCCGGCCTTGCTGATGATCGGGCCCCAACGGTCGATATCGGCCTTCAGGTGCGCGCGCAGGGCTTCCGGCGTGGCACGCTTGGTGTCCACCGGCTCGGTGCCGAGGTCGGCGAAGCGCTGCTTGACCGCCGGATCCTTCAGCGCCACCTGCAGCGCGCCGACCAGGGAGTCGATCACCGGCTTCGGCGTGCCTTTTGGCGCATACATGCCATGCCACACCGCCACTTCAAAGCCAGGCAAGCCGGCTTCGTTCAGGGTTGGCACGTCCGGCATCGACGGCACGCGGGTCTTGGTGGTCACGCCGTAGACCTTGATCTTGCCGCTCTTAATCTGGCTGGTGGTGTTGGTGGTCTGGTCGCACATGAAGTCCACCTGGCCGCCCAGCAGGTCGTTCATGGCCGGGCCGGTGCCTTTATATGGCACGGTGGTCAGGTCGGTCTGGATGGCGGACATGAACAGCATGCCGCACAGGTGGGATGCCGAACCCAGGCCGGCGTTGGCGTAGGTGACCTTGGTCTTGTTGGCCTTGACATAAGCCAGCAGCTCCTTGAAGTCCTTGGCCGGGAAGTCCTTGCGCGCCACCAGGGTCATTGGCACATCGGTCACCAGGCCGATCGGCTCGAAGCTGTCGATGGCGTTATAGCTCAGCTTGCGGTACAGGGCCGGCGCGGTGGAATGGCCGATGTGGTGCAGGAAGATGGTGTAACCGTCCGGCGCCGCCTTGGCCGCGCGCGCCGCGCCGATCGTGCCGCCGGCGCCGCCAACGTTTTCCACGATGATCTGCTGTTTCAGCTTGGTGCCCATGGACTGCGCCAGCAGGCGCGCCACGGTGTCGGTCGGTCCGCCGGCGGCAAACGGCACGATCATGGTGATCGGCTTGGTCGGGTAGGTCTCTGCCTGCGCGAGGCCGGCGCCGAACAGGGGCAGGCATGCCAGTGCGGTGATGAGGGCGCGTCGTTTCATGTGGTTCTCCAGTTGCTGATTAATTGTTGGAATTGCGCTACTAGTAATGTTGTACCAGCAATTATTGGGAGACACAAGTAAGGCCCGCTACTTTGATTGACTTCGCCCGCCAAGGCGCACATGATTGACTGACTATGACCCCGACGCTGCACCTTGCCGCATCGCTCCTGGCGCTCCCCCTGGCAGCGTCGGCGGGGTCGCTTCAGCTGTTTACCGAGTACACGCCACCCGACATCATGCGCGAGGGCGAGCGGATTGTCGGCATCTCGCCGGACAAGGTGAAAGAAATCATGGCGCGCGCCGGCATCCGCTACACCATCGAGATCATGGCGTGGCGCCGGGCCTATGAAATGGCCTTGCGCACGCCCGATTCCTGCGTGTTTTCGACCTCGCGCACGCCGGAACGCGAAGCGCTGTTCAAATGGGTCGGCCCATTGCGCGAGGTGGACTGGACGCTGTACGGCCTGGCCAACCCGCCGTTCCAGCTTGCTACGCTGGACGATGCCAAGCATTTGCGCATTGGCGGCTACAACGGTGACGTGCGCGCCCAATACCTGGTGGCACGCGGCTTCACGGTGGATACGGCGACCGACAATTTCTCCAACCCGCGCAAACTGCTCGGTGGGCGCATCGACCTGTGGGTGACCAGCCACCAGTTGGCCAACGGCGTGCTGGCGCAGGAAGGCCTGCTCGGCAAGATTGTGCCCCTGCTCACCTTCCGCACGTCACGCGCCTACCTGGCCTGCAACAAGGCGGTGCCGGATGCGCAGATTGCCGCCATGTCGGCGGCCATGGCGGACATGGTGAAAGACGGTACATCGACCGCGATTGACCGCAAGTACGCGGACTGGCGCCCAGCGCAGTCGACTGGCCGCTGACCAGGGCAGCGCTTCGGGGCCTCCGGCAGCGAGAAATGCCATGATGGGAATTTGCGCTACCTGCCACCATGTGGCTTCACTACGCTGTCTTCCCGCGGTATGCCTTATCCGTCCCGGACTCGGAGCAAACAATCCGCATCACTCGTGCACCCAAGCGTCCAGGTGAGAATGGTCTCCAGTTCCGGGTAACGGCAGAGAACACTGGCTCGCCGCCAATACGCTGATTTGCTGACTAAACCAGTCTTGCCGTTACATGAGCCACAACACTTCATCGGCGCCGTCGCAATGTATGCGATGGAGGCCGATTTCATCGTTTACCTGATGGCTGAATATGCGGAAGAATTCTCGCTGCCCGTACCGGCGCAGTCGCTTGGCGGGTACATGAATGAAGAGCTTTCGTGTCTTCGATCTCGTCATGAGCCTTTCTGGTAGCCAATTTTCAATATCTTAGCTACGGCAAAGGGCTTTGGAACTCAATTCCCTTAATGAACTTCTTCAATGTCGGAGTAGCATCGCCCTTCGCACCATCTTTCAATCGCAAAACGTAGGCATCGCCGCAAAAGACATTTTGTGTGCCATATATGCAAAAGATCATTTCCCGCTTTCGTTCTTCCGGAGCTGACTCAAGGTCATCGACCAGCAATACGCTGGCCATTGCATTACGAGCGCGAACCCCTTCAATCTTGGCGCCAGGAGCAGGTCTTTCAAATCCGGTTAGCGTACCCAGCGACAGGCAGCTGAATCTGATCTGGAGTGATTCCAATGTGCTCCGCTTTGGTAGCGGCAGGGTACAACCTTCAGTCGTGCACTGCTCCTGATTGATAGGCAAACTAACAGCGCACGATGGGCTGTCGCCACGCAGATTTGGCACCGTCATCACTGTGGCTGGCGTTGCCGAAAACACTACCCCTACCGAAAAGGCATAAGCACATAACACTAGCAAAGACCGACATAAAATCTTCATGCTTCAACTCCTTCTATAGTCATAGCCCTGTGGGAACGCTAACGTTGCGTTCCCGGCATTATCAGGGAACTTCATTTCTGAAAGCACGGCAATCGCGTATGCATAGGCGACGCAACGGGCATCAAATCCATTCAGTCCACTCGAGTACAAAGCGGCATTTGGCAAATTTACTGCGGCCGAGGCGCCCCAGAAACTTGGGCTTCGATAATAGACTCGGGAAACCTGCCCAGTCAAAATGGTCCTTCTCTCCAGCACATGGTCACGATCCGCAGGGGATGCCATACCCATTTTCGCCCAATAGAACCCGGCACTGTCGGATGGAGCATATGTTGAGTCCGTCGAGCCTGTCATCGCAACCCCTCGCACTTCCTCACGCCAACCCAGGATTTGTGGCGTCAACCCGGGAAAGTTAGCGTCGGCCAACGTTGCATTACTACGTTGAGAGGTGGGGTGTATGGCGAACTGTGCAGCTAGTGCCTGTCTCAAAGCAGTATCCAACGCTGCTGGAATGCGCTTGCCACGGAAGCTCCAGTAATCGAGGTAGTTGCTTGAGTGGGTCAACTGCAAAAAGCCCCGACCGTACCACGGTGCGTACCAATAGCTGGAACCGCCGCCTTCCGACAATCGGCCCAGCCACTGGCTTTCCTGGATCACGTTGCCGTAGAACGATGCCAGCCGCATTGGAGAATTGATGCCGTATTTACGCGTCGTCCGGTTCAAGCCTACGCGCTGCGTCACCGCTATCGAAGCAGGCCCGGTCAGGTTGGTCTGGACCTGCTCCCACAACATCGCACCAAGATGGTTTCGCATGGCATGGCGTGGAACCATTTGCGTAAACTCGCTCGCGCTGAGCCATTGGCATTTTCGGAAGTGGGTGATGAATTGCCGGGGATGGAAATGCCAGTGTGCCGCCGCCAGCGCTGCGGGCAGTTCGCCGGCTGGCACCGTCAAGGCAGAAATATGGCTGCGCAGGCTGGTCCAGGACGCCGCATCCATTCCATATTCTGGATCAGACTGCAGCCAGCCCCAGCGCGCATCGATGCTGTCGCGATTCCACTCGCTGGGGAATTTGCAGATGCATTTGGCCAAGGCGTCGCGAACCGCCTGGATATTCAAACGCGTTACCAGCTCTTCGCGCGTCAATTGGCCGTCGGCATTGCTGGCATCTTCGATCAAGGTCCGCAGCATGGCTGATTCCGAGCGGCTGTCGTCGTCGGTATCGTCGTCAATCAGGCGCCAGCCCTTCCAATGCGGGAAATCGGCGTCGCTGAACTTCCTTATCCCTTGGGCCGCGAGATTGATCCAGCCGATTTGCTGGTTGCCCTGGACCCGGCGCCAATGCGGACAATTCGCGGGATTCAGCGTCTCGGCTGATCCGTTCAACAAGCGGCCGAAGCGGAACATTTCATAGAGGGCACTAGGCGCGGGGCGTACCGCCTCGTGCGCATCATCGTATGCTTTTTTTACGTCGGTCGCGCGCTGGTACAAGTCGTAGTCGGCGTCCTGGTCCTCCAGCGCCGCGCCAATTGGCGTCCCGTCAAGCTGATAAGTAGTCATCCACGCACTGCCGCGCTGGGCGGCCGGGCCATCGCCGCTGGCGTAGCGCATGCCGATGATCAGGTCCGTTGTCGTCGTTTCGATGGCAGCGCTTGCCGGCGTGACGATATTTCCGTCAGGCTGGTTGCCGCCGTACAAAGCGGCGCCGGCGGGCACGTGGAAATAGACCTCGCCGTACACGGCGTCGTCGCGTCCATCGGCAGCCAGCGGCAGCGTGCCCGTTTGGCGGCCAACCAGTTTATTGAGGTTGGCGTCGTCGCACACGATCTCCATGTGGACATGGTCGGTCGCGTTATAGATGCGGCCTGCCAGCCCGATTTCATCCTTGCGGAAGATGCGCCGCTGCGCCGCAGTTGCGCTGCCGGCGGCGACCGTGAGTGCATTTCCGCGCAATTCGGACAGGTGCGCAAATACGGAATAGAACTCGAGGTTCTCGGCATTCGCGCCGGCGCCGATTTCAGTGCGGTGGCGCACGATGACAATGCCGTCATCCGTCCATGCCGGCGTCTCGCCGTAGGGGTTGTAATTCAACGCGTGGGTCGGCTCGGCTACCGGCCTGGTCGGCCTGCGAGCGTAGACGATCTCGCCATCGGCGATGGCGCACACTGGCAACGCGGCACCCGCCTGGGCAGGCGCGTGCAGGTGCAATCCGCCGTGCCAACCGAGATTCAGGCTGACAGGAAAGCTACCTTCGGGAACGCTGCTGGCAGGACAGTTGACGGTCGACGCCGGCATCGCGGCAGCCACGTAGGCGGCATCGTCTGCATTGTTGGCGCGTGCCGGCAGAAATGGGGGACTGATAATCATCTGGAACCAGGCATTAAGACGAAAAGGCGTACTTCTTTTTGATCTTCATTTCCGAGCGGGGCAAGGAAGCCATTGCGTAATTGCTGCGGGCGGGGCCGGTAAAGTGTTTCTTGCCGGCGTTGACGGTAATCTTGCCAGGGCATTGGATGGTGATGTTACCGCCGTCGATGGTGATATTGGCGCCGCCCGCAGTGGACAGGCTGATTTTCCTGGCAGAGGCAAAGTCGATATGCGCGTTGGAACTCTTCACGTCGACAATGCCGAGCGCCTGCACGCCCAGCGCGCCGCCCTGGGCCTGGACGTCAATCGGGTCGCGCGCTGCAATAAGCTGCACGCCCACCTCCTGTTCGCCAGGCTTGACCGCGCCGCCCAGCATGCCCAGCGCCTGCACCGTGTGGATGCGAAGCTGGCCGCCGGTGGCAAACTGGCTATCCTGGCCGCTTGCGACAACCGCCACTTCGCCAGCGGCCAGCTGCAGATCCCTGGCTGCCGTCAGCACCAATCCATCCTGGGCAGATATCGCAACCAGCGGATCGCTCAGGTGCGGCAATTTGCCAGCGCCCGGCGCAGTCTTGCGCTTTCCGGCGTCGTTATGTGCTGCATCGAGGTCGCGCTCGCCGACCATGCCGGAGACGGACGTGAGCAGCGACTGCAACGGTGCTGCCTTCGCGTCCAGCACGCTGGCGTTGGGCTTGCGGGCGCCCTGGTGCGCGGCCATGCCAACAGTCTGGTGTTTGACGGCCGCATCGTTGAACGTTCCCGCCAGCTTGACTGCCTGCTTGACCATTGCAATGCCGGCTGCGTTGTCGCCAGCGCGATCGCGCTGCGCGGCACTGTGCTGGATCCGATAGCTGCTGACCAGCAAACCGGCACCGGCCCGCACCGCGCCATATGCATCGCTGCGCAATTCCGCACCCTGGCCGCGCAGGCTGCCGCGGAAATTGTCGGCGCTATGCACCAGGTGTCCAAGGTTCAGTTCAGTCGCCGCCAGGGTGGTGCGCATCTGGATGCGGCCCTGGTTGTCGGTGTCATCGAACAGGAGCTGGTTATAGCCTTCGCCGCCGAATTCCTTGCTGCGCACGCCCCACTGGGCTGCGTCATTGCGGTGGCCGGGACTGCCGCCCGCTGCGCCGTGCCACGCAGGACTATGGCCGCCAGCCAGGTTGCCTTGCCCCGAAGCGGTGTGGTCATGCGCCTGGCCGAAGGCATCGGCCGCATGCTCGCGCGAGGCCCCGCCCGGCGTCGGCGGCGCGCCGCCTTCGCCCTGGCCGTTGTATAAGGCGCCAACAATCAGCGGCCGGTCGATATCATTTTCCAGGAACTGTACCAGCACCTCCTGGCCAATGCGCGGCAGGAACTGGCTGCCCATGCCGCCGCCGGCCAGGCGCTGGGCCACGCGCACCCAGCACGTCGCGTCGGCCTCGTCCTGCCAATGGAAGCGGATGTGCACCCGCCCCAGGCTATCGCAGTAAATTTCATCCGCGCCGTTAGGCCGGTCATTCCCGTCCGCCCCAACCACGATGGCGCTCTGGGAGCCTAGTGCCGTCGGCTTGCAATGCTGGCGCGCCTCGCCGCCGGCGTGCATGGGCCGCCATGGCAAGCTCGCATCCAGCGCGGTGAAGCTATTGGCGTAACCGCTGCTGGCCGCCTGTGCCAGCGCGGCGCTGAAGTCTTCCGGCATACCTCCGAGCGGAGCGCCCAGTTCTTCCAGCAGCTCAGGGATAGGGCCGAACAGTTCGGCCAAGCCATTTTTGACCGCCACCGGCAAATTGTTGACCCCGACACTGATCACGCGGAGCACCACAAAATGCTCGCAGCCGGCCGACGTATCGAACGGGCCTTGCGTGAGCATGAAGCGGGTGCCGGCGCGCAGCGTGCGCACCGTGGAACGGGCCTGCCATTGCTGGCCATGCGCTTCCAGCGCCTGCATATGCAGCGTGGCATAGCGCTCGGCTTCCTCGCCATTGGCGTAAAAGTACTGGCCGGGATAGTCGAAACTCTCGGGCAAATAGGCGTGCTTGCCGAAGTTGTCCAGGCGCGTCGGCACGGTCTTGCCGACCGCCTTCTTGGCTTTGTAGTCGTAACTGGTCACCGCGACTGCGCCGCTGATCAAGCTGCGCGCAGTGCGCAGCGACTGGATGCTGTCCTGCTGCTCGCCGGCGCGGGCAGCGTGGTAGCGCAGGCCGCCACCCGCGGCACTGCTGGCGTCTTCCGGCGTGGCTTCTTTCAGCACACTGTCGGCGAACAGCACCATGGTCTGCTCCTCGTCGCCATCGGCGAAGCGCCAGGCAATGCCTTCTTCCGTCAGCAAGCGGCGGACGAAGTCGTAATCGGACTCGCGGTATTGGCAGCAGTAGCTGCGCGGCGGCACAGCCTGCATGGCGGCGCGGGCGTCATCGCTCCACTGCCATTTGGCGTGGGGTGCATATTCGGAGAACACAGCATCGACGATGTCAGCCACGCTCTTGTCCTGCCATACCCGGCTGTTGCGGCGCTGGGTCGCGAGCCAGAGCCAGGGGGTGATGCGCAGTCGATAGCGCGCCAAGCCGCCTTCACTGCCCAGCATGGCAGCGCCGCTGATGTAGCCGTGGAAGCTGGTCCGGCTGCCATCGGCCAGGCTGGCCTGCACGGCCGCGCGCTGGCCAAGCAGCGATTGCAGCGAGATCCCGACACTGGTGGAGAGTACGATGACCTCGCGTGCGCCGACCTCCTGTAAGGCATCTTCGGCCAGGAAGGCTTCCACCAGCAGGCCGCCGGAACCGTAATCGCCGTCCGCGTCCAGCTTGAGTTCATACAAGCGGCTGGCACTGGAGAACTGTGCCAGCGCAGCGTAAACCTGGGTCAGGAGATCGTTCCGCATCGAATGTCTGTGCAGCAATAATTATCAAAACGCAAACGATATCAGCATTGCGGAAATTTGCTCGCACTGTTGAGTCAGGCGCCCGCCACCAGCAGCGTCTTGCGCTCGGCATCGCTCACATGGAAATGCTGGGCGAACAGCGAGCCAACCGCCCCGCCAGTCATGATGATCGGCCCCTCTGCGCCGAACGGGCCGCCGCTGCCAATGGCAATCGCCGACGCCAAAGGCTTGAGCAGCGCTACCGCTACCTTGGGCGACATAGCGCTGCGCTTGAACAGGATGGCCTCAATCGCCTCCGGAATGCCGTGGCCGCGGATCTGCTCCGAGCCGTAACGGGCAATCAACCCGATCACCAATGCGCCGATTACCGGGACCACGAATACCTAGGGCCCCAGGGCATGGGCAGCCGGCGACTGCGGCGCAGTGGACAAGGACTGGAAAAGAACAGGTTGGTGAACAGCGAGGTCGCCTTCAGCAGCAGCCAGGCGGTGCCGGTGCTCAGCATGCCGATCAAGGCAGCCATGGCGCCAATCTGCAGCAGGCGCGCATCGCCGCTGAAGTCGCGGCGCGCGTCGTATGGCTTCATGGTTTGGATGGCAGGTTGGGGACAGTGAACACGCCGTGCAGCGATTGCAGTTCGGCGCGGTGGATGGCAGCCAGGCGCACCAGCACTTCTTCGCCGGCTGGCAGCAGGTGCACCTCGACCCGGCGCCGGTCCTGCGCATTGGGGCGGCGCTGTACCAGCCCCGCCGCCTCGCAGCGCCCGAGCAAAGCGACGACGCCATGCTGCTGCGCTTGCAGCCGTTCGGCCAGTTCGCCCACCGTGGCCCATTCGCGGCCGGGAAAACCCTTGAGGTGCAAGAGCAGCAAGTACTGCAGCGGCGTAATGCCCTCGGCGTGGGCGGCGTTTTCTGAAAAGCGCTCGAAGCGCCGCATCTGGTAGCGGAACTCGGACAGGGCCATGAAGTCGACCTTGGCCAGGGAATCTTGTGAAGGCGGCATTTTATATCACAATATGATGCATTTGCCGTTCATCATACCATGACCGCACTTCGCAGTTCAGGCCTCCGATTGCTGACGCTCGGCCAGGGTCGGTTTGGGATACCACTGCCCTGGCGGCACGATATGCGGCTGCTGCGGCTCTTGCATGAAGTGCGGCGACATGATCTGCACGCCATAGCGGTTGAAAACGTCGACCACATTCTGGTGCAACTGGCTGAGCAGCCCGGCACGCGTATGCGGCGAACTCAATGTGGAACAGGCCACCAGCTTGTATTCGATGTAGAAGTCCGACAGCGCGGCTTGCACCACATACGGCCGGGGTTCCGCCGCAATGCCTTCGGTGGCGCCGGCGGCTTCTTCCAGCATCGCATGTACCTGGCGCCACGGCGTGTCGTAGCCGATCGTCACCGTGGTATCGAGCACGAAGGCGCCCGGCACCACGCGCGAATAGTTCTTGATCGTGTTGGACAGTACCCAGGCATTGGGCATTGCCACGTCGACGCCCATGCCGGTGCGCAGGCGCGTATCGAACACGCCCGGTTCGACCACCGTGCCCTGCACGTCGCCGATGCTCACGTAGTCGCCCTTGCGCAGTGCCCTGGTGTACATCAGGATCAGCCCCGCTGCGCCCTGCCCCACGATGCTGGACGCGCCGATCGACAGCATCAGCCCTGCCAGCACGGTCACGCCCTGGAAGGCCGCGCTATGCGAACCAGGCAGGTAAGGATAGGCCATCGCAAGCGCGAACAGCCAGATGACAACGGATGCCAGCCGGCGGGTTGGCACGGCGGTATCCTGTTCCAGCCAGCCGAATTGCAGCTCCCCGCTTTCAATCCGCTTGAAGACCGAGGCCAGCGTGGCCGTAGCGAGGCGGGCCAGCATCGCGATGATGCCGACAATAAGCAAGCCGGGAATGGCTTGCGCAACGCTGCTGGCGACGCCGGCCACCGTATCGAGCAGGAAGTCCTGCAAGCGTTCGCCCCAGTTGCGCGCGAACGGAATCCTTGCCAGCACGAAGGCCAGCCACACATACGCCGCCAGCAGTCCCGCGAGCCAGGCCAGCACGTCCACCGCCAGCCGCGCAAAATGGACCAGGTGCTCGGCATCGAGCACGCGCACATTGCGCACACGGACCCGCGCCAGGCGCCGGCCCAGCACGGCCTCCAGGCGCCGCCTGGCCTGGCGCCGCAGCGCTGCCAGCAGCCATACCACCAGCACCAGTGCCACGGTTGCTGCCGCACACAAGGCCAGGGCTTGCGCCAGGTAACGCAGGCTGCGCTGCTCGCGGCGCTCCAGCAAGGCCTTGCCAAGCTGCGTGGCGCTTTCCTGGGCCAGGATCTCGGTAGTGTCGCCCGCCAGGGCGTTGATATCGCCGGGTGTGACGAGGAACAGCAGCGATCCGTCGAGCAGCACTTGCGTGCCCTCGTTGATTGAACGGATGCCGGCTTGCTGCGGGCCGTTGTTGGCGAGTGCGCGCTCGAGGCGCTTTTCGGCGGCGTCGGCGCGGTCCTGCGGCGAATAGCCGTTCAGTATCGCGCGGAAGACAAAGACGGTGCGGTTGCCGACAACCAGGCGCGCCACCGGGGTTTCCGGCTGGGATGGCGGCGTTGCCGCTTGCTGGGCTTGGCCCAGTTGGCAGAGCGTGAGCAGCAGGAGGGCGAAAAGCGTGCGCAGGAGCATGGCGGTCATGGCAGTCTGTAGTGGTAGCAGTTTGACACTATACACAGAGTCCCGGATCAAATCCGCCATGCCGGCGCAGCCAATGTTTTACATGCCGACGTTCTTCAGTTCTTCCGGCAGCAGGTAGGTATAGCTCTTTGGATCGAACATCACCTTCCAGGTTTTCGCTTCGACCTGGAGACCTTCTTCCATGCCGGCCTTGCGCGAGATGTACAGCGGCGTGAAGGTCGAATCAGACACAGGATCGGTACGATAGGACCATTGCAGCTGCGTGCAACGGGGCGGCACGATATCGTCGTCGCCATCCGCTTCTTCGCTCGCGGACTCCGGCGCGCCTTCGGCCTCTGCAGCGGCAGTCTTCTTCTCGCTCCTGGCTTTTTGCCATGCGGCGAACTGGCTTTCGGTTTCCTTGCAGTCGCCTGCGCCGAGGACCTTGAACGCGGCATTGAACTCCGTCAGCACGACGATCTGTTCGTTGCGCGGGGCCAGGACGGTATTTTTGGTGCTGGTGAAATGTTCGCCCACGGCGCCTTCGTTGATGGTTGTCTTCACAACCCAACCCCATACATCAGCGCTCAACGCTTCGAAATGCACGAGCTCCGGGGTCACCGGGGTCGTATCGCTTGGACGGCGCGGGTCGCCGTATTCGTAAAGCTGGCCATCGCGGTAGCGCAGCTGGAAGACACCATAGAACGAATCGTCGCCGTCGATGGCATGGCCACTGGTGACCAGGTAAAGCTCATCGCCTTCCTTGCCGTCGACCTTCTTCTGCTGGACCACCGTGACGAGGTAGTTCGCGTGGCTCTCTTCATCGACATAGAGCCAGCCCTTTTGGGCCTCGGAGTATTTGCCGTAGTTGCGCGTCATGACGCCCTCGATGGCTTCGTTCGCGTCGAAGCTGCGCGGCGCCTGCGGCTTGTCGCGCAGGGCCATGACGGCGATCAGCAGCGAGAATAGCAGGCCGACCGCGGCAAAAATGTAGATGGCAATACGTCCCAGCTTTTTGGCGCGCTTGGGCTGTTCAGGTGCAGTAGTTTCTTCCATATTGTATTGAGGCAATGTTAGTAGACACGCAATTATACAAAAGTTAAGGAAACTTGATTTCAGCCGTGCGCACCGCTGGCTTCCGTCATAATAGTGATCGAATAGCGTCCACCCCGACCACGAACATGACCCTGTCCCGCCTGACCGTTCTTGCCGGCTGTCTCCTGTTCGCCCTGCGCGGATGGTGCGGCGAGCTGGTGGTCATGGTCGACCGCGCGGCAGATATGCCGATGGCGCGCTTTGAAGACGGACGGCTGGTCGACGGCGTCCACAAGATGCTGGGCGAAGCGCTGGCGCGCGGCACCGGGCGCGAATTGCGTTTCCTGCTGTTGCCGCGCAAACGCATTTCCAAGGCATTGCAGGAAGGCCAGGCCGACATCCTCTGTGGCTATACACCGGAATGGATCGAGGGCGACTTCCTTTGGTCCGACCCTGTCTTCACTGCGGAGGAAGTCCTGGTCACGGATGGCCGCGAGCGGCGGCCCGCCTCGATCGCCGAGTTGAGCGGCCAGCCGATCGGCACCATCCTCGGCTACCAGCATCCCGAAATCGAAAAGATCCTGGGCAGTGGCTTCGTGCGCGATGACTCGCCGAATATGGAAATCAATCTTGAGAAACTGGCGCGCGGACGCGTGCACCACATCCTGATTGCGCGCGGCGTGCTCGAATACCGCCAGCGCTTGCGCGCCTTTCCGCTGAACCTGCATCCGCCGCTGCCGGCAGCCAGCTTCACTACCCGCTGTGCCGTTTCGCGCAAGGGCAAGCTCAGCCTGGAAGAAGCCAATCGCGCCATTGCGGCAGCCAACAAGGACGGAACGATTGCCCACATCCTGGCGCAGTTCCGCTAATTGCTGCGCCGCGTTCCGGAAAAAGAAAAAGCCCCTCAGTTCTCACTAAGGGGCCTTCGGAATCACCACGTGACCAATAGTGTCGCGCGATGGCGGGAAATTAATCCCAGCTCAGCGCGCCGCCGGTCTGGTACTCGGTGACGCGGGTTTCGAAGAAGTTGCGTTCCTTCTTCAGGTCGATCATTTCCGACATCCATGGGAATGGATTCTCGTCCTGGTCGAACAGGGTTTCCAGGCCGATCTGGGTAGCGCGGCGGTTGGCGATGAAGCGCAGGTAGCCTTTGAACATGGCGGCATTCAGGCCCAGCACGCCACGTGGCATGGTGTCTTCCGCGTAGCGGTATTCCAGCTCGACCGCTTGCAGGAACAGGCCCTTGATCTCTTCCTTGAAGGCCGGGGTCCACAGGTGCGGATTTTCCAGCTTGATGGTGTTGATCAGGTCGATACCGAAGTTGCAGTGCATCGATTCGTCGCGCAGGATGTACTGGTATTGCTCGGCAGCGCCGGTCATCTTGTTCTGGCGGCCCAGCGCCAGGATCTGGGTGAAGCCGACGTAGAAGAACAGGCCTTCCATCAGGCAGGCGAACACGATCAGGGACTTCAGCAGCTGCTGGTCGGTCTCGATGGTGCCGGTCTTGAAGGCCGGGTCGGTCAGCACGTTGATGAACGGGATCAGGAACTGGTCCTTGTCGCGGATGGACGCTACTTCATTGTAGGCGTTGAAGATTTCCTGCTCGTCCAGGCCGAGGGATTCGACGATGTACTGGTAGGCGTGGGTGTGGATCGCCTCTTCGAACGCCTGGCGCAGCAGGTACTGGCGGCACTCAGGAGCGGTGATGTGGCGGTAGGTGCCCAGCACGATGTTGTTGGCGGCCAGCGAGTCGGCGGTGACGAAGAAGCCCAGGTTGCGCTTGACCAGGCGGCGCTCGTCTTCGGACAGGCCGTTCGGGTTCTTCCACAGCTCGATGTCGCGCTGCATGTTCACTTCCTGCGGCATCCAGTGGTTGGCGCAGCCGGCCAGGT
>Ga0209130_1001146_pt1 | contig 19353 bp, 19 predicted proteins | sample AraplaMF_Cvi_mLB_FD_184264 | JGI IMG/M metagenome (GOLD analysis project Ga0209130, IMG submission 184264) | Arabidopsis root microbial communities from the University of North Carolina, USA - plate scrape MF_Cvi_mLB (SPAdes) (version 2) | ecosystem: Host-associated > Plants > Roots > Endosphere...
CGCCTTCGTGCTGGCGGATGCCGGCCTGCTCGACGGCCGCCGCGCCACCACCCACTGGGCCTGGGCCGAGGCCCTCCAGCGGCGCCATCCGGCCGTGCACGTCGAGGCCGACCGCATCTACATCACCGACGGCCCGGTCTGGACCTCCGCCGGCATGACGGCCGAGCTCGACCTGGCGCTGGGCCTGGTGGAGAAGGACCTGGGCGCCGACCTGGCGCGCTCGGTGGCGCACAGCCTGGTGATGCACCAGCGCCGCTCCGGCGGCCAGTCGCAGCATTCCGAGATGCTCAGGCTCGCGCCCAAGTCGGACCGCATCCAGCAGGTGCTGGAGCACGCCCGCCAGAACCTGGACCAGCCGCTGGGCGTGGAGGAACTGGCCGGCGTCGCCAACCTGAGCCCGCGGCAGTTCAGCCGCGTGTTCACCGCCGAAACCGGCCAGTCGCCGGCCAAGGCAGTGGAAGGGCTTCGGCTGGAGGCCGCCCGGCACCTGCTGGAATCCAGCCGGCATCCGATCGAGGTGGTGGCCAGGCAGACCGGCTTTCGCGACCGGCGGCACCTGCGCGAGGCCTTCGTGCGCGGCTTCGGCGTGCCGCCGCAGGCGGTGCGCAGGCAGGCCCGGGTGCTGCGTGTCTAGCCATTGCGTCCAAGCGCCGTCGGGCTGAATTTGAATGGATAGGTCTTGGAGTACTGATCTAGAGCGCCCGGTGCTTGTCCGGCGGGCGGCAACCGGGCGAGTAGATCTCGTGCATCAATCTCGTCGATGCCTGCGTGCGGACCATTCCATTTTCTGCCTGAGCGGGTCGTAGGCCCGCGTGACAAAGGAGCCTTCGCGGGTCGGGTCGATGGGCTTCCGGGCGGACATCAGCCGCAGGTAGTTGGTGCGTGGCTACTGGCCGTCGACGAGTTCGCGCTCGCGCTCGAGGTCTCCGCGGTCGATTGGCCGCAAGTGCACGGGGTGCCACCGGCGGCCAGCACCATGTCGTGCCAGAAGCTGACCGGCAATCTTCATCGTCCAGCAGGCCGAGTGTTAACCGGCAAGCACAGGAACGCTGTGAGGAGCGCCAAAGCAATGTGACAGATGTACAGCGGCACGAAGGTGGTATGGGTCAGTGCGCTCTGCCCAAGCAGCAGGACTGTGACCGCAACACCCATGACCGATCCCACCTGCCGCGTGGCTTGGTTCACGGCGCTGCCAACGGCGTAGTGCTCTGCCGGCAACCGGTTGACAGCGGCTGCAGACAGGGATGGGAGCAGCATCCCGATGCTTGTGCCGCTCAACACTAGCCCCGGCAGCCAATGCGCGAGATAGGCGGGCGTCTCGCCTGGTACGAGCAGGAACCAGAGGCCGCTGCATGCATATAGAAGAGCTCCGCCCACAAGAAACGGCCTGTGTCCCGTGCGCACAGCAACTCGCCCAGAGAGGATTGCGAAGGGAATAACAAGTAACGGGCCCGGTGTGATTGCAAGCCCTGCACGCAGCAATGGGTAATCCCAGACCCGCGACAAATAGAAGAAGAAGGCGAAGAACATCATCGAGAACGCCGCACCAAACACCAGGGTGGCAAGGTTTACGAAGGTGTAGGTGCGGTGTTTGAACAGCTTGGGATCTACCAGCGGAGTTGTTGCCATGCGGGTCCAGCAGAGGAATGCGAGAAGCGCGATCGCCCCCACCAAGCCCACGCCTGCCAGCTCAACGGCGGCCCAGCGAGGCGACTCGAACTGCACGATGGTCAGTGCCAGTGCGCCCACGCCCACCATGAGAAGGGCCATCCCCACCCCGTCGACTGCACGGGGACTATCGGGCTTTTTGGCTTCTCGCAGCAGCTTGGCGCCTCGCCAAATGGACCATGCACCCACCGGCACATTCAGGTAGAACGCCCATGGCCAACCCAGTGCCTCTATCACGAAGGCGCCCAGACTCGGTCCCACCGCAGCGGCCAGTCCACCCACTGCGCCCCAGAGACTGACTGCCACTGCCCGCTTGGCGGGAGGAAATGCATCCAGGACGATGGACAGCGACGCTGGTGTCAGCAGCGCCGCACCGACAGCCTGCAGCACTCGCGCGGCGACCAGCAGTTGCACGTTGCTCGCGAGTCCACATCCAACCGAAGCGACCAAGAATACGCCCACGCCAGACAGGAACACTCGCTTTCGACCATGAGCGTCAGCCAGGCCTCCGGCTGGAATCAACATCGCTGCGTAGACCACGGTGTAGGCGTTCAGAACCCAAGACATATCTGCGGCCGAGGTCTGCGGAAAGCTCCTGCCAATGGCGCCAAAGGCGGCAAACAGCAGAGTTGAGTCCATTGAAACGACAAAGACTGCGACGCTGGCGATCCGAAAGACCGCCCAGGACGCAGCACGAGTCCGAGACCCGGCATCAGCCGTCTCGGAGACAGTAGCGCAATTCACAAAGAACTCCTTCAAGGTGTCAGGCCAGACGGAGGCCGACCACGCCTGCCAGGATCAACGTGATGCAGGCGATCCGCACCGGCGCAACAGCGTCACCGAGAACCAACATCCCGAGCACTGCGGTCCCCGCAGCACCGATGCCGGTCCAAACTGCATAGCCCGTTCCCACCGGCAGCGTGCGGAGTGCAAGCGAGAGCATCCATACGCTGGACACGCCGCTGGCAACCGTGAGCAATGACGGCCACAGCCGAGTGAAGCCCATGGAGGACTTCATGGCCAAGGCAAAGGCAATTTCAAGTAGCCCCGCAATGCAGAGCAGCGTCCACGCCATGGCGGTCAGGCCTTTGCCGCTGCAGGGGTCGAACGGAACGCCACACCGAAGCGGTTGAACGCATTCATCAGGGCGATGGCATACGTCAGGTCGGCCAACTCCTTGTCCTCGAACTCGGCCGCTGCGGCCTCGTAGTCCGCGTCAGGAACGCCTGTTTGCGCAGCTCGTGTCACGGTCTCGGCCCACGCCAGTGCCGCACGCTCGCGCTTGGTAAACATGTCGCGGGCGTCCCGCCATACCGGAACCAGGACAAGCTTCTCCACCGCGAGTTCGGCCCTGAGCAGGTCGCGGCTGTGCATGTCAATGCAGAACGCGCAGCCGTTGATCTGCGACACACGCAGATACACCAAATCGACCAGGCTCTTCTCCAAGCCGCACTTCTGCACGCTGACGTAGACGCCACCGAAGGCCTTGAATCCTTCGGGCGAAGCCTTTGCATAGTCGATGCGTTGTTTGTTCATGACGATTCCTTGACGTGAAGTTGAAGAGTCGTCATGGTCTCGGATCATGGCCCTGTCAGAAAGAGCCAAGATCTGCCTTGCTCAGTAGGCCATGTTTGCGCTTGGCGTTACTACAACAGCCGTTGGATTCGCATGCCAAGTCTCTTGGCCGTCTCCTGGGAGTCGATATTGGTGAAGCCGAGGAGGATCGCAGGAGTCACCGCCGCACCGAGCGACCAGTCCGAAAGTGCTTCAGCATAAAGGCCTGCCTCCCGCAGTTCGGAAACCAACCGGCGGTCGGAACGGCGGGCGCTTAGCCGCAGCACCACGTGCATGCCACCAGGTGCGACGTCAATCGTCGCGTGCTTACCCAATGCGCTGGCCAGACCTGCAATCGCGTCCTTGCGGCGCTCTGCGTAGAGCCTGCGCATGCGCTGGATATGGCGTGCGAAGTGCCCTTCCGTGATGAAGGTCGTCAGGATGGACTGGGTGAGCGATGGACAGCCTCCCGCGACGATCTCGCTGATCTCTTCGAAGCGAGTCACTTCCGAACTCGGCACGACCAGATAAGCCAGCCGAATACCTGGGAACAGCACCTTGCTGAACGTGCCCGCGTACAGCACACGACCCTCGCGATCCAGACTCTTAAGTGCAGGCAGCGGACGACTGACGTAGCGATACTCGCCGTCATAGTCGTCCTCGATGATCCATGCATGCGCGCGCGCAGCCCAGTCGAGCAAAGCCTGGCGGCGCGGTAGCGAAAGCGAAACGCACATCGGACTTTGGTGTGCCGGTGTCACCACAGCCGCACGCGCTCGTGGCGCAAGCTTCACGCCCTGCGCCACCACCATTCCCTCGCCATCCACGGGAACGGGCACCACACCGATACGCCGCTGCCCCATGAGCACGCGTGTTGGCGGATAGCCCGGGTCTTCCAGCCATACCTGGTCCCTCTCCTTCAACAATGCGTGCGCGATCAACTCCATGGTCTGCCGGTAGCCGGACGTCACGAACACCTGCGATGCATCGCAAGCGATACCGCGTGCGACCTGGAGATAGGTGGCAATTTCTGCCCGCAGCTCAGGGAGCCCTTGCACGGGCGGATGGGCCATGTCGGTCGGTTGCATGGATCGCACGCATCGAGCGCCAAGACGGGCCCATAGCTTGCGGGGGAACGCATCCAGGGCGGGCAGGCCCATCTGGAATGGCAGAATGGAATCCGGTCTGAAGCTCGCCGCCGAGCTGCCACCGTGGGATCGACGCTCGGGCAGTGCAACGGGCATGCGTGGCTTGAGGCCGGGGGTCACGATGGTCCCAGCCTGGCCACGCGCCTGAATGTAGCCCTCGGCAGCCAGCGAGGCGTAGGCCGCCTCAACCGTTCCTCGCGCCAGTCCCAACTCGACCATCAGAGCCCGTGCCGATGGGATGCGGTCTCCAGGCTTCAACAGCCCGGTTGCGATGGCTCGACGGAACCGCTCGTGAATCTGGCGATACAGGGGCTCAGTCGACGTTGGGTCCAATGCGGACAGGACATGCGGAGTGGTCGTCATGGCCCATTCATCCTAACGATTCATGGCTCTTTTGCGTAGGCCATTGCGAGCCAAGAATACGTGCATGAACATTCTTCACATCAGCTGCAGCCCGCGTGGCCGGGCTTCTGAGAGCCACCGGCTCTCCCAAGAAATCATCGACTACCTCTTGAGGAACACACCGGATGCGACAGTGGTGGAGCGTCGGCTCGGCGAGGACGCCTTGATGCGCATCGACGAAGACTACGCGCTGTCGCAGCAGTCGTCTGCAGACGCATCAACCGCGGGAACGGCCGCAACGTCCGAAGTCCTGATCAAGGAACTTGAGCAATCTGATTGCCTTGTCATCGCAACGCCGATGCACAACTACACCGTCCCTGCTGCATTGAAACTCTGGATCGACCATGTCGCTCGAGTGCGACGCACCTTCGATGTCGGTCCGACCGGGAAGGTGGGATTGTTGCGCGACCGTCCTGTCTTTGTTGCAGTGTCCTCGGGCGGAAGATTCTCTGGCGAGAGTCCACGGCAACCGGATTTCCTGACGCCCTACCTGAAAGCCATCCTGGGCATGATCGGCCTTCGCAACGTGAGCATCATCTCTGTCGAAGGTGTCGCTTCTGGATCAGCAGCGGTTGCGAGGGCCAGGGCTCAGGCAAGGCTGAAGCTACAGGATCACTTTGCTAGGAATGGAGGCGCGCGCGATGAACCGTCCCACTCCACCGGTCAATGGCCGGGCTAGGGTCACCGCCAAGCTGTCGTTGACCCTTCGTACCCTCGGCAAGCTCAACCGGCGGTACGGCAGGTCACAGAAGGTGCGCGCGCATCGCAATGTCGTAGTACCCAGCCTAGGCAGGAAACTCGCCGCTGGCGCCAGCGGACATGCTGGCGATCTCCTTCGTCCACCGGGACAGCGCATGCATCTGCTCCGCTACGAAGCGGCGTGTCGTGTCGTCGGTACACAGGCCGTCCGCATCGAACTTGGACCCAGCAAGCGTCACGAACACTTCGGGCTTCGGAAGCACCATCGAGTTCATGAACAGCAGGACCTTGCGCAGGTCGTACTGCACGCGCGCGCCGCCCACAGGCCCGGGCGAAGCCGTCAGCACAGCCACGGCCTTACGCGAAAAGGGCTGATCGTCTCCACGTGAGAGCCAGTCGAGCAGGTTCTTGAACATGCCGGGTATGGAGAAGTTGTATTCGGGCGTCGCAATGACGATCGCATCGGCCCGACGGACTCGTTCGCGAAGTTCGGTGACTGACGAAGGGAGCCCGCGAGCCAGGAGATCCGCGTTGAAAGGTGGGATGTCGCTCCATTCGGCAATATCGAGCGTCGTCCCCGAGGGCATCGATTCGCCGGCGAGCTGAAGAAGGGCGCGGTTGACCGAGTTCGTGCGAAGGCTTCCGCAAATTCCAAGGATGTTCATTATTTGAAGGTAGTTGAAAAATGTCGGGTCTATCAGGCAGGAATCGCCGGCAGGGGATCCGGCACTTCCACGTTGTAGGAAATCCGGCCCGCGGGCAGGAAGAACAGTGCGATCACGGCACCGTGCTTCACCTCCGGATAGTGATGGCTGCCGGGCGCGGGAGCGGTCCATCCGCCGTAGCACCAGCCATTGGGCCCCGCCAGGGCTGCGCCGTCGTCGAGCGGGATGACCATGTTGAACTCGCCGTACGGATGGGCGTGGTATTGCCCCCGATAGCTTCCTTCCGAGTTCTTCTGAACATTGCCCACATCACTGATGTAGACCGCGGTGATGCTAAAGCCGAGCGTCTCTGGGAGCGGATCGCATATGCGGCTTCTACGGTAGTGCGGGCCGTCAATCTCGATGTTGGCGGCCCACCCGTCGCGAACGCCTGCCTTGACCAGTGTCGACAAGTCTTCGTAGAGGGACGTGCCCGGCCCATACTTGGCATTCAGCCAACGCTCCACCTCGGTCCCGGTCGTCATGTCCTGGATCTCGGTGAGGAACGGCAGGCTCCTCGCAATCAGCTTTTCTCGATCTGTCATCGTTTAGTCCTTTGGTTGCTGCGGGGCGCCCGATGTTCAAGTCGACGTAAGCTCGTCATTGCCTTCGAACCCCACGACCCGTACAGTGCCAGCAAGCAAGTTCGTTCGGAAGCGAAGAATCTGCAAGATCCCCATGCATGAGATGAATCACGAACGCAGTAGCCGCAGCGCCATGCTTCCGGAACGCATCGACCTCAACCTGCTGCGCGTCTTCGACGCGGTGCTCGAAGACCAGAACCTCGCGCGCGCTGGAAAGCGTCTCAACCTGAGCCAGTCCGCCATCAGCCATGCGATTGCGCGCTTGAGGGAGGCCCTCGACGATGAGCTCTTCGTTCGCACGCCAAGAGGCATGGAGCCGACCGCAAGGGCACTCGCGATCGCGACACCTGTTCAAGAGGCACTGCGCACGATCCACGAAGCGCTCGGTGCCAAGCCCTTCGATCCGGGAACGACGGCCCGTGTCTTCGTCCTGGCGGCGAACGACTACGTCACCTCGGTCCTGCTACTCAGGCTCAGTAGGCACATCGTAAAAGTCGCGCCCTACATCGACCTGGTGATCCGCCCCTCGACCCGGCTCGACCTGGCGGAGCAGCTGGACGTGGGTCGCATCGACCTCGCCATCGGCATCTTTGCCGAGATACCTTCGCGCTTTCAGAGCGAGGCCATCTGGAGCCAAAAGGAGATGTTGGCGATGCGCAAGGGTCATCCTTTGGGCGCGCGCGGCCTGAGCATCGAGGCGCTCGCCGACTTTCCACTCGTGACCGTGTCGGTCGGTGGGCACGAGGAAGGGGCGGTGAGCGGCTACATCTTCGAGCGGGGATTGGCACGCCAGTCGGAGCTGTTCAACAGGCAGGCATTGGAAGACGCGATGCGGGAAGTCGGCAGGCGACCCCGGTACGGCGTGACCCTACCGCATTCCCTGGTCATTGCGGACCTACTCACGACCAGTGACATGGTCGCGATCATTCCGCAACCGCTGGCGGCGCTCTTGACAGCAAGCGAAGATTTGCAGGCGGCCGACCTTCCCTACGACGTGCCTACGACGACCTTGCGAGCACTCTGGCATCAACGGTTCGAGTACGACCCGGCGCATGTCTGGCTCAGGGAGCAGGTGCTCGAAATCGCGCGCGCCTGAACTTCGCGGTGCCCCGTTTGGTTCATGGCGGTATTGCACACAATTCAATTGATTGTGCGAACGGCAAGTGCCAGCATCGCAACATGACTATCGCAATTCCGCAACCCGACTGCGCCGTCCCCGAGGGTCAGTTCGAGCACATGATCGAAGCCCTCGTCAGGTCGAGAACGGCGGTCCGCGCCTTCTCCCCTGCGCCCGTTTCGAAGTCCACCCTCCGGAAAATTCTAGACGTTGCCCGCCATGCCCCCAGCAACTCCAACACGCAGCCATGGTTCGTGCACGTGCTGGAAGGCGAGCCTAAGCAGCGCCTCACCGATGCGGTGCTGCGCTCGCACGAGGAGAACGTACTACCTCCGTCCAAGCACTTCCCGGACGACTTGCCGGTGCCGTGCAAGGACTGGCAGGCCGATTTCGGCGCCCGATACTACGAGGTTCTCGGCATCGACCGCGAAGACGTGGCGAGTCGCTACCGGCAGACAGGTCGAAACTACTGCTTCTTTGACGCGCCCGTGGGCTTGATCTTCTCGATCGACAAGCGCCTGACGAAACACAGCTGGTTGGACTTCGGACTATTTCTGCAGACGCTCATGCTTGTGGCCAAGTCAAGGGGCTTGGACACCTGCCCTCAGGTGTCGTTCGTCCGGCATGAGCCGGTCATACGGGACTGCCTGAAGTTGCCGGAGAACCAGAATGTCGTTTGCGGGATGTCGCTCGGCTACGCACAGAAGGATGCGACGCTCAATCGCCTGGGTATGCCGCGTGCCGAGGTCGACCAATTCGCGACCTTCTGGGGCTTCGAGGACGAAGCCTACTAGGCTCTTTCCGCAAGGCCACGACCGATGCGGACGAGCGCATCGTTCAGTACCTTCATGATGCGCTCGCGCGCCACGTCGTTGAATCTCACCGCGGGGACTGCAACGCTCAGAGCGCCTAGTGCCGTGCTGCTGCTGGAGAGAATCGGCACTGCCAAGCCGATGATGCCGGGCGTGAATTCTTCCGAGACGAAGGCGACGCCGGTTTCGCGAACGGCCTTCATCTGTCGGCGCAACTCCCGCACGGTCTTGATCGTGTGGGGCGTGATGGCCTCGAACTGCACTGTCTGCAGGTAGTGTTCCTGCTGGTCTTTCTCCATGAAGGAAAGCAACGCCTTGCCGCCCGATGTCGCATACAGCGGCGCAAGGTCACCTTTGCGCATGTGCGAGACCAGGCGCTGTGAACTGCTGACGGTGGCGATAACCTCGGATTGAATCCCTCTCAACTGATTGAAAGCGCTCGACTCGTCGAGTGATGCCGTGATCTCCGCCAATACCGGCTCCACGATCCCCAGGATGCTGCGTCCTTGGTTGGCCTTGCCCGCAAGCCTTCCCACCGCCTCGCCCAACCGGTAGCCACGCGACACGGCCGAGTAGTCGATATAGCCGCGGGCGGTCAGGTTTCTCAGCAGCTGGGTGAGGCTGCTCTTGGGGATCTCCAGGGCTTCCCCGATGTCCGTGTGCGACATGTCCTGTCCCCTTCGGGCCAGCAACTCCAAAAGATCGAGCACCCGGTCTGCTGATTTCACCGTACCTTGCGTTGCGTCCTGCATGAAACTGTACTTGTCTGTGTGATCGACCTTGACCCGGCGAGGCTACTTCAATCACCCGGACTGGCGCAAGCTTGGCTCAGCCATGGGCTTCGTCGGGCCGGTAGTCAACCTGGTGCTTCGCCACGCGCAAGGTCCCCAGGGCGTCCCGAACGGCAAGATGGGCGGGGTGGGCCGTGTAGGCATCCAGATCGCGCTGCGATTCGAACTCCGTGTAGAGCACAACATGGCACGCATGGTCGGCATGGCTGGTGTCGACACCCACCTCGAGCAGGCGCATGCCCGGCACCTTTCCGCGCAAGGACAGGAACTGTGCCCGAACCTCATCAATGTTAGCTCGGCGTTCGCGAGCGCCTTCACCCGCAATGTTCCACATCACGATGTGTTTGATCATCGTGTCGTCCGGTCCACGCTTCGTCCAAGCACGAAGTCGCGGCGCAAGGCAGCCGTTGGCGAGTCCAGATGCGCGCCGTAGGGCGTCGGCCCCGGCTGCGCACGGTCCAACTTCTCGATCAACGAGTCCTTGACGCCGAAGACGACATCCGAATCCAGGTAGTTGCTGTCCGCCAAGAACAGGTGGGTGATCAGGGTCTCATGCCCGGCTGCGGCAACCATGAAGTGAACGTGGGCCGGTCGGAATGGGTGGCGACCCTGCGCTTCCAGCATTTCGCCTACCGGGCCATCGCTAGGGATCGGGTAGGCGGCGGGTACGGCGCCAATGAGCCAGAAGTGCCCCGCATCGTCCGTGCGCACGCGCGCCCGGCTGCTCAACCTCGTCCCGTCTTTCTGTACATCGTAGAAGCCGGCATGGTCCGCATGCCAGATGTCGACGCTAGCGTTCGCCAGCACGTGACCGTCCACGCTGCGCACGCTCCCCTCGATCAGAAGGGGGGGGCCTTCGTCAGGTCCGCTGATGCGGGCTCCTCTGGGAACTTCGGGCGCGTGCTTCACAAAGAACGGGCCAAGGACCGTGGTCTCGGTTGCGGCGCCCGTCAGCCGATGGTTAATGGCGTCGACCAACATGGACACGCCGAGGGCATCCGACAGAAGAATGAACTCCTGCCGGGTGGCGGTGCACATCTGGCCGGTTCGCGTCAGGAAATCGATCGCCTGCTCCCACTCTTCCTGATCGGGTTCGATCTCGCGCACAAAGTCATGCAAGTGCCGGACGAGCGCTGCGCTAATTTGCCTCGCGCGCGGCGAAGCGCAGTGGTCGAGACGCTCGATTACCGCGCCCGTAATGCTCTTTTCGTCAAAGTTTCGCATGTGAGAGTTCAGTTCAGTCGTTGTGGGGCGCCGAGCCGTCGAAGGCGCGGCGAAGCAGTTGGCGAAGTGGCTCGGCTTCCATTGGACGAGGGTTCCAGTAGCCGTCAGTCAGAACGAGTTCCAGCGCGCGCTCCAATCCGCCCTTGGGCATGCCGAGGGCTTTCAGCGAGGTTGGAAGGCCGAGTTGTCGGACCATGTCATGTAACTGCAACCAGGGCTCTTGTCCGCCCCCCAGCGCACGGCGAAGACGCGAAATGGCGCCGGGCGCCGCCCTCGCGTTGTATGCGATGGCATGCGACAAGACGACCGCATGCGTCTGCGCATGCGGCAGGTCGAAAGTGCCGCCGAGCACATGGCAGAGCTTGTGATGAAGCGCCATTCCGACAGTACCCAGGCATACGCCGCACAGCCAGGCGCCGTACTGCGCGTCGGCGCGAGCGTCAAGATCGCCCGGCTGCCTCACTACCGCGGGGAGGCTTCGCGCGAGAGCCGTGATGCCTTCTTCAGCCATGAGGGAAATGATTGGATTCGCATCCCGGGCGTAGAGTGCCTCCGCAGCATGAGCAATCGCGTTCAGCCCGCTGCCAGCCGACATCAGCGGAGGCAGCGACAGCGTCAACTCCACGTCATAGATGACGACCTGCGGTAGCAGTAGAGGTGATCGCCGCGTCTTCTTCACGCCGGCTGCCGTCTCTCCGAGGATGGGCGTAACTTCTGATCCGGCGTAGGTCGTCGGAATCGCGATCTGGGGCAAGCGCGCCCGCAACGTCAGCGCCTTGGAAAGGCCGATGGCGGACCCGCCACCGACTGCCACCAGCGCATCGCACCGTCGCGCCTGAACGATGGCTAGGGCCGCTGCGGTCACCTCAGTCGGCGTGTGCATCGTGGCGCCGTCAAACACTGCGCCCGCCAAGCTGCCTATTTGCCGGGCCAGCGCATGCCCTTGGGCTTGCTGTTCTGGCGTGGTAATGATCAGCGCGCACTTCGCGCCCAGGCGTTCCAGCTCCGTGCCGACATCGGCCAAGCGGCCCGCGCCGAAAAGAACGCGCGCCGGACTGACGTCGTATGTAAAGTATTGCAAGAGGGGCCTCGATTAAAGCGGAGCGCCCGCGAGCCAGGCCTTGCCGCGGCCATAGAGCGCCTCCACCTCGGCGCCCACCAGTTGCGGCATGTCGCGCTTCACGTCGTAGCCAAGTTGCACCTGGATGTAGGCTAGGTGCCGATAGCCCGCCGGGAATTTCGCCAGCGCGGCTTGGTCCAGCTCGAGCTTGGCGGTGGGATCGATCGGATCCACTCGGTCCTTCTCGTAGATTGGCTGACGGAGAACCATGCCCCAGCGGTCTGCGCGCTTCTCCAAAAAATCATAGAAGCGGCCGGTGCATACAACGTCGCATGCCACACCCTGGACCTGTCCGCGTTGAGAGATGGTCATCTTCGTCTGCGCGACCGCACGGTCGCCGACAAGATCGATCGAGGTTCCTCCCAGGAAGTGCAAGATGCTGACGCCCCTGGTCCACCCCTCCTTCGTGACGCGGATGAACTCCGCGGCGGGCCCCTGGAACCAAGTAGCCTGCATCACACCGTCGTCGTGCCACACAGTGGCGAAGCGCTCCCAATCGCCGGCGTCGCGCCACACGGCCCAGTTCTCGATGAGGTTGCGGATGGCAAGACGGTCTTCAGTTTCGTTCGACATTCAAAAGCTCCATAGATGCCCGCGGTACCACCAGGCGACGCGGGCCTTGTTCATCGGTTGAAAGCACAACCAACGAGTTCACAAGACTGAACTCGCGCATCAGCATGAACTAGCCTTACTCAGTAGTCAAGGTGATATCGATTCGAACGAACGCGGAATGGAAGTTGAACCAGCGATTCTCATTGTTCGGTGGTTCATATATGAGAACACGGTTCATTACATGCACGGCGTTCATTGGCGGGTTGCAGATTCATCACTTCCGCGTCGCGCGCCCTTCTGCCAGAGTCAGCGCTCCCGAACGAGATCTACAAAGAGGCAAACCATGCGCAATTCCCGTGTTCAGGATGCTGGCGAAGGCGCCAGTCCACTCGACGTCACGAGCGTGATCGATCAAGGTACCTTCTCCCCATCGCAGCGATGGATCATGCTTTTGTGCTTCCTGATCATGGCCGCTGATGGGTTCGATACCGTCGCGGTGGGGTATGTCGGTCCTGCACTAGTGGCAGCCTGGGGAGGCTCTAAGCTGGCCCTTGGCCCACTCTTCAGCGCAGCCCTTATTGGCCTCGCGGTCGGCGCTTTAGTCGCCGGTCCAATGGGCGACAAGTTCGGCCGCAAGAAGGTGCTGATCGGATCGGTTCTAGCCTTTGGCCTCTGCACGCTGGTGAGTGCTCTCGCGACGTCGATGATCCAACTTACGGCCTTGCGCGTGCTGACCGGTATCGGCCTCGGTGCTGCCATGCCGAATGCCGTGACCCTGCTGTCCGAGTACGCGCCGGAGAAGCATCGCTCGCTTCTCGTGAACATCATGTTCTGCGGCTTTACGCTTGGCGCTTCGGCCGCCGGTTTCACCTCGGCCTGGGTCATCCCAGTCTACGGATGGGAGAGCATCTTCATCATCGGCGGCGTGGCGCCGATCGTTCTCGCGGCCGCACTGTTCACGCTTCCTGAATCCATTCGCTTCCTGGTGATTCAAGGCCATCCGCCCAAAGAGATCACCCGGATCCTGCAACGCATCGACAGGCGCTTCGTCGAGCCCAAAGGCGGCTATTGCATCCCGCTTCGAGAGATCGCGGACGGAAAGGCGCCCCTGGCAGTCCTCTTTAGTTCGGACTACCGAATTGGCTCCTACCTCCTTTGGGTCACGTCGTTCATGGGACTTGTCGTCTATTACCTGATGACAAGTTGGATGCCGACCTTGATGCGCGAATCCGGCTTCTCGCTGAAGCAGGCCGCCATGATGACTGCTTTGCTGTCCCTAGGCGCTGGCGTCGGGCCCGTAATCTGCGGCTGGCTGATGGACAAGGTTAATTCGTACCGAGTCGTCGGCGGCAGCTTCGTCCTCGCCGCCGTCCTCGTCCTCGCGACCGGTCGCAGCCTCGAGAACGTTGGCGTGTTGCCGTACCTAATATTCTTCACTGGCGCTTTTCTCGCCGGGGCATTGACTTCCATGCCCGTCCTCGCTTCATCGTTCTATCCGACACGCGCGCGGGCATCGGGCGTGGCCTGGATGCTCGGGATCGGGCGATTTGGAGGTATCGTGGGCGCATTGTCCGGCGGCCCCTTGCTGAATGCGGGCTACAGCATCGGGCTCATCCTGTCGCTCCTAGCTTTTCCGGCATGCATAGCGGGCCTCGCCCTTCTCGTTCAATCTTGGCTCGCCGCGCCACCCTCAGTAGCAACGCTTTCCGCCGGGCCGCGGACAACGCACTAACAAACGCGGACGACTTGGTCCACAAGAGGGCGCGCGAGCTGGACGTACTTTCGCGGCGCGCCGTGATTCGGCCGTCGAACTGGAGCGCTCGGCGCCTACTGCGAGCGGCAGGGCCAGCAGTATGAGTTTGTCGGCTGGAGATCACGCTCATTTCGTACTGGCTAGTCTCCCGCTGCCAACGCCACGACGCAGCGGGACGTGGGCCTCTTTCGGACTTGCGCAAAGGCTGTGTCGCGCCCTGGTGTATGTCCGCAATTGGCGGCACGGAGCGGACGAACGGAGTCCAACCTTTTGACAGCTAGGCGGCCGTTTGCCGACACGGACGGTTGTCCCCCGAACTTCCGCTCGTGGCCGCGATTGACCTTTGGCATCTTCGAGATTGGCTATCGCGCCCTCCCAGAGCGGTCGTAACATCGCCACGCCCGCGTCAGGCATTTCTCTTCGCCAACACATGTCGGACCTTGCGCGCAAGGTCTTCGCGCGTATAGGGTTTCGCAAGCAGTGCAACCCCCGCGTCGAGGCGTCCGGCATGGACGATGGCATTCTGGGTATAGCCAGAGGTGAACAGCACGGCGATCTCCGGTAGTAGCTCGCGCGCCTTGCGCGCCAAGTCCGGGCTTCGCAGTGGGCCGGGCATGACGACATCGGAGAAGAGCAGGTCGATGTGGATGCCGCTTTGGATGATCGCCAGCGCACTCTCCCCATCGTGCGCCTTCAGGACCCGGTAGCCCAGTTCGCTGAGCGTTTCCACCACGGTGGCACAAACCCCTTCGTCATCCTCCGCGACGAGGATCGTCTCCTTGCCGCCGACTGCGGGCGTCGGATCCGGCGGCAGCCGCACGTCTTCGGCTTCGTGGGAGCGCGGCAGGTACAACTTGACGGTCGTGCCGTGGCCCGGCTCGCTGTAGATCTTCACGTGCCCACCGGATTGCTTCACGAAGCCGTAGACCATCGACAGGCCCAGGCCGCTGCCCTTGCCCTCGGGCTTGGTCGAGAAGAATGGCTCGAAGGCCTGGGCCACCACTTCGGGGGTCATCCCGCTGCCCGTGTCGGAGACCGCCAGCAGCACGTACTGGCCGGCCGTCACATCCGCATTCATCCGCGCGTAGGGCTCGTCTAGGAAGGCGTTGTTGGCCTCGATGGTCAACTTGCCCACGCCATTCATCGCGTCACGGGCGTTGATCGCCAGGTTCAGAACGGCGTTCTCGAGCTGGGCCACGTCGACCAGGGTATTCCACAGGCCGCCCGCCACCATTAACTCGATCTGGACCGTTTCCCCCAACGTTCGCTGCAGCAGCTCGTCCAGCGAGTTGAGATTGCGGCCGAAGTTGACGACCTTGGGCTCCAAGGCCTGGCGGCGACTGAATGCCAGGAGGTGCTGGGTGAGGCGGGCCCCGCGTCTCACGCCTGCCAGGGCGCCCTGCAACCGCCGCTCGGCCCGTTCGTTGCCGGCGACATCGCGGGACAGCAACTGCAGGTTGCCTGCGATGACCTGTAGGAGGTTGTTGAAGTCGTGAGCCACGCCGCCGGTCAGTCTCCCGATCGCCTCCATCTTCTGCGCTTGCACTAGCGCCTGCTCGGCCTTCTTCAATGCGGCAGCGGCTTCCTGCCTTTCCGTTATGTCGCGGGTGATCTTTGCGAATCCGACGAATCTGCCGTCTAAGTCCCGGATAGGGTCGATCACGACATGCGCGAAGAACCTCGAGCCGTCCTTGCGGACGCGCCATCCTTCGTGCTCGAAACGACCCTGCGTGGCAGCGGTCCGCAGCGCCCTGTCCGGGAGACCGCTCGCGAGATCCTCTGGGGTGTAGAAGCGGGAGAAATGCTGGCCCAGAATCTCTTCCTTCTTGTACCCTTTGATCCGCTGGGCGCCGGCGTTCCAACTCGTAATGTGGCCCTTCTGATCCAGCATGTAAATCGCATAGTCGGTCACACCCTGCACCAGGAGGCGGAATTGCTCTTCGCTGCGCCGAAGCGCATCGGCTGCGGCTTTGCGCTCACTGATGTCGCGAGTGACCTTAGCGAAACCGACCAACTCGCCGCCCTCGGCATGAATCGGGTCGATGACGACGCTCGCCCAGAAACGGGTGCCGTCCTTGCGCACTCGCCAACCCTCCGCTTCGAACCTGCCCTTGGCAGCCGCAGTCCTGAGTGCGGCTTGGGGCACACCTGCAGCTTGATCTTCCAGCGTGTAGAAACGCGAAAAATGCTGCCCCCGAATCTCGTCTTCGGAGTACCCCTTGAAGCGCTCGGCGCCGGTATTCCAACTCACGACGTGCCCGTTGGCATCGAGCATGTAGACGGCGTAGTCGCGGATCGCCGCCACCAACAATCGGAAGCGCTGTAGGTCAGCCAGATCAGCTTCGTTTGTAAGTTCGGACTTAGGCATGTTGCTCCGCTCGAACGGCAGATTTGAAGGTCGCCGCGCGGTCGTTGCCGGCGACGCCAGGTGGCGAGTCTACGGTTTCCGGGGGCGGCAACCGGCAACGGACCTACACGACAACCCGTACGCAATCTTCCTGAGTGCTTGACCTACTTCGACGCGGACGGGTACTGCGCGGAGCGATGGCTGCGGCAACTACGTGCTGTCCGATGCACTAAGCTGACAGCGGGCCCAGCCGTGACAAATGATTCTGGGCGGCGGAAGCTCCAGATCTTGATTGGCCAGCGCCACACTGGCACCCATCAGCGCGTACGACCTCGCTATCGACAACCGGGTGCAACGCGGACGGTCTGCCCTATCGAGGTCGACTCTCCCAGAACGCAGCGTCATTGCGGCTTGCCCCTCCCACGAGGAGGGGCCTGATGCTGGACGGCGACCGTATCCTCTGTATCCCACTCGTCCCATGGTGGCAGGGGCCTGTCGAACTTTGGACGACATCGCGCTATCCTTCCGTTGGCCATCCGCTCTTTGCCGGTAGGCGACTGGTGATCGGCGTTCCTCACTATGACTTCCAGTCTGGACCACACAACTGATCCTTCCACTGCCGCCTTCCTGGACGGAGGTGGGGCAGTGGGAGCGCTTGTGCGCTCTCATGACTGGTCAAAGTCCGCGCTGGGCCCTCCGGAACTTTGGCCGCGGTCGTTGACTACCGTTGTGGGACTTATGCTTCATTCGCGTTTTCCCATGTTTGTGGCATGGGGGCCCGAACTGAGCTTTCTCTACAACGATTCCTACGCCGAAATCCTGGGCAAGAAGCACCCGGGCGCCTTGGGGGCACGGTTTCACGACATCTGGTCCGAAATCTGGACCGACATCAGCCCATTGATCGACGCGGCTCTCGCCGGCCGCTCCATCTATCGGGAAGACCTGCCACTCGTGATGAACCGCAAGGGCTTCGAAGAGCAGACATGGTTCACCTTTTCCTATTCGCCGCTACGCGACGACAGCGGCAACGTCGCGGGCATGTTCTGTGCGGTGTCCGAAACGACAAGCAGAGTGCTCGCCGAGCGACAACTGCGAGAGCTGAATGACACGCTCGAACGCCGTGTGGATGAAGCGATCGCCCAGCGCAAACTTCTTGCGGACATCATGGAGGGCACCGATGCCTTCGTCCAAGTGGCTGACCTCGACTATCGCTGGCTGGCCATCAATCGCTCAGCTGCGGATGAGTTTGAGCGCATCTTCGGCGTGCGGCCTAAGGTCGGAGACAGCATGCTTGAACTTCTGGCCTCGCAGCCCGAGCATCAGGCGGCCGTTAAGGCGGTATGGAGCCGCGCGATGGGCGGGGAGGAGTTCGTGCAGATCGGGGAGTTCGGAGACCCTGCAAGGGACCGCAGGCACTACGAGATGCGATACAACATCCTGCGCGACTCGAACGGAATCCAGATCGGCGCCTACCAATTCGTGTATGACGTGACGGCGCGGATGCAGGATCAAGCGCGACTGAAACAAGCGGAAGAGGCGCTGCGTCAATCGCTCAAGCTCGAGGCGATCGGGAGGCTGACCGGCGGTGTAGCGCATGACTTCAACAATCTGCTGGCGGTCTTCGCAAATGGTCTGAACTTGCTCGAGAGGGACATGAAACCTGCGCAACGACAGCGGGTTCAGGAGGCCATGCGCCGCGCCTTGAAGCGAGGCACCGGTCTCACGCATCAACTGCTCGCGTTCACGCGTCGGCAAGCCATCAATCCCGAGTGTGTCGACCTGACTTCGCAGCTCCGCGGCATGCGGGAGATGCTCGAGCATTCGCTTCGCTCGGACATTCGCGTCGAGATGGTCTTGGCCAATGACCTCTGGCCCATTGAGATCGACACGGGCGAGTTTGAGTTGGCGATGTTGAATCTCTTCACCAACGCGCGCGACGCGATGCCCGACGGAGGTGTGATTACAGTCAGCGCCACGAATGTCGCTGCGAACGATAGAGCAAGTGTTCAAGGCGAGTTTGTTCAGATTTCCGTGGCTGACCGTGGATTTGGCATGACCCCGGAAGTCCTTGACCGCGTGATGGAGCCGTTCTTCACTACGAAGGAGATCGGGAAGGGATCGGGACTCGGATTGCCGCAGGTCTACGGCTTTACTCAGCAATCTGGAGGATCATTGAGGATCGAGAGCCAGCAGGGCCGCGGCACGGAGGTCTTCCTGCAACTGCCTCGGTCGTTGCGACTACCTACTCTAGGAAGCCGGGAAAGGACTTCGTGGGAGGGACGCGACGCTGGTGGCCGACAGGTGCTTCTCGTCGAGGATGATGCGGAATTGGCGGAGCTCACGCGGGAGATGCTGGGACAGTTGGGATTCAACGTTATCCAATCAGCAAGCCCCACGGCCGCGCTTGGAGCTTTGGCCGATGGCAGAGCTGTTGATATTGTGTTTTCTGACATCATGATGCCCGGCGGCATGAGCGGTCTTGAACTCGCGCGTGAGATCCAGCGACGACGTCCTGGCTTGCCCGTCATCCTGACTACTGGATTCGCCGAGGCAGCCAGCAACATGGCCACCAAAGAGTTTCGATTGTTGCTCAAGCCTTATAGCCTTGAAGCGCTGGCCGAAGTCTTGGGAGTCAGATCGACAACGCATTGACTTGCAGTGCAAGCGAAACCACAGAGGCTTCGTACCTGTCGAAGGGGGTGGATCCAGGGAAGGTCCGGACTGCTGCGGCGCTGGATTGGAAAGCGAACTGGAGGCGACGTCCGCTTCAAACTCGGATGATCGGGGTCGAAGTCAACGAGCCCGCGGATCGGCGGGCAAATGCCATCGTCTATCACGGGGGTGGGTGTTCCGAAGTCTTCTCCTGATCACCAAGCCC
>Ga0209130_1001150_pt1 | contig 19251 bp, 20 predicted proteins | sample AraplaMF_Cvi_mLB_FD_184264 | JGI IMG/M metagenome (GOLD analysis project Ga0209130, IMG submission 184264) | Arabidopsis root microbial communities from the University of North Carolina, USA - plate scrape MF_Cvi_mLB (SPAdes) (version 2) | ecosystem: Host-associated > Plants > Roots > Endosphere...
CATGACAATGGAATTATTTTCGATGGAGTATTGGGATACATTTTATGAGAATACAGAAGAATTTATAAAAGCAAAATTAGATTTCTTTAAAGATATTGTAAAGTATTTACCACCAATGCTTATCGTTGATCAATTCCAGCATTGGATGTATGAAAATCCTAATCATACTGCTAAGGAAAGAAACGAGAAATATTTAGAATTACATAACACTTACCAATCAACCGTCGTAAATATCGAAGGTTATGAAAATTGGATCGCAACTGGCTGGTTACCTGTACTGCACATATTCGAAATACCATTCTATTACATCGAATATGCTATTGCACAACTTGGTGCGTTGCAAATGTATAAACAATATAAAGAAAATCCTAAACAAGCACTAGAAAATTATAAAAAAGCTTTATCATTGGGTAGCTCTAAATCTTTAACTGAAGTATATGAAGCAGCCGGTATTCGTTTTGATTTTTCTGGAGAAACGATTAAAGAACTAATGTTATTTGTAGAGAGTGAATTAGCGTTACTTGAACAATTGTAAGAAGAAAGCTGTTCCTATATTTTAGGTTCAGCTTTCTTCTTTATTTTATTTATCAATTCTATGTACTGAGAATCACCATATCCGATTTTTGGAAAAAGTTGAAACAACTTTATTAATAATTCATGATTTGATAAGTCTTGATTTTTAGAGATAAATTTCATTACGATATTATCTTCTTTTAGCATTTCTAAATATAAATCTATAGCCTGATACATTACAGGTGGTACCTTATGAGAAGTCTTTTTATGGTTTACTAATACTTCATTGTATATAGAAGAATAATTACTCAATTTAAGTTCAATTTGATTTACTTTAAATTCATCCTCTCTGAAACTATTTAAGTATACCTTCCCTTCATAAGAAGTCTGTTCAAGGTAAGAAAGTACGGTAAGTAGGTTCATTTGGCAAAACATATCTTCACCAAACCATAAAACAATACATTTATACTTTTTCGTTAAAAGGTTTTCTAACGAATCTATAACCTTTTTTGTATAACTTTCTATTGAACTTTTATGACCTTCAGCTCTTGTTTTAATAAACGCTTCATTAAAAACTTGTGTAGTAGCCAGGTTCACACACATTGCCTCATTAAATGGTGCATATTCAGAATCACCCATTAGCTTTTCATTTTTAAATTCTTCATACATCATTTGACCATTTAATATGTTTAGTACATCTTTATCAAACAGCTCTCTTTTCTCATTTCGTAACTGCTCAACCTCTAATTTTCTAGAAACGTTCATTTTAAACTCCCTTTCTTTATTTATATTGAGTTTAACAAATAATTGAATAGGCATGTTGTAACGTTGGTATTCTCTTGGATTCATTCCAAAAACATTTTTGAAAGCTCTACTATAAGCCTCTTGCGAAGAATAATCATAATCCAATGCAATATCTATTATCTTTCTATCATTCTTCAAATCCTCCGTGGATAAATACAGTCTTCTTAAAAGAATATAGCGCCTAATACTAATGCCTGTTACTTGGTGAAATCTAAAAGAACAGTAATACGGAGAATAACTCATATAACGCGATAATTCATTTAATGAAAATTCTTCTTTTAAATTGCTCTCAATCTAATCAATCATCTTCTGTATATGTTCATTCATTTCCTTCACTCCTTATTTATAAGTATAAAAGAGATTCGTTTCTTTCTTTTGATATTTCTTGTGTTTTATAACATAAACCATTCATTACTTCATGCTTCATTTTAAAGGAAATCAAAAATAAAACACGAATTTTGTAAATTAAGATTCTTTTCGTTCTCTAGTAAAAAATAAAAGTTTGGAAAGGACGTTACGATGAACGAGCTAGAAAAAGAAATACTTCAATCAATAAATGAACAATATTCGTTAAATTTTATTAACATGAAACCAATAACGAATGAAATGTATCAATGTCTTACAGAACTAGGTACATACTTCATTAGAATTACAAACTACAAAACATATGAAGAACAGTTAGAAGAAGTTACATACACGAACTTTTTATATGAAAATGATTTAGCAGTTCCTCCAATAATACCTTCTCTTAATGGGAATTTATTAGAAAAGTTAACATTAGACAAGGAGATTTTTGCCGTATTATATAAAGCTGCTCCAGGTATACATTTACCAAGGGGCGAATGGAATTCTAATATATTTAGAAAGCTTGGTAAACAAATTGGAAAATTACATCGTATTTCTAAAAGCTTTGAGAAGACTAAACCGGTTAAACATATAAACGATTGGTATGAAAACGAAGAATATAATTTTCTTAAGTATATACCTAAAGAAGAAACTACAATAAGAGAAATTGCCTCTGACCTTTTAACCTCTATAAAGGGGCTAGAAAAATCTACTTCGAATTACGGCTTAATTCACGGTGATTTATGGTTAGAAAACATTTTAGTTGAAAACAATTCAAACTTAACAATGATTGATTTTCAAGACTGTGAAAAACATTTTTACCTATTCGATTTAGCAGTTCCTATTTATAGTGCGATAGAATATTCATTTGCTGGAAATGGGAATATCGCAGACTATGAGCATTCTATTACAAAAGCAATATTTGACGGATATCAAGAGGAAAATGAACTACCTAAAGAGATGATAGACAAGTTGCCTATGTTTATAAATTTAAAGGAGATTTTTGAATATAGCTTAATGCATATGTATTGGGATAAAGAAGAATTAACTGAGGAACAAGTACGGATAATGAATCTTTATAGGATGAAGATCGAAACTAAATATACCTATATCAATGTTTAAAAATGCTATTGTTTAACTACAAGGAAACCACTTTCTATCCTTAAATAGAAAGTGGTAAGTTTAATTTACTAGGAATATCGGAAGGGAAATGTGGTGTATGCACAATTGAAAATGCATATCCCTGCTCAATAAATGATACTTCATTACGTTTACATTGAAATGGGACACTATTTTTCTTAAAGTTAATTTGGATTTGCTGTAATAATGCAGGGTCCGGTGTTCCAAAAGAAACATGTACTTTCGGTGGTAAAGCTTTCATCGCAATCGGGATCCAAGGTCGCTGCCACCAAGTTGCAACGATGTATGCGGTGCCACCAATAACAAAGTTGAAAATATCCCCATCTTCCATCGTTTTCATATTTAGATTTGATTTCAACCATTCGCGAAATACGGGTACACTTTTAACAGGAAGACCAATTTCCCTTACGTATAAAATATTTAAAGGGGAATGTGCAACTAATACATCTTCTTTAATATAACTATGTGCGATAATTTCGAGTAGATTTCCATCCCCGTCTTTAAAGTATACATTGAATAGACCATTCTCTTCACCAATTACATTTCCATTTTGCCATTTCACAATGAGTAATCCAGAATCCTTTAGCCATCTTGCTGTTTCATGGAATTTTGAATATGGAATCTCAAAAGCGAAATGTGCAGGGGCGATTGGTTCATACACTTCTTGAAAGCTAATTGTTGTGTATGGCGTTACTTCAAATTGAATAAACGATGCTTTTTCTTTTTTTATAGGAAAAGATAATATGTCCTTATAAACTTGTTTTACCCCTTCTATCGAAACCGTTTGTAGTTTTATATCTGATATATGTGTAATCACGTTGCATCCCCCTTGTTTCTTATTATCTATTCGTATTGTATTACATTTATAAATAGATAGAATCAAACGGAAGGATGGATTTTTCAAATAAAAACTACAACTTTAGTATGAATATTTAAGTTTATCCTGCATTGTTTCCATACAAAAAAGCTGCCTTTCCTTAAATGAAAAGCAGCTTTTACAATACAACACATCATGATTTTACAGCAATAATCATAAACCTTTTTGAATTCGTACGAATCCCTTTTTCAGAATTATTTGCATCAATGAACTCTTGTAAACTAGTAAAATCCTCTTCTTCTTCTCCAAATCTAGGAATAATAGGTGTATGTTTTAATAAGAAAATGAGATCTTCTGGCGTACTGTAATAATCAGTAACATCATATTCACGTACTTGCACGAGTTCAAATCCAGCATTTATAAGTTCACCCATATACTTTTCTTTTAAAGTTCCATCTCTTTCGCCTAAGCATTGTCCTCTTCCAAATGCCTCTTTCAGGTTTACTTTATCATGTTCGCTAACTTGTTGTGTTAAAAATAGAGCACCTTTTTTCATTACTTTTGCTAATTCGGATGCTATAAATGGCGCGTGACAACTCGAAGCAATATCAAAATGCGCATGTGGAAACGTTAAAGCTTCAGAATCCATTTGAAGAAACTCAACATTTTGTACACCTGATTTTTTCAAGTTAGAATGTGCTGTTTCAATCATTCCGTTAGAATTATCTACTCCAATTAACAATTTAGCTGAAGATGCTATTTTAAGTACATTTTCTCCTCCGCCTGTACCAACATCTAGTAAAATATGTGATGGTTTGCATCTTTCTTTTACCTCTCTATAAAAGTCCCATGAATCTCCTACAGTTTCACATTTTATTTTACTAAAATCCCATCCATTTAATCTTCCTACTTTATCATAAAAGTTTTTGTACTCTAATTCGTTCATTTTATTATTTCCCCTTTGTTACTATGCATAAAATGTTTAATCCTGATCATACCAGAAATAGACTCATAGTTTATATATTCGTAAATTTCCTTTTATATCAAGTACGCATCCCTCAATCCCAAACAACTATTTACTTCGTGCTATACTTAAATTCATCCCGCCGCAATTAAAAGAATATATGTATGATAACTTCATTTAATTCAGTATATTATAAAATACAAATTATTAAAATAGCATTATATATTTCAGTTTACATAATATATTTACAGTTCATCTTTATTAATATATTCTAAATGTCTTCTTCCCCAACTACACATACTATCTAATACAGTACTTACTGTTTTTCCATGCTCAGATAAACTATATTCCACTTTAGGTGGTATTTCTTGATAAATCTCGCGTTCTATTAGTTGATCTTGCTCTAATTCACGCAATTGCTTTGCTAACGTCCCTTGAGATATATCTGGTATTAATCGCTTTATTTCACCAAACCGTTTTGTTCCATCTGTTAATAATATAAACAAAATGAGTGGTTTCCATTTCCCGCCGATTATTTGTAGTGTTGCTATTACTCCTTTTAACTTCGGTTCTTGCAAATCCATTTTTCTCACATCTCCCCTGACATCATAGTTCATTTTATGCAATTTTTTATATTTCATATCTGTATGAAAAGCAATTAGTACGAAATTTGCGACTATGTACATATAAAGTGCGTACTTTTCACTTGCTATCTTTTAGCGAATAATAAAAGCATAGCAGTTTTATTTTAAAGTTTTTATTAAGGGAGTGGCTAAAATATGTCTATTACAACTTTAAAAGATAGTCGTATCGTTATCATTGGCGGGAGTTCAGGTATTGGATTAGCAACAGCAAAACAAGCAATCGAACAAGGAGCACATGTAATTATTGCAGGGCGTTCGAAAGAAAAATTAATGGTTGCTCAAGAAGTAATAAATAACAATCATCTTCAAACTTATGTATTGGATAACCAGGATAAAAACCAATTACAAGCGTTTTTCAAGAACGTTGGGGATTTTAATCATTTGTTCACACCAGGAGCTTCTTACACACTTGGCCCAATCACCACTACAGATGATATTGCCGAAAGCAGCTTTATCGGAAAGTTTTGGCCACAATATTATGCCGTAAAATATGCAATTCCTTTTCTTTCAAACACTGGATCTATCGTATTAATGTCCGGTGCATTTAGTCAAAGGCCACTTAAAGGTGCGCCTGCTTACGGAGCTTGTAATGGTGCTATTGAAAGTTTAGGGAAAGCTTTAGCTGTTGAGCTAGCTCCAATTAGAGTTAATGTTGTTTCTCCTGGAACAATACAAAGAGAGAATGAACGAAATGTAAATAGACTAGCTTCTTATGAAACTTATAAATCTCTATCTCTTGTAAAACGACCTGGGCACAATGATGAAATTGCGCATACTGTACTATATTTAATGCAAAACAGTTTTTCTACAGGTAATGTATTGTTTCCTGATGGAGGATACACTTATCATTAAATTATTTATAACAAAAGCCACTTATTAAGGTGGCTTTTGTTACTAATTTAGAATCTGCTGAAGCAATACAGGATCCTCTTTTAAAAGTTCTGCTAAAAACATAAGTTGCGGAAAAGGTTGTAAGATTAACTCTTTATCCATTTTTTCTTTCAATATAGCCATTCCACCTTGTTTAATATACTCGTTTAGTGTTATTTCCTTACTACAAACTAGCCTAATATCACTTACTGAAAGCAATAATAACCCGTTCGTTTCAGCGGATGGAGTTGGTTCATTTTCTGAATGTGCCATGTACATAATAGATAAAGTTTCATCTGGACTATCAATAATTAATATTGGATTGATTTCATTTTCTACTTTTATTTTCTTTGCTTGTGCACTCCAATTCTCTTTGTAATATATACTTGGCGAACTCAAAATGGTAATATCGATAGCTGCTTCTTCTTTCACCTCTCTTTTAGCAGTTTCTACTGATGTTTCTTTATCTTCTTTATGTCCTCCTAGCCTTACTACACCTAATGTATCTCCTTTCCTCGTTGGTCCAACCTGAAAAACAAATAAATTTTTATATATTACATACGCACCAGATGTTCGCACATTCTTATCTATTTGTATCAACATTTTCCCTCCTAACGACCTTTGAACAAAATAGTTTACTATAATTTTATTATGTATTTAAATTATCTTCAATCCAACACGCAGCATCAAGTAGGTTTTGCGCTATATAATCAGGTACTGTTTCTTCCCACGAATTTCTATACTTTGTTAATGAACTTTCTCCACATTCTGTTCGCACTAAAATCTTTTTCATAATACTGCCTTCATTTTTATTGCCTCTTTTAAGTTTTAAAACACCTCTAAAAAGTAGGATTTATCTAAAAATTACAGAATTCTATATGTAACAAGTATTGGACGGATAATTTTCAAATTCCTCTATAATAAAGTTGGTATAAACGGAATAGAGATGGTATCCATCTTTTTTTCTTTACTTAAAATAGTATGTTGATTCTCCAATTGGATGAGTAGGATATAATTGAAAAAAGCACCCTGTTTACAGGACGCTTCATTAAATACAATATCCAATTTACATATTAACTAAAAAATTTATAAATTTTATACCGATTAGGGCTATCTAAAAGGGGTAATACCATGATTCCTTTTTTTGAGCCACTGACAACTGATTAAGCCAAGAAGATCAAAATGAATCGGAACAAATACATATTACCCTTGGCATATTTTTAACATTCTAAATGTGCATAGCCAACCATAATTAGTGATTGAGTATGCACATTTAATTTTTTGCCTATCTTTTTTATGAATACATTTTTGTACATATACGTTTTAAATAGTGATGTCTAATAATAAGAAAGTAAATCATTTGCATACAAATAAAGCTTACTAATACAATAATTGAGCTTTGAATAACAGACATTTCCCTACTTACTGTTTGTCCTAATTGATGCAGAGTAAGAAATGCAAAACTGCTGTGAACCATAGCCACTACAATCGGTAAGAAAAATAGTAGCATCATTTGTCTTGTCACGATTTGCTTTAACTCACTTTGGCTTAAACCAAATTTTGAAATCATTTGATATTGCTCTTGATCCCGTTCTAAATCAGTAAATAGACGGAAATATAAAAAGCTTAGTGTAAATATGAAAAATACAATCCCCACCATTACACTTGAAATAGAGAGTAATCCGTTTTGTTGTTTCAATTCAATCCATTTTAAATACAATGATGAAAAGGCATAATAATCCTCTTGATTCGTACCAATGAACTTTTTAAGGTTTGTAGAAATCGAACTTGTTTCAGACCAATCTTTAACGATAAAACCGTAAATCGTGTAATCTCGCAGTACGCCTTCTTCTTGAACATTTAGGACCTTATTATAAACAGCATCAGATACAATAACAGGGCTTCCAACCATTGCTAATTCTGGGATATAAACTGATTTTTTCACAGAAAGTGAAACCTCTAGATCACCATGTTTTATAACAAAATCCGTTAGATCTTCTGCACTATTTTCGTTCTTATTAAGTCGTATAGCAATGCTATCATTTTCATTTGTTAATTTCTCTATGTCATACCCTAATTGTTTTGCATATTCATTATACGTAGATAGATTAATTAACGCCAATCCGTTTAGTGTCCTTTTAAATTCTGTTGCTACTAGGTTATAAGAAAATCCTGATGCTTCTAATTGTTTTTTTATCTCTTCAATATGTGCCTTTTCTTGTACATTCCCTTTATCTGATCGATAGGTAAATGCATATGGAGTTTCATGTTTTGCCAATTCAGGATTTGCGATAGCTGTACAAACTCCAATTGCAGTAAAAGAAACAGCGGAAATAATTGTAACGATAAAGAACGTTCTTGCATTATCTTTCATTCGATACATTAATTCTGAAATAACAAGGAGATTGGTTCGTTTAAAGAATGTAGTTTCCCTATTTTTTAAAGTGTGTAACACATATACACACAATTGAGTAAAGAAAAAATAAGTTCCAAATACAATAAATACGACACCTACTCCTACGAGTAGGAATAATTGATTCAAAGTCATGTAATTTACAGCGGCAATACTGTGGTGAACAGCGGAGTAACCCGCTCCAAATAAAATAAATACCAACAAGGATATATAGACTGACACTATTGGCTCAGTTTTTGGTTTTTCATCTGATTTTATGAGTTCTACAAGCTCATTCATTTTCACCATTTTTGATGTAAACAAAGAAATAAGTAGAAATAAAACAACAAAGGACATTGCTGTTACTAGCATTGCCTTTAAAGGAAAGTAAAATGCTAACGTTTGCTCTACTCCTAATAAAGACCCACTAACTAGTAAAAACAATTTAGAAAAAACCATTCCAAGCCCGATGCCTACTACTATAGAAGGGATTCCAATCAACATATTTTCGAAAAAAATTAATCGATGAAGCTGTTGATGAGACATTCCATGTAACATTAATAATCCAAACTCTTTTTTTCTATTTTTTAAAAATGCACTAACAGAATAGAAAGTAAATAAGAAAGAAAAGACAAAGATTAAGTAATAAGATAACTGAAATCCTATTTTCCCAAATGTACTCATAATGGTACTTACATGATTCAGTTCGCCTTGTAGGTTCGGATGAAAGATAAGTAGCCCATAAGTAAAAAAAATCAATACCGCAAATGTACTACTAAAAAAATGGCCTAGATATATTCGTTTATTCCGTAAAACATTATTGAATGCCAGCTTTCGAAAAGTCATGTTTATTCACCCCTAACATAGAAAGACTATCCATAATATTTTTATAAAATAATGGGCGATCACCATTGTAGCAAACTTCATTATATAACTGTCCATCTTTAATAAAAATAATGCGGTCACAGTAGCTTGCAGCAACTGGATCGTGCGTTACTAACATCATTGTCGCCTTTTCTTCTTTATTTAATAGTGTTAATATCTCCATTACGTCTTGAGAGGCTTTAGAGTCTAAGTTTCCTGTCGGCTCATCCGCAAGAACCAATTTAGGAGAGTGAATGAGTGCACGGGCAATCGCTGTTCGCTGTGCTTGCCCTCCTGATATTTCATATGTTCGTTTATTTAAGATTTCATTGATTCCTAATTTATTCGAAATAGATTCTACTCGTTTATTTATTCTTTTCACATTCATACCATCTAATACAAGCGGAAGAATCATATTCTCTTTTACTGTTAATGTATGCATCAGATTAAAAGATTGAAAAACGAACCCTAATTCCTGTCTGCGAAATAAGGCCAAATCATTTACCGAAAGTTGATACGGATTTTTATTATGAATGGTTACACTTCCTGAAGTTGGCGAGTCAATAGTAGAAATCATATTCAATAGAGTTGTCTTCCCACTACCCGAAGGGCCCATAATCCCAACAAATTCCCCCTCTGTAATTGTTAAATTAATATTTGAAAGTGCTGTATGTGAAACCGTCCCTTTGTATTCTTTACTAAGATCTTTTACTTTTACTATTTTCATATGAGAAATTACCTCCAATTTTACACACTAAGAATGAGACTTGATAGAAGATGCCTGCCTACATTTTGGCTTTTTTAAAATACGAGTAAAGTATCATTCATTAATTGTCTAGTTTCGAATTTTCTTATTTAAACTGGAATACTTGGTCAAATGTATTAAGCACGAAAACAACTTAATATCGTACCTCATAATTTTTGCGAATGATTCTGTTTTTCATTGTAGTAGTAAGGTAGGTTTTTTCATATTGAATTATCTTTCATTTATCTTACACGCTTGAAATATTTCTGAAAATACAGTCTATCCAGTCAACAAGCATGATTTTTTTGAGAGATAGCATAGAGGTATTTTTCACATGCACCGTGCTATACAGTAAAAAATTTCCGTATAGATTATACTTACAATTCATTAAATTTCTTTACCGTTTACCAATTTCCCCCTCTATTTTATGTACATTAAAGGAAATGTTGAGATTTGATTAAAATAAATGAAAAAAGGTGTTGAACAAAAGTTATACACCTTTTTTTGTAAATAAAAATAAAACAACACACCATCAACTGTATTATATACTCCATACTCTGCTCCATGAAGTTCTAAGATGTGTTTTGAAATGGCAAGTCCAAGTCCTGTTCCACCTTGCAACCGTTGTCGCGCTGTATCAACCTGATAAAAGCGATCCCAAATTTTATCTAATTGATCTTCTTCGATATGGGCACCTTTATTTTCGACACAAACTTTTATTCGGCTTGGTTCATCTATTGTAGAAACAATAATGTCTTCTTTATCTGGTGTGTAACGAATAGCATTCGTGATAAAGTTTGTGATTACTTGTTCCATAAGACGATGACTAGCAATGACTTCAATCGTAGAAAGATGTGTATGAACATATAATTGTTTTTTATTATCTCCAAAGATAACTGTTCACATATATGCTGAATGGCAATGTCAATATAAAAAACATCCATCTGCATTTTATACGTACCAGACTCAAATTTTGCTAACTCAAGCATATCTACAATTATCATATCCATCTTATCTACTTCTTTTTCCATAGCCCTAAAGTAATACTCTCTCTTATGATCTGCAACACCATCTTTTAAAATAGAAATAGTTAATTTTAATAATAAATAAACAACATTAAAACACTGTTTATTTAAACCGTGTTAATATGGTAATTCATATAATGTATGAATTAATACATTTACTCCTTCAGCTAAATCTTTAGGGTTCGTAGACTCAAACGGAGAGTGACTAATACCTTTATGACTTGGGACAAAAACCATCGCTGTCGGTATATAAGGGGCTATAATCTGAGCATCATGCCCTGCACCACTATGCATCATTTTATACACAATATTATTTTGCAAACAATGCTTTTCAATAATGTCAGTTATATCTCTATCCATTGGTACTGGTGCAGCTTTACCTAGTAAATTACTTAGTTGACTTGATGGGCATGGGGTCGCCATACTAAAAAAAGAAAATTGTACATTTTGACACAATTTAGATACAAAATATCCGATTCCTTGTACGCTAAGGAATCGGATATTTGTTTTACTGTTTTATATAGTGGACAATTTCTCGCTTACGAGGCCTATGTAGCAACCGAACCAAATCTTACTTTAAGTATTAATGGACATCAAAAATAGTAATGATTAATCCAGATTAACATCCATCCGATTCACAATTACATATACCAATATGTTAAATGGCCAAATAATACAAACGGTATGAAGTGAATTTCTACTCTTTTCATACCGTTTTAAATTTGTTTATAAGTTTCATACGAAATTCGTGGAAAGATGGCAGCATCTCTTTATAAACAAGGATCAAAAGTTACCATACCTGACAATGGAAATATTAATGTAACTCTAGTTCCTTTATTCACTTCAGATTCAATGCCAATTTTCATTCCTAATTTTGAGCACAGTTTTTCGCATAGATACAAACCCATTCCTGTACTTTTGCTAAATCTCCTTCCATTCTCTCCAGTAAATCCTTTTTCAAAAACTCTATTTATATCTTTAGTTATTATCCCTACTCCATTATCTTCTATAGTTAGTATTACTGCGTTAGTTTTCTTAATTGTGTATATACGTATCATTTGTTCTTTGTTATTTGAGTACTTTATAGAATTTCCTATTATTTGATTAATAATAAATTCAACCCATTTTCCATCACTATATACAATCTCATCAATATCCTGTATATCTAATTTTATTCTCTTATGAATAAAATCTCTATAATTTCTTTTAATTACAGTTCTTACTACATCATCAAGGTTGATTGGTTTTATAATATAGTCCTTATCGACATTATTGCTTCGAGAATAATACAGCACCTGTTCTACAAACCCTTCGATTCGATCCAATTGTGAGTCTATTTTATTAGTTACTTCATTTTGATTATTTTCAATTATTAGCTTTGTGGAAGCTATCGGCGTCTTAATTTCATGCACCCATGTTTCTATATATTCCCTATAATCTAATTGCATGTCTCTATAATATTTTACATTTTCATGCATATCTCTACTTACTTCTTTCAGTATATCGTTAAGCTTTTCCCCATGTATAAAGTTTGCTTCCTTTACTATCTCTGGTAGTAGGTATTTTCTCTCCAAGTTTTCTAATATGCCATTAATCTCATTATAATAATTCTTACATTTTATAAATTCTATAACCATATATGAAATCAATGGAAAAAACCAAATACAAAAGACAAAGAATATTATAATGAACTGAACATTCGCAGTCAGCAATATACCTGATAGTATAATAAATACCAGTACATTAGATAGTATTACTACCATTTTATCTTTAAAAAATTCACCTATATTCATGGCATTATATACCCTAAGCTTCTTCTTGTTGCAATTGGATTTTCTATACCTATCTCTTCAAGCTTTTTTCTTAATCTATTTATATTAACAGTTAAGGTGCTATCATCCACAAAATAATCAGATTTCCATAAAGTTTCTATGAGCGAATCTCTTTTTACAATATTTCCGCGATTATTTATTAGGCATGATAGTATTTTAACTTCATTTTTAGTTAACTCTACAGACTTGTCTTGATAAGTAACTGTTGCATTTGAAAGATTCAAATTAAAATCTCTATAAATTAAGATATGATTCGTCTTGAAATCTCCAGATGTTCTTCTTAAAATGTTTGTTACTCTTGCTAATAGTATTTCTGTATTATAAGGCTTTGTTATAAAATCGTCTGCTCCTAAATTCATACTTATTAGTTCATCTACATCACTATCTCTGCTTGTAACCATGAAGATTGGAACATCTGAAGTTTTACGTATTTCTCTGCATATATAATAGCCATCGAACACAGGAAGATTTATGTCTAGTAATATAAGGTCTGCATTCTCACTTTCTATATATTTGATAATATGATTAAAATCTGTGGGAGCCTTTACTTCATATCCATACTTTATAAAAAAATGTTGTAATTCTTCTCTGATGATTTCATCATCTTCAATCAGAATAATTTTTTTCATGACTTTTCCCTCCCTATACAGAATATAAGGCTATTACATCTTGAGAAACAAGGTGTAATAGCCCTAATGAGCATTATAAAATCAAGTATTACTTTTTACAATATTTTTATACCCGACATATGTCGTGTAGAAATATACTACATACACTACAAGAAATACTAAACCCGTCATCAATGCTGGTAAAATAATGTCTGTTTGTTGAAATGTGTTAATATAATAATTGACTACATAAATTCCAACTATAGAATGAATTATGGAAAGAAAAACTGGAAGACTAAAGTATACGAAAGTTTGAATGAAAATCGTTTTGTCGATCATTGTCCCGTTTGAACCAATTCTCTTCAGAGATTTATATCGTTCTATGCTATCACTGGCTTCTGATAATTGTTGAAGAGCTAATACAGCCATACTCGTTATTAAAAATACAATACCTATATATATCCCAATAAACAGTACGATAGTTTTCAATCCCTTACTTCCTGCACAAACTTCATCCTTTGATTTGCCTGCTATACGATTAATATTTAATTTCGGGCCATTTTCGTCATAAAAGCCCCGTGCAACGTTATCATATTTTTTATTATATTCTTCTCTATTTCCATCTAAATAATTTACATTAAGTACGGATTCAGTAATTTTGTAGCCTGATAAAAACTCATCATTTATAACGATTGTGAAGTAATTATTTCGCACATCATAAGTGAAAAGATTCTCTTGTATAACTTTAGCGTTTTTTACCAAATATTCTTTTTCTTTAATATTCACCTTATTGCTATTTTTTAATCTTTCATTTGTCGAATTAGCCAACCGGCTTTCATTTGATAAAAGTAAAATTTCATTGTTATTTAAAGTGATTTCCTTTTCACCTTTAAGATTTAAAATTTTATTATAATCAGATACTTTAATGAAATCTATATCGTTATTATAATCTTTACCTTCTGGTACAAAGTCCACCACTTCCATCCCTGTTCGATATACATTATAAGATACATATTTTTCGTTATTACTTATTTTAAAATTAGCTTTATTTAATACTTCTTCTATAGTGTAACTTTCATCCTTATTCTCCAACGTAATACTGGCATCAAATGGTGTTATTTCTTTCGTTGTGGCGTCCATCATTCTATTAAAGCTGATTCCTGTAGATAAAGCCACCATTGTAAGGAATAACATTAAACAGATTACAGACATGGATATAAAATTTGTATTAACCTTACTATTTATTTGTTTGATGATAAATATATTTAAACCTTTAAAATAGACTTTTTTATTCTTCTTTACAACATATAATATAAATCCAGATAAACTAAAGAAAAACAGCAATGTACCTAATATGCCAAGAATGATTGATACCACGAGCATAGGATTAGTAAAATTCAATCCGATTTTTAGTACAGTCACATATGCATATCCAAGTGATGCTACACACATAATAAATGTGATTACATAGATAAGAGGATTTCTAAATTTTACATCTTCGTTTTTTCTACCTGCTGTTAACAAATCAATTATTTTGTATTTAGAAACAACGTATACATTAAATAACATAACAAGTAAAAACATGATTCCAAAGTATAATACGCTTTTACCTATAGCACCTGTTGAAATTGCAAATTTATATTTATTGACAGGCAAGTCAAATAGCTTTAATGCAAATGTAGATAACCCCTGCGATACTCCAATACCTATTATAAGTCCACTCATTAAAGATATAACGCCAACTAGAAATGTCTCTGTTACTAATATTCTGGATATGTTTCTTCTTCCCATACCTAAAGTCATGTATATTCCTAATTCTTTTTTACGTTTTTTAATTAAGAAATTATTTGCATACAATATTAAACCACCTAATATTACGGATACAAATACTGACACATTTGAGATAGCGTTCATTACTGTAGGCACATACTTTCTATCTGAAGCGTTAATTTCCATAAGTGCCTTTTGTGATTCTATTGAGTTAAAGCTATAAAATATACAAACAGCCAGTGTTAGTGTTAAGAAATATATTGCATAATCTTTAAAACTTTTCTTTACATTCCCAATAGCAATCTTAGAGTACATTATTATCGTCACCTCCAAGAAGGGTTATAACTTCGATAATTTTAGTAAAGAATTCTTTTCTAGAATCATTCCCTCTTACCAACTCAATAAATATTTTTCCATCTTTAATAAAAAGAATTCTACGAGCATAGCTTGCTGTAAATGCATCATGAGTAACCATAAGTATTGTAGCTTTTAAATCCCTATTAAGACTTTCAAATCTTTCGAGTAATAATCTAGCTGATTTAGAATCTAGCGATCCTGTTGGTTCATCTGCAAGTACTAAAGATGGATCTGTTACGATAGCTCTTGCCGAAGCAACCCTTTGTTTTTGTCCGCCTGATATTTGATAAGGGTATTTGCTTAATACTTGTTCAATGTCTAAATATTTTGCAACAGCTTGTATTTTGCCATCAATTTTTGAACTTTCCTCACCTTTTATAGTTAACGCTAGGGCAATATTTTCATAAGCAGTAAGGGTATCTAATAAATTAAAGTCCTGAAATACAAACCCTAATTCATTTTGTCTAAACTTATCTAGTGACTTTGATTTTAACCGAGTAATGTCACTATTATTTATCATTATTTTTCCCGTAGTAACATTATCAATAGTTGATATACAGTTAAGTAATGTAGTTTTGCCACTTCCTGAAGGCCCCATTATCCCAACAAATTCTCCCTCATCTACCTTAAAACTAATATTATCTATAGCCTTTGTTACATTATCTTTATTACCATAATATTTTTCAATTTTTTCTACACTTAATATATTTCGCATTAATACTTCTCCTTTTTCATTATAAAAATTCTTTAACTCTCATTCATTTATGTAACTAATTTTATATAATTTCATTTATAGTATCGATGGAATTACATTTCATTAACATTACATTTTTGTTATATTGAGTGATACCTCTACATATAAGTTATCAGAAATCGCGATGGTATAAGTAAGGATTATTCGCTTCCTTACCAAAGAGGCAGATAAATGTAGGGCTATTGGTTCTGGTGCAAAAACGATAAAACTTATGTAATTAGTGGAAATAAACAAACTGGTTGGGAGGGCACCACATCACTATCCAGCTAACAAAACAAAATACACGTTAAAATGAAAAAATACGCTATGCTTTCTGTAGAATCATAGGAAAGGATGACGTTTTCGTATGTCTATTTCTGTATCTGATGAATTACAACTATTTACTTAAGAAATTCAAAGCTTCTTATCCCCAAATATCTTACGAAATTTTGCTAGAGATGTTGGTTTTGTTCAACGGACCAGTAAGTACCAAGCAAAAGATTTAGTCGCTTTATGTGTATGGATGAATCAAAATGTCGCTACGGCGTCTTTAACTCAGTTATCTAGCTGTTTAGAAGCATCGACAGAAGTGCTCATCAGTCCCGAGGGACTGAATCAACGATTTAATAAAGCAGCCGTCCAATTTTTACAACACACACTATCCGAACTACTAAACAAAAAATTGACCTCATCTATACCGATTTCTTCTCAATATACTTCTGTTTCCAAGCGTATTCGTATTTTAGATTCAACTGCATTTCAACTTCCAGATCTTTTTTCGTTTGTTTATCCAGGTGCAGGAGGATGCAGCCATACAGCTGGAGTAAAGATCCAGCTTGAGTATGATTTATTAAGTGGACAGTTCCTTCATATTCATACAGGTCCAGGTAAACAACATGATCGAACCTACGGTTCCCTGTGTGCCCCAACTGTAACAGCAAATGATTTATGTATCCGAGATTTAGGTTATTTTCATTTGAAAGATCTTCAACATATACAAAATAAAAAGGCTTATTATATCTCACGTATTAAATCGAATACACGTATTTATCAAAAAAATCCTAATCCTGATTATTTTCAAGATGGCAGAATCAAGAAAGGTACAGAGTATATCCAGATAGATATAGAGGTTTAATGAACTCTCTTCAACCAGGACAAACATATGAAATATCCAACGCTTATGTAGGAATGACGGATAAAGTCCCAACTCGTGTGATTATTCATCGACTAACAAAAGAACAACAACAACAAAAACGATTACAAGATCAAACTGTAAGAGAATAAAAGAAAGGAATGAAGTATTCTGCTCGTAGTAAACGACTTAGCGGGATCAATGTATATATGACAAATACCTCTACAGATATTGTCCCGATGGGGCAGGTACATGATTGGTATTCTTTACGTTGGCAAATCGAGAGTTTATTTAAAACATGGAAAACTGATTGCCATTCTACTTTGTTCTTCCACCATGTTTCAAATGCGGCAATTACTTCTTATGAAACAGAAACGAGAACTGAGTGAATATAAGGCCATATATATGATTAAAGATTACTTTCTTCTTCTCTTCCGAGCTATACAGAAAAACACCCAAGAGCTATCAAAGATTCTAATTCGCCTGTTCAACCTCCTACAGCAAAACGGGAGAAAATCTCATCGATATGAGAAGAAAACAGTCTTTGATATATTAGGTGTCGTTTACAATTGTACCATGTCTGATAATCAAGCAGCTTAATTCAAAAAAATGAAACCCGTTAGGGTTTATTTCGTATGCAAATCTTTAAATTCCTTACACATAACCTTTAGAAAAAAGAAACACTCTCTACTATAATTGACGTTGTATGAGCTAAGGTTGTGCATGTATAATGCCCCCTCCTAGTGAAGATCCATGCATAAACCTACTTACACATGTCTTTACGAACGCAAAAGAACAGACTATTTAAATAGTCTGTTCTTAAGGTAAATGACATAATTTTAGAATTTTTACACTAGAACCAATTGTTTATGGATCATAGTGCTAGTCCATTTATTATTTCCAAACCCATTTAGAATGTTCAATAAATGGGGGCAGATTATGTTGATATTCCGTATAAATAATATCATTACATTAATTTTCTTTCGGAAGTACAATCCCTTTATACAATTGAACTGTAATCAAGTAGTAAATCGAGTAAATCACTACGAAAATAATAATTGGTAGCCAAATACGAAAGTACGGATCAGCCAAAAGAACGCTGAACATGTTCATACCAACTAATACGTGAACAATACCCACAATTGCTGGGACTAAAAATACGAAGAGTAACTCTTTATAAATCGATTGTATTAATAACTCCCTGCGAACACCGATTTTACGAAGCATTTGATAACGTGTACTATCTTTGGATGCACCGGATAGAATTTTAAACATTAAGCAGCTTGCCATCATTGCTAAAAATGCAACTCCAACGAAAAAACCCATAAACATTAGTCCGCTGGCAAAATTATGACTCACAATATACGCTTGATACTTACTATCCAATTCTTCCGCTTTCACATTTTTATATTTTGCTATCTGTAATTCATCAAGTTTTTTCCATTCTTTTATGTATGATCCAAAATCATCTGTTTTCCCCATAAACACAGTACTTTCTTTACCCTTCATACCATCATATATGTTTTGATCTACAATTTTCATTTCATAATCAGGATACATATAATCTGGCTGGATCGTTCTGAAAGCCTGGATCCATTGTTTTGTGTTCGTCTCTCTTTGAACCCGTTTTATTGAAAATGCACCAATGGGTATTTCCTCTGAAACTTTCTCTATTTTCATACCTTGCAAGAAAGGA
>Ga0209130_1001152_pt1 | contig 19177 bp, 19 predicted proteins | sample AraplaMF_Cvi_mLB_FD_184264 | JGI IMG/M metagenome (GOLD analysis project Ga0209130, IMG submission 184264) | Arabidopsis root microbial communities from the University of North Carolina, USA - plate scrape MF_Cvi_mLB (SPAdes) (version 2) | ecosystem: Host-associated > Plants > Roots > Endosphere...
CGACGTCGCCCTGCCGGCCGTGCGCGAATTCATCGCCAAGGTCAAGGAAAAAGCCCTCGGCGAAGAAGTGATTTCCTCGCTGACCCCGGGCCAGGCCCTGGTCGGCGTGGTGCAGCGCGAACTGGGTGCCCTGATGGGCGCGGACCTGGGCGCGGAAGCCTCGCAGCTGTCCTTCGCCCAGCAGCCGCCGGCCATCATCCTGATGGCGGGCTTGCAGGGTGTGGGTAAGACCACCACCGTCGGCAAGCTGGCCAAGTACCTGAAAGAGCAGAAGAAAAAGAAAGTGCTGACCGTCTCGGCCGACGTCTATCGTCCTGCCGCTATCGCCCAGCTGCAATCGGTGACCGGCCAGGTCGGCGCCGACTTCTTCCCGTCCACCGCGCAGGACAAGCCGGTCGACATCGCACTGGCTGCACTGGACTGGGCCAGGAAGCACCACCACGACGTGCTGATCATCGACACCGCCGGCCGCCTCGGTATCGACGAAGAGATGATGAAAGAGATCGCCGCCGTGCATGGCGCGGTCAAGCCGATCGAAACCCTGTTCGTGGTCGACGCCATGCTGGGCCAGGACGCGATCAACACCGCCAAGGCCTTTAACGACGCCCTGCCGCTGACCGGCGTGGTGCTGACCAAGCTCGATGGCGATTCGCGCGGCGGTGCGGCGCTGTCCGTGCGCCACATTACCGGCAAGCCGATCAAGTTTGCCGGCGTCTCGGAAAAACTGGACGGCCTGGAAGCGTTCGACCCGCAGCGCATGGCCAACCGCATCCTGGGCATGGGCGACATCCTGGCCCTGGTCGAGGAAGCGCAGAAGAACGTCGACGCCAAGGCGGCAGCCGACCTGGCCGCCAAGGTCAAATCGGGCGGCAAGTTCGACATGAACGACTTCAAGGCGCAACTGGCGCAGATGAAGAAAATGGGCGGCATGTCCGGCCTGCTCGACAAGCTGCCGGCCCAGTTCCAGCAGGCGGCTGCCGGCGCCAACATGGACCAGGCGGAAAAGCAGGTGCGCCGCATGGTCGGCATCATCGACTCGATGACGCCGCAGGAACGCGCCAAGCCGGAACTGATCAAGGCCGCCCGCAAGCGCCGCATCGCGGCCGGCGCCGGCGTCCAGGTGCAGGAAGTGAACCGCATGCTGACCCAGTTCGAACAGATGCAGACCATGATGAAAAAACTGTCGGGCGGCGGCATGATGAAGATGATGCGCTCGATGAAAGGCATGATGCCGGGCCTGCGCTAAGCCCCGGCAAGCCGCAAAAAGCCGCCTTCGGGCGGCTTTTTTTGTGTTTAAGTCTTGTTTCCCCTAAAAAACCCACAAAAACACTTGCACAAGCTGCAAACCCCCGCCAATATTAGCCGTGCGATAGTATTGCGCAATTTTCCATTTGTTTGTTAAGGAGGCTCGAATATGGCAACAGCCAAGAAAGCAGCACCAGCAGCAAAGAAAGCCGCCGCCAAGCCAGCAGCAAAAAAAGCTGCACCGGCCAAGGCAGCCGCCAAGCCAGCAGCAAAGAAAGCCGCAGCACCAGCAGCACGTAAGCCTAACGCAGCCTTCATGAAGGCGATGACACCATCGAGCGCACTGTCCGCCGTAGTCGGTTCCGCACCGCTGCCGCGCACTGAAGTGACCAAGAAAGTCTGGGACTACATCAAGAAACTGAACCTGCAGGACGCCGCCAACCGCCGCATGATCAATGCAGACGACAAGCTGAAAGCTGTCTTCGGCGGCAAAGCCCAGGTTTCCATGTTTGAAATGACCAAGCTGATTTCCGACCACCTGAAATAAGCTGCTTCCGGCTGTTGCAGCCATTCGAGGAGCCCCGACGCCACGCGCTCGGGGCTTTTATTTTTCATGCATCCACGCCACCACACCGTCCTGACGATCGCCAGCCTGGCCGCCCTTGGCCCGCTGGCCTTTGATGCCCTCCTGCCTGCCATGCCGGCGCTCGGCAAGGAATTCGGCCTGTCGCTTCCCGCCACCCAGTCCCTGTTTGCCGTGTACATGGCGGCCCTGGCCTCGTCCCACCTGCTGTCGGCCTGGGCTGCCAACGCCTTGGGCAAGCGTGCGGTCCTGCTTGGCGGCGCCCTGCTGTTCGCCGCCGGCAGCGCCACGTGCGCGCTGGCCGGCGCAATGTGGCAGCTGCAGGCCGGGCGCATCCTGCAGGGATTGGGCGCCGGCACCGCGGCCGCCTTGCTGCCGCTGTTGATGCGGGCCCACTCGAGCGGCAAGCTGCGCCTGCTGGCCGAGGGCGCGGTCCCGATCCTGGCGCCATTTGTCGGGGCGCTATTCGTGCTGTGTGCAAACTGGCGTTTTATCTCCTGGCTGGCCGTGGCGACGGGCCTGGCGGTGTTCATCCTGCTGGCCGCCGCACCGGCGGCGCCCGGCAAAGCAGGCGACAAATTCCAGTTCGGGGAGTTGATCGGCAACCTCACATACTTGCGCTATACCGCCTGTCATGCCCTGTGCTTCGGCGCCATCATGGCTGGCGTCACCAGCCTGCCGGTCATGATTTCGCTCGACCTGGGCCTGGGCGCGGGCCACATCGCCTTGCTGCAGGCCATCGGCGCGTCGCTCATGCTGATGCAGTCATTCAGCAATCTGGACACGCCAGCGCGCCAGCGAGTCACATTTGGCATCGCCTTGATGATCTTTTCCGCCGGCCTGGTCATCGTGTGGCGCGCGCCCGAGAGCGAGGTCGACCCGTATTACTACCTGATCGGCTGCTGGGTGTTCCTGTACGCCGGGTTCTCTTCCGTCATGATGCCGCTGGCTGCAGGCGCGCTGAAAGCTGCCGGCCAGCATGCGCGGGCCGGGTTGTCGCTGCTGCAGTTTGCCAGCCATGCCGTTGCCGCTGCGGCCATCCTGTCGACGGCCAAAGGCAATGTAGAGGACGCTGCGCTCATCACTTTCGGCAGCGCCGCCCTGATGGTGATTGCCGGCGCTGCGTTGCTGCCGCTCTTTATCTGGCGCTCGAGCTACATCGAGCACTAGCGCGCCGCCATGCAAGCACTGCACCGCCTTGCCATTCCGCTCGCCAGCCTGACAGCCCTGGGCCTGCTGGCCTCGGACCTGTATCTGCCGGCGATTCCGGTGATGGCGGCGGAACTGGGCGCATCCATCCCCTCCGCGCAAGCGACCATGGCACTGTTCATGGCGGCACTCGCGCTGTCGCAACTGGCCTGGGGCTGGGCGGCCGACCATTTTGGCGACCGCCGCACCATCATGGCAGGCACCGCCCTGCTTGGCGGCGGCAGCCTGGTTTGCGCCATGGCGCCGGCAATCGACTGGATGCTGGCGGGGCGGCTGCTGCAAGGATTGGGCGCCGGTGCGGCCACCGTGGCCGTGCCGGCGCTGATACGGCGGCGTTTCAACGAGGCCGATGCGGTCAAGGCGCTGGCCCTGGTGGCCATGGCCGAATCCACCATTCCGGCGCTGGGCCCGGTCGCCGGCGCCGCGATCGTGCTGTATGCCGACTGGCGCACCACCTTCTGGTTGATTGCCGGCTTGTCGCTGCTGCTCCTGCCCTTGGTCGCGCGCATCGTCGGCCGCGCACCTGCGCCGGGCGCGCCTGCCTTCACGGCGACTGGCCAGCGCGGCTATGGCCCGCTGCTGCGCAACCGGCTTTACCTGCGCTATGCCATGAGCTATGCCGTCATGTTCGGCGCCCTGCTGATGTATGTCGCCAGCGCACCGGTACTGGTCACGCATGCCCTCGGGCTAGGGATTGAAGCATTTGCCATCCTGCAGATTTGCGGCGTGCTGGCCTTCATGGCCGGCGCATCGGCCGCGGTGAGGATGGTGAAACAGCTTGGCCAGCCATGGCTGGTGCGCAGCGGGACACTGCTGCAATTCCTGGCGGGCGCCGGCTTGATGGGCATGGCCCTGGCGGGCCTGGCCGGCACGCGCGGCCTGGTGGTACTGGCCGTGCTGGCGGCGCTGTTCTGCGGCGGACTTGGCTTGCGCGGCCCCGCCACCATGGGCGGCGCGCTGCACGCGGCCGGGGAAGATGCCGGCAAAGGCGCAGGCCTGTTGATGTTCCTGGCCTTTGCCTGCGTCGCAGGGGCCACGCAACTGGTGGCGCCCTTCCTGCATTACGGCTTGCTGCCGCTGGGCGCCCTGCTGTTCGCGATGGTCAGCGCCAGCGCGCTGCTGCTGCCCCGCTCTACTTGGTGAAGCTGATGCTCTTGATGAACTTGAAGCGTTCATCATCGCCTGGTCCGGCGACGCGGCCGGCATTGCGCTCGGTGGCAATCGTGGCGGTGACCGCCTTGCCTTTCAGCTTCGGGTCCAGCGTCATGTACTCGCCGCCGCCGGCTTCGACGAACCATTCGCCGCACTTGCCACTGCAATAGGCCCTGATTTTCTTGCCCTGTTCGGACAGGATCGTCACCGACATATCGTCGCCGCCGCCGCCATCGACCAGCTTGCCCTTCACCAGCTCGCCGGGGGCAGCCAGTGCGCTGCCGGCAAAGGCCAGGCCGGCCAGGATGCATGCAAACTTGTTGGAGTAGATCGTCATAGCTTCCATTTATTCCACGCGGCGAGCACCGCGTTCGGGTATTCGGGGCGGCCACGGCTGCCGTTATAGCGGCCGAGGGCGAGATAGAGGTTGCCCTGCTCCATGTCGATATACATGCGCAGGATCGAGCAGCCGTAACGCAGGTTGGTCTGCATATTGAACAACTTGGAACGGTCGCGGTCGCCGATCACATTGGTCCAGAATGGCATCACCTGCATATAGCCGCGCGCGCCGACGATCGACACCGCGTATTTGCGATAGGCCGATTCCACCTGGATCAACCCCAGCACCAGGCCCGGGTCCAGGCCGGCACGGCGCGCCTCGTACCAGGCGGTCTCGAGGAACTCGCGGCGCGTGAATTCATCCGGCAGCTTGCGCTTCAGGCGGTCCGACATGGCGCCGTACCAGGCGTCGTACTGCGCGCGGTCGGCCGGATTGAGGAAGACCGGCTTGGGCGGCCGCGCATCCATGATGGCGTTGGACAGCGCCAGCCGCACACTGTCGGCCAGCGCCTCCTCTTTCTGGTTGCCGGCAAAGCCGAACGGCGCGCACAGCACGCCGGTGGCGAAGGCCAGCGTATGCCACCAGCGCAAGGGACGCGCCCACCAGCGGCGGCGTTCACGTCCCTGCTTTGGCAATTGCCTTGCCATGGCGATCACTTCTGGATTTTGCCCTTGATGAAGGCCAGTGCATCGGCCACCGGAACGGCAGTCGCTTCGGTATCGCGGCGGCCCTGGTATTCCAGGTTGCCTTCCTTCAGGCCACGCTCGCCGATCACCACGCGGTGCGGCACGCCGATCAGTTCCCAGTCGGCGAACATGGCGCCCGGACGCTGGCCGCGGTCATCCAGGATGACGTCGATGCCCGCTTCCACGGCCGCGTTGTAGAGCTTCTCGGTTTCAGCCTTGACCAGCTCGGAGCGGTCCATGCCCATCGGGCACAGCACCAGTTCGAACGGCGCCAGGGAAGTCGGCCAGATGATGCCCTTGTCGTCGAAGTTCTGTTCGATAGCGGCGCCCAGGATGCGGGTGATGCCGATGCCGTAGCAGCCCATCTGCAGCGGGGCCGGCTTCTGGTTCTCGTCCAGGAAGGTCGCCTGCATCGATTCGGAGTAAGCGGTACCGAGCTGGAACACGTGGCCCACTTCGATGCCGCGCTCGATCGCCAGCACGCCCTTGCCGTCCGGCGAAGCGTCGCCTTCCACCACGTTGCGCAGGTCGGCCACGATGGCAGGTTCGGCCACGTCGCGGCCCCAGTTGGCGCCGGTGAAGTGGTAATCCTCTTCATTGGCGCCGGTCACGAAGTCCGCCATCAGCGCCACGGTGCGGTCGGCCACCACGGTCACAGGACCCTTGGTGCCGATCGGGCCCAGGTAGCCCGGCTTGCAGCCGTAGACTTCCAGGATTTCGGCTTCGGTGGAGAAACGGTTCTGCGCCAGGCCCGGCACCTTGCTGGCCTTGATTTCGTTCAGCTCATGGTCGCCGCGCAGCAGCAGCATGAAGTGCTGCTTGGAGCCGTCTTCCTTGTCGGCGGTCAGCGCGATGGTCTTGACGGTCTGCTTCAGGTCGATGCCCAGCAGCTTGGCCACGTCTTCGCACTTGGCTGCCTTCGGGGTCGAGGTCTTGGCCAGGGTTGCGCCGGCAGCGGCGCGGGTGCCGCTGGCCACCGCTTCCGCCGCTTCCATATTGGCCGCGTAGTCCGAGGTCGGGCAGTACACCAGCGCGTCTTCGCCAGTGGAGGCGATCACGTGGAATTCATGCGAACCGGTGCCGCCAATGGCGCCGTTGTCGGCAGCCACGGCGCGGAACTTCAGGCCGAAGCGGGTGAAGATGCGGGTGTAGGCGTCGAACATGATCTTGTACGACTTCTGCATGCCTTCCAGGTCGCGGTCGAAGGAATACGCATCCTTCATGGTGAACTCGCGGCCGCGCATCAGGCCAAAGCGTGGGCGGCGTTCGTCGCGGAACTTGGTCTGGATGTGGTAAAAATTCAACGGAATCTGGCGGTAGGATTTGATCTCGCTGCGCACCACATCGGTAATCACTTCTTCGGAAGTCGGCTGGATCGCGAAGTCGCGGCCGTGGCGGTCTTTTACGCGCAGCAGTTCGGGACCCATCTTGTCCCAGCGGCCGGTTTCCTGCCACAGTTCGGCGGGCTGCACCAGAGGCATCAGCAGCTCAATAGCGCCGGCATTATTCATTTCTTCGCGAACGATTGCTTCGACTTTACGGATCACTTTCAGGCCCATCGGCATATAGGTATAAATGCCGGAACCGAGGCGTTTGATCATGCCCGCGCGCATCATCAACTGGTGGCTGACGATTTCCGCGTCAGATGGAGCTTCCTTGAGGGTTGAAATAAAAAAACGAGATGCACGCATATCGGTGAATTCTTTTTAAAAAGAGAGAGTTATAATCAACCTAATTTTAAAGGATTAGCTGGCCCGATGCGTCCAAACTTTATACAAAGAGCGCTATTGCAGTTGGATTTGTAGTCAAAAATATAAGAGGACGCCTCGGCCACAGAAAGTTTGAGGTGCAATATGCTCGATCGTGAAGGGTTTCGCCCCAACGTCGGCATCATCCTGCTCAACTCGCATAACGAGGTGTGGTGGGGCAAACGGGTGCGCGAGCACTCGTGGCAGTTCCCGCAGGGCGGGATCAAGTACGGTGAAACGCCGGAGCAAGCAATGTATCGCGAGCTCGAAGAGGAAATCGGACTGCGTCCGGAGCACGTCAAGATTATTGGCCGCACGCGCGACTGGTTGCGCTATGAGGTGCCCGATCACTTCATCAAGCGGGAAATCCGCGGCCATTATCGCGGCCAGAAGCAGATCTGGTTCCTGTTGCGCATGTGCGCGCGCGACAACGACGTGAACCTGCGCTTGACCGACCATCCCGAGTTCGACGCCTGGCGTTGGCACGATTACTGGGTTCCGCTGGACGTGGTGATCGAATTCAAGCGCGAAGTCTACCAGCGCGCCTTGCAGGAGCTTTCGCGCTTCCTGACCTGGCCAGCGCATGGCGACCGCCGCCACTCGTCGCGCTACCTGCGCCAGCCGCATGGCCAGCGTGGACAGCGCAGCAGCGACAAGCCGCAGCAGCCAGCGGTGACGCCGCCGCCAACGGAACTGGTAACGAAGGAATAAGAAAGCTGCCCGCAAGGGCGGCTTTTTTTACGGCTGCCGCAAGGCCCAGCGCTGCGACACGTAGTCGATGACCAGCAGCTTGCCCAGCATGTGGTGCAGGCCCACCACGCCGGCCAAAGGCTCGCCGGGCTGGAAGGCCAGGCCGTCGCACCAGGCGCCCAGGAAGGCCGGCAGCCTGATGCTGTCGCCGATTTCCAGGGGCCGCGGCACCGTCCCCATCACGCACTGCATGGGCTTTCCCCAGGAGTTGGCCTGGAAGCGTTGTGCGCGCTGCAGCGCCATGCCGCCAGTCAGCCCGGCCCAGGCCTGCGCCGAATGGGCGTTGATGCCGAACGCGGCGGAGCCTGTATCCAGCAGCGCAGCTTGCGGCGCCCCGCCGGCCACACGCACCGTCACCAGAGGGTGGCCGCCGGGCCCTCCCCAGCGCACGTAACGCATGGCCTGCGCATCCGGCGCGTCTTGCAGCACGGCTCCCTGCTGCCAGCGATAGCGGGCGCCCGCCAGGTCGAGTTCCAGCGTGCCCTGTTCAAAGAACTCATTGCCGATGGTGGCAATCAGGCCGCCGGTGCAGCGCCCCTGCTCCAGCAAGGCCAGGCTGGCGGCATCCGCGCTCGCAGTGCGGCGCAGCCCGGCCAGCGCGATTGTCACGTCCCTGCGTGGCGCGTCTTCATTGCCTTTGCTGTGCCAGACCACAGCGCCGGGGGCGCCGGTGTCGAGCTGGGCATAACAATCGATGCCGTCGACCTTCACTGGCAGCACAATGGCTGCCGGCACCTTGGGCGCCCCTTCATGAAGCGCGTGGTCGACGAAAAAAAACGGCAGGAAAACCGGCATTATCAAAAGAGCAGGAAAAAGGAGCCGCAGGGTACCCGATCGCGCCGCGAGGTACAATGGCGGCATGTTTACCCCGTCTTCCCACGACGTCCGCCGCTTCTTCTGCGACGTCTACCGCAAAGCCAACGCCAACGAAATCATGGATCCGATCGAGCTGATCGCCCGCGACTGGATCATGGCGCACCCCGAATACCACGATCAGTTGAAAGATGTGGAGGCTGCCATTGCGCGCGATTATTCGGTGGAAGGCAGCGAAGCCAATCCCTTCCTGCACCTGTCGATGCACCTGTCGATCACCGAGCAGTTGTCGATCGACCAGCCGCGCGGCATCCGGGAAGCCTTCATCGGCCTGGCGCGCAAGCTTGGCACCGAACATGCGGCACACCATGAAATCATGGAGTGCCTGGGCGAGATGATCTGGAATTCCCAGCGCCGCGGCGTGCCCCCGGACGGCGCCGCCTACGTGGAAGCGGTCAAGCGCCGGATCTGAAAATCAGGCGCGCTGCGCCAGCCAGGCCGAAACCTGCAGCCAGCACCAGCGCATAACGAACGTCGGACATCGTTTGGGAAAGCTGCCAAACGATCCCTGCCAGCAGAAGCATGATCCCCGCCGTGGCGAACAGTCCCAGGACCGCGCGGTTCCGGCTTACCGTTCGCGTTTGCCAGACGGCCAGGGCAGCCATGCAGAACGCGGTAAAGTAGGCCATCACACCTCGTCCACGCGGACGATGGGCATGTGCCAGATCAGGGCAAACACCAGCGGGCTGGCGACGGCCGCGAAAATCACCGAGCGCAGCAGGTGGTTCGAATCCGCTGCCAGCGCCGGGCCCACATTGATCAGCCAAGGCAAAGTCGACGCCAGCAGCGCTTGCGACCTGCGCCCCAGCCGCGCGATCAGGCAAAGCAGCAGCACTGCTACGCCAGCCAGCAACGCCGTGAGCAAGACCATCATTTCCCGTACCTCCGCGATTGTCGATACGGGCATCATAGACCAGCAGTTCCTCGCGGAAACTATCCAAAAATCGCGAAGCGCAAAAATATTTAGCCCGGTTTCCTGAAGACGCAATAGCCGCCCGCCAGGCGCGCGTCCGGCGATGCCGCCAGATGGCCATCGGACAGCAGGTGGATGCAGGAACCGGCGCAGGCTTCCAGGTGCGCCAGCATTTCCGCCAGGGTCGCGTCGGCTGCAAAGTCTTCCCATGCGGCGCCGGCGCCCGGACCGCCGCGCGGCGCAACGATTGCATGGCTGGAGCCAAATGCCGACGCCAGCCGCAGCGCAAGTCCCGCCAGGGCGGCGCGGCTGCCCGTGCGCTGCAATACGCAAGGCCAGCAGAAGGCATCATCGCGCAATTCGATCGCCACCATGTGCTGGCTCGCCTGGCGCACACTGGCCGGCAGCCCGCCCACCCGGCCCAGCGCTTTGTCCACGCGCCGCTGCAAGCCGCGCGGCGGCAGGGAGTGGCTGACGTAGATTGTCGAAGTTTCCATGACTATTTCCTCCATGCATCTAACCTGACTTCAGCATAGACCATAGATGCCATGTGGAAACTATCAAATAATTGCGTCTGCGCTACTTCCGCCACACTTTCGGCGCCAGCCTCACGCGAGCGTCAGCCCGGCTTTCGCAAGCGGCAGTTCGGTAAAGCGTTTGCCTGTTGCGGCAAACAGGGCATTGGCCAGGGCCGGCGCCAACGGGCCGACCGCTTCCTCCCCGACGCCGCCGGGTGCCTCGTTGCTGTCGACGATGACGACCTTGAACTCCGGCGTTTCGGCCAGCGACAGCAGCTTGTAATCGGTGAAATTCGACTGCTCCACCGCGCCATCCTTGACCGTGATTTCACCGTGGAAGGCCGCGCTCAAAGCGAAGATGATGCCACCTTCCATCTGGCCGCAGACATTGCGCGGATTGACGGCAATGCCGCAATCGAGCACGGTGGTGACCCGGTGCAGCTTGACGCGCGAGCCGGCATCGACCGACAGCTCGACCACCTGTCCGATATAAGTGCCATTGGCCCAGGTGAAGGCCATGCCGCGATGACGTCCCGGCGGCGCCGCGTCGCGCCAACCGGAGCTTGCCTCCAGCCGATCGAGCACGGCGCGTTCACGGCTGCCGGGCTTCATCAGGCTGCGACGGTAACTGAGCGGGTCTGCGTTGGCGCGCAGTGCCAGTTCGTCCATGAAAGATTCGGTGGCAAACAGGTTTTGCGACGCTGCCACCGAACGCCAGTAGCCAAGCGGCACACCGGCATCGATGGTGTGGGTGCGGTGCACGAAGCCGGGCAAGCCATAGTAGCGGGTGAGCAGCACGCCAACTGCGCTGCGGTCGAAGGGCTTGCTGTATTCCTTGTCCGCGCCGAAACGGGAGTAGCTGAACAAGGTATCGCTTGCGCTGTCCATGCGCATGGCTGTCACGGCGCCGGCTGCGTCAAGGCCGGCGCGCAGGCGCAGCACGGCCGCGGGCCGGTGGTAGCCGTGGCGCATATCCTCTTCGCGGCTCCACAGCAGCTTGACGGGCACGCCGGCGTCCTTTGCAATCAGGGCTGCCTGCACGGCAAAGTCGGCCTCGATGCGGCGGCCGAATCCGCCGCCGCTCAGCGTGGTGTGGATGGTGACGGCTTCGGGCGCGACGCCGAGTGCCTGGGCGACGTAGGTGCGGGCCGTGTCCTGTGCCTGCGTTGGCAGCCACAGTTCCGCCTTGCCGTCCTTGACGCTGGCGGTGCCGTTCATCGGTTCCATCGTGGCGTGCGCCAGCAGCGGCACGGTGTAAGTGCGCTCCAGCCAGGACGCAGCTTGGGCGAGGCCCGCTTCGTGTGCAGCGCTGATCTCTTCGGCCTTGCCGTTGCGCGGCACCACCAGGTCGCCGTCCTTCAGCACTGCTTCGCGCAGCATGTCGCGGTATGGCGCGCTCGAATGCTTGCTGGCAGACGCGAGGTCCCATTGCGGTTTGAGCGCATTGAGCGCTTGCTGCGCGCGCCAGTAGCTGTCAGCCACCACCGCCACCGCTTCCGGCAGGCGCACCACCTTCTTCACGCCGCGCTTTGCCAGCGCCGGCTGCGGATCGACCGCCGCCAGCTTGCCGCCGAAGTGCGGGCATTGCACGATCGCCGCATACAGCATGCCGGGGAGTTTGACGTCGATGCCGTATTGCGCGCTGCCGTCGGTCTTGGCCGGCAAGTCGAGGCGGGGCACGTCCTTGCCCGAATGGCGCCAGCGCTCCTTCGGCATCAGCGGCGGATCGGCCGGCAGCGGCTGCAAGGCGGCCTGCTGCACCAGCTTCGCGTAGGGCAGCTTGCGGCCCGTGGGCTTGTGCAGCACGACGCCGAGTTCAGTGTCGCATTCCGTGGCATCCGCCTTCCATTCCGCAGCGGCGGCGCCCACCAGCATGGCGCGCGCCTGGGCGCCCGCCTTGCGCAGTTGCGCGAACTGGCGCGCCACGCCGCCGCTGCCGTACGTCGCGTATTCGCCCCAGCCGGCGTTGATGAACTGCTTCTCCACCGGCGCCATGTCGATGCGTACGGTTTTCCAGTCCAGGTCCATTTCATCGGCCAGCAACTGGGCGATGGCGGTGCCGGTACCCTGTCCGATCTCGCTGGTGTTGGAAAGGATGGTGACGCTGCCATCGGGCGCGATGCGCACCCAGGCCGGTGGCGGCGGCACCGGCGCTGGTGCCTCGGCCGCGGCCATCGCGATCGCCGGGCCGACGGCGAGCAGCAGGCCGCCAGCTGACAGGGTCTTCAGGAAATCGCGACGATTGCTCATGCCACCTCCTCCACGCTCAAGCCGGCCGCGCGCCTGATGGCGCGCCGCACGCGCGGGTAGGTGCCGCAGCGGCACAAGTTGGTCATGGCTTCCGCAATCTGGGCGTCGGTGGGCCTGGGGTGGGACTTGAGCAGTGCCGCTGCCGCCATCAGCATGCCCGACTGGCAGTAGCCGCACTGCGGCACCTGCTCCACAATCCAGGCCTTCTGCAAGGCGTGCGAGCGGTCAGGCGACAGCGCTTCGATGGTTCGCACCTTGCCCTTGCCGACCGCGCTGACCGGCATCACGCAACTGCGCACCACCTGGCCGTCGATGTGCACCGTGCAGGCGCCGCAAACGCCGGCGCCGCAGCCGTACTTGGTGCCGGTCAGCCCCAGCGTATCGCGCAGCACCCACAGCAGCGGCGTGTCGCCCTCGACGTCCGCCGTGCGCGCAACGCCATTGATATTCAGTTTGTAAGCCATTGTCGCCCTCCTAACGTTGGGAAAGCTTAACAGCGGCCTGGCCGGCTGGATCGCCGCTGTGACGAAAGCCGGCAAGCGCGGTTTGAGTGCTGCCGCCGTTACTTTTAAGCAACTAATTCACGTGAATTGCCTTGGCCACAGTGACTAGCAGTAAGAAATCATCAAGTTTTATGTTACCGTTATGTTTCTTTGCGTCAACAATTTCCTAACTAGATGAATATCGCACGATTCTTTACGGCCCATCGCGGCCTGCGCGCCACACTTCCACTGCTATTGGTGGCAGCTGGCTTATACGGTTGCGGCGGCGGTGGCAGCAGCGGTCCCGGTAGCACCGGCAGTACGCCCGGAAGCTCTTCCGGCACAACGCCCGCGCCCGGCACGTCCACCCCGGGCACGCCGACCGGCCCCACCACCTTGGCAATCGAAGTGGCCCTGAACTCGGGAAATTCGAGCAATGTCCCCCTGCCCACAGTCCTGACGGCTGCCCAGTCTGTTCTGTCCACGCAAATCGCCGCCTATGCCGAAGTCCGGCAAGCGATTTCTCGCAACGTGGGCAATATTGACTGGGACCCGTCGCACGATTCCACCTACTTCACGCTGCAGGATTCGGCGCGCAACCATGTCATTTTGCCGAGCAACTGGAAGTACAACGGTGCCACGGCCGGCTCTGGCGTCGCGCTGGGCATTGCAGGCATCACGCCGGCCACCAATGCACGTTACGCGGCGTTCGGCGGCAATCCGCTTGGCGTGCCCGGCAATGCCGAGATGGACAAGTTCATGGCCAACACGGTCGGGTGGCTGTCCGCCGCCGCCGCCGCCCACGCCACATTTAAAGTGGTCGTGTCGCACATGCCGGGGACGGAAACCTACTGGTACCCGCACGAGAAGAAAGTACGCGACTGGTTCTACACCAGATACCAGGGCGTCACCATCAATGGCAAGCCGAGCACCGCCACCCAGGCCGACAACACATGCGATGGCGCCGCCCTGGCAGGCTGCCTGCAGGGCGCCAACCTGCTGGTGATCGGCAGCGACCAAGGAACGGCTTATGCCGGCGACACCGTGCTGCAAGCGGTCAGCAATGCGCAAGCGCAAGGCATTCCGGTGCTGTACCTGAGTCACAGCCGCGAAGCGAACGACCTGGCCAGCCGCCTGGCCGCCTATTTCGGGCTGGCACACAACAGCAATTACTGGAACGAGGAAGGCATGAAAGGGTTTGCGGCCTCGTCCCTGCCAGCCCAGCCGGCGAAACTGACAAGCCTGCAAAGCCTGCTGACGCGCCTGGAGCAAGGCACGTTCAGCACGACCTGGAGCGGTTGCAGCACCTCCAGCCCGGTCAATTGCGATAACGACGCGACCTTCCTGTCCGAATTCGGCACGCTGGCGGGACAAATCCGCAATACCCTGCGCCAGTTCGATGCCAACGGCACGCGCCTGTTTGACCTGCCCGGCTACCAATTGGAAAAACTGCTGGTACTCCTGGGCGACAAATACCGCCAGAACGTCAGCTACCCGATGGACAAGACGGTCAACAAGCAGGACTTCTTCCGCGCCTACTTCTCCGACGTGACCGCCTACATCAACCGCGACAGTTCGGCTGTAGCAACGAACCTGGGCAACTTTGCAACGATGATTCCGGCAACCACCCCGACCATCTCGCAAACGGTGACCGTCACCCTGCCAAGCAGCGGAACCAAGGAATACCTGACCGGCCTGTACGTCATTCCCGGCAAGAAGGTCACGCTGACCCGCACCGACAGTGGTACAGGCACGGTCAAATTCGGCCTGAACATGCTGCGCGATACCACTCGGGAGTTTGACCCGCCTACCAAAGAGCATCCAGCCTACTATGACCGTCCAACGCAGATTTCCTCGCCGCGTGCGGCCCTGCTGGCGAACAAGACGGTCACCATCGCCAGCCCATATGGCGGCCCGCTGATGCTGTTCATCGACGCTGCCGCTTCGGGCAGCCAGCAGGTAACGGTGCAAGTGGATGGCGTCATCACGCACCCCGTGCTGCGCAGCCCGAACGATCCAACCGCAGTTGCCGCCTTCGCAGCGGAAGTCAATTCGACGGTCACCAACTGGGTTGGCTTTGCCACCGACACCCTGACCTTGCATTCGACCCTGGACCACTTCAAACAGACCATGGCCAAGTACAACGGCGATATGGCTGCCCTGGCATCCGATACCTTCAAGTACACGGTCAAGGACACTTACGAGCTGGCTGGTTTCAATTCGTCCAGCGGCCAGTTGTCCTTGACCAGCGCCGTGACTTCCTTCTGCAACAGCAAAGGCTGGGATTGCACAGGCACGCAACACCGCCGCGACACCATGCAGCATGTCGTCAGCGATGTCTATGCCTTGTGCGGCGACGGCTGCTCCGGCAACCCTTATGACCAGGACTGGGCATTCACGCCGCTCGGCTGGGGCGAGTCGCACGAGATCGGCCATAACATCCAGACAGGCCGCCTGAAAATCTATGGGGACCAATCGATCGAAGTGTCGAATAACATCTTCCCGATGCACAAGCAGATCAAGTTCAACCTGACTGCGGCCGGCCTGGCATCGCCAATCATCTCGCGCGAGGACACCGGCGCAGCGGTATTCGAAGTTATGAAAAAGGCACTCGGTACGGCGGATCCCGTCACGACCATGCACGACTCCACATGGAGCGATATCAAGTATGCAGCCAATAACTCGTCCCGCGTCATGTTCTACCGCCAGCTGGTGGAATATGCGCGCTACTACAACAACCAGTTCCCGGACGGCTGGGACCTGATCACGCTGCTCTATCTGCTGGACCGCAACTTCGCACAGGCATCGTCGACCTGGTCCACCAAGGCCACAAGCTTCGGCTTCGGCACTTACACCGCCTATCCCGCTTCGATCAGCGGCAACGACTTCATGCTGATCGCCAGCTCCAACATCATTGGGCGCGATATGGGACCGATGTTCGCGCTGTGGGGCATCACCACCTCGCCGGAAGCCAAGGCACAGGTGGCGGCATATGGCTATGCGGCGGTACAGCAGCTGTACTTCCCGATGAATTACCTGACCGCCACGCCTGCGAAAGTAGGAGCGCCAATCGTCATGAACGCCAGCGCCACCTATCCGGCAGGCTATTAATCGTCGACACGACGCAAAAACGCCACCTGCGGGTGGCGTTTTTTTTATCCCGAATCGGCAAATAAAAAAGCCCGCACATGGCGGGCTCTCTTGCGGAACAGCGCTGGATCAGCGCTTCAATACCAGCGAACCTGGCAGCGAGTGCAGGTAGGCGGCGATGTCCTGGATGTCCTTGTTGGTCAACGGCTTGACCTGGCCGGTCATGATGGCGTTGGAACGGCCGTTCGGCGCGTCGCCACGCTTGTAGGCGGTCAGCGCGTGCTGCAGGTAGTCCTTGTGCTGGCCAGCCAGCTTAGGGTAGCTCGGATCGATCGGGGAATTGAAATCCTTGCCGTGGCAGGCCGCGCAGCTGTATTTCTCAGTCAGGGCCTTGCCGTTTTCGATGTTGCCGCCAGCCAGGGCACTGAACGACACTGCGGAGCAGAACAGAGCAATAATCAGTTTTTTCATGGTTCCGGGCCTTATTTCTGCTGGGAGTAGAACGCTGCGATGTCAGCGATGTCCTGGTCGGACAGGCTCACGGCAATACCCTTCATGGTCGGGTGCTTGCGCTCGCCCTTCTGATAGCCCTTGAGCGCATTTTCAATGTACTTGGCAGATTGGCCGCCGATCATCGGCACCTGGAAAACTTCGGGGAAGGTAGCTTTGTAGCCTGGAATTGCGTGGCAACCGATGCACATCTCGATCTTGCCTTTTGCATTCTTGGCGTCGCCGACGATGTCCGCAGCAGTTGCTGCCTGCGCCACGGCAGCCAGCGCGAGGAGTGCGAAGATTTTTTTCATAGTGTGATGGCTTTAATCAGTTTTAATCGAATACGGCCTGGCGCAAAAAATCTCCCCTTCGCGCTCTCAACCTGCGATTTTACCTTACTAGTTGGATGATCGTCCATAAGGTAGTTCTTGCAACAGTCACATACTTTACTTGACTTCCGGAAACGTGCAAGGCAACTATGCCACATTGGGCTTGCCACCGTCCAATCAAAGCCGCCGTGGCATATACTCCCGGTGATACTCTTACCGGAAGTTTTTACCATGCACGCACCGCAACGATTTGAAGGCTCCGACAACTACGTCGCCACCAATGACCTGAAACTGGCCGTCAACGCCGCCCTGACCCTGCAGCGCCCCCTGCTGATCAAGGGCGAGCCGGGCACCGGCAAGACCATGCTGGCCGAGGAAGTGGCGGCCGCCCTCGATATGCCGCTGATGCAGTGGCATATCAAATCCACCACCAAGGCCCAGCAAGGCCTGTACGAATACGACGCCGTGTCCCGCCTGCGCGACTCCCAGCTGGGCGATGAGCGCGTGCGCGACATCCACAACTACATCGTCAAAGGCGTGCTGTGGCAGGCCTTCACCGCGCCGGAACCGGTGGTACTGCTGATCGACGAGATCGACAAGGCCGACATCGAATTCCCGAACGACTTGCTGCGCGAGCTGGATCGCATGGAATTCTACGTCTACGAGACGCGCGAAATGGTGACCGCCAAGCACCGCCCGCTGGTGATCATCACCTCCAACAACGAGAAAGAGCTGCCGGACGCCTTCCTGCGCCGCTGCTTCTTCCACTACATCAAATTCCCGGACAAGGATACGATGGAAGCCATCGTCAAAGTCCACTACCCGCACCTGAAACAGGAACTGCTGGCTACCGCCCTGCAGACCTTCTACGAAGTGCGCGACGTGCCGGGCCTGAAGAAAAAGCCCTCCACCAGCGAATTCCTCGACTGGCTCAAGCTCCTGATGGCCGAAGACATCCCGCCGGAAGTCCTGCGCGGCAAGGACCAGAAAGCCGCCGTCCCGCCGCTGCACGGCGCCCTGCTGAAAAACGAACAGGACGTGCACCTGTTCGAGCGCCTGGTATTCATGTCGAGGACCAACCGCTGATGGACGCACCAACCCCGGTCACGCTGGAAGCCAACGGCCTGCGCCTGGAACCGCTCGGCCCGCAGCACGCCGGCGGCCTGCGTGCAGCCGCGCAGGACGGCGAGCTGTGGAAGCTGCGCATCACCTCCGTGCCCGAACCGCACAACGTCGAAGCCTACATCGCCACCGCGCTCGAAATGCGCCCTTCCCGCCTGGCCTTCGCCGTGGTGGAAGCAGCGAGCGGCACGGTGCTCGGCACCACCAGCTACCACGACATCGTACCCGCCATCGACCGCGCGGAAATCGGCTATACCTGGTACCGCCGCAGCGTGCAGCGCACCCACGTCAACACCACCTGCAAGCTGCTGTTGCTGACGCACGCCTTCGAAACGCTGGGCTGCGCAGTGGTCGGCTTCCGCACCGATAACTTCAACCACGCCTCGCAGGCCGCCATTGAACGCCTGGGCGCGAAAAAGGATGGCGTGCTGCGCCACCACGCCGTGCGCCGCGACGGCACCGTGCGCGACACGGTCATGTACAGCATCGTGCGCGGTGAATGGCCGGAAGTGAAAGCCCAGCTGAAGTACCTGCTGGCACGGAGGGCCTGAAATGCTGATCGACTTCTTCTTCACGCTGAAAGACGCCAAGATCCCGGTCACGATCAAGGAATTCCTCACCCTGCTGGAAGCCATGCAGAAGCAGGTGCTGGAACCCTCGCTGGACGACTTCTATTACATGAGCCGCCTGTGCCTGGTGAAGGACGAGGCCAATTACGACAAATTCGACCGCGCCTTCGGCCAGTACTTCAAAGGCATCAACGCCGTCTTCGACACCACCAAGGAGATCCCGCTCGACTGGCTGCTGCAGCGCATGAAGCGCGAGCTGACGCCCGAGCAGATCGCCGCGCTGGAAAAATTCGGCTACGACAAGCTGATGGACCGCCTGAACGAGCTGCTGAAAGAGCAGAAGGAACGCCACGAAGGCGGCAACAAATGGATCGGCAGCGGCGGCACCTCCCCGTTCGGCAACGGCGGCACCAACCCGGAAGGCATCCGCATCGGCGGCAAAGGCGGCAACCGCACGGCAGTCAAAGTATGGGAGCAGCGCACCTACAAGGATTACGACGGCGACCGCGAACTGGGCACGCGCAACATCAAGGTCGCCCTGCGCCGCCTGCGCAAGTTCGCGCGCGAAGGCGTGGCGGAAGAACTGGCCCTGGACCAGACCATCCGCGCCACCGCCAACAACGCCGGCTACCTCGACATCAAGATGCAGCCCGAGCGCAAGAACAACGTCAAGGTGCTGATGCTGATGGACGTGGGCGGCACGATGGACGACCACATCGAACGCGCGGAAGAACTGTTCTCGGCCGCCAAGACCGAGTTCAAGAACATGGAGTTCTACTACTTCCACAACTGCGTGTACGACTACCTGTGGCGCAGCAACCGCCGC